>Ga0114999_10004607_pt1 | contig 16606 bp, 18 predicted proteins | sample ArcticOcean_MG_C_3_FD_89820 | JGI IMG/M metagenome (GOLD analysis project Ga0114999, IMG submission 89820) | Marine microbial communities from western Arctic Ocean - ArcticOcean_MG_CB8_126 | ecosystem: Environmental > Aquatic > Marine > Oceanic | place: Arctic Ocean: Canada Basin | collected...
ATTCACGCACCCTGCCGATCAGGACCTCATCGACACCGGCGCTGTCGAGCGGGGTCGGCACCCGGTCGTCACCCCAGAGCTCGGTGCCAGGTGCGTTTGCGAGGATCTCGATGACCTCGGCATGAGAGGTGCTCCTCGAAAAGAACATCGTTGCCGCAATGCCGTGCCCCGTCATGACGGGTACCCGCACACAAGTCGGCTCGACCCGCACCGCGGGCGCATCGAGGATCTTGCGAGTCTCGTTGACGAGCTTGAGTTCTTCGTCCGTGTAGCCAGCTTCGACGAATGATCCCGCGTGGGGCAGAACGTTGTAACCGATTGGGCGGGAGTAGAGATCTCCACCCGGATCGGTCCAAGTGCCTGCCACCAGCGCCTCTTCGTCCTTGCCGAGCACATCGATTTCATGCGATAGAACCCCGATCCCGGCTTGGCCGGAACCCGACACGGCCTGATAGGACGTGGCGACCAGACGCTCCAGACCGAGTTCCAAGTGGAGTGGCCCGGCAGCCATCATCAGAACCATCGTCGTGCAATTTGGGTTGGCCACTATGCCTTGATGAGCTTCGATCGCGCTGTCGTTCACCTGCGCGACAACGAGCGGAACCTGAGGATCCATGCGGAAAGCAGAGGAGTTGTCGATAACCACGGTGCCTGCTTCTACGAAACGCGGCGCGTGCTCGCGCGAGCGTGACGCCCCGGCCGAAAACAGGGCGATGTCCAGCCCGGACGGCTCGACACCTGCGAGATCTTCCACCGTGATGTCGCCCCAGCGGGTAGCCACAACCCTCCCGGCAGAGCGGGCCGAAGCGAGCAGGCGCAGTTCCTCAAGAGGGAAATTGCGCTCTTCGAGGATCGAGAGCATCGTCCGGCCTACCACTCCGGTGGCCCCGACAATTGCCACCCGGCGTCCGGCCGTCATGGCGTGGCTTCACTGGCAGACGACCCGATGGCAAACGCATCGTGGAGCCCTGACACGGCAGCGTCGACGTCCCGGCCACCCACGATGCACGAGATCCGAATCTGCGACGTCGAAATCATCTCGATGTTGATTCCGTGAGTCGACAGCACTCTGAACATCTTCGCGGCGACACCCGATTCGGACTTCATACCGGCGCCGACCAACGTGATCTTGGCAATGTCGGTGTCGAAGTCAACGCTGAACGCTCCCACCTCGAGCGCCGTCGACTCTGCCACTTGTTTCGCTCGATTGATCTGTTGCTCGGGGACGGTGAAGCTGATGTCGGTGACGCCCTCGATGGATACGTTCTGCACGATCATGTCGACGTTGATTCCGGCTTTCGCGAGCGGCTCAAAAATGGCCGCGGCCAAACCAGGTTTGTCCGGCACACCGTGGATAGTGACCTTCGCCGCGGAAGTGTCGTGGGCTACGCCCCTAACGATCGGCTCTTCCAACGTCTTCTCCTTCACCAGAGTCCCTGGCCCGCTATGAAAAGCCGACCGTACATGAATAGGCACGTTATATCGGCGCCCGAACTCAACAGCGCGTGGCATGAGAACCCCTGCTCCCGCGCCGGCGAGTTCGAGCATCTCTTGGTACGTGATCTCGTCGAGCTTGACCGCAGTTGCAACCAGTCTCGGATCGGCCGTGAACACCCCGTCCACATCGGTGTAGATCTCGCACTCATCGGCTTGAAGTGCCGCCGCAAGCGCCACCGCCGTTGCGTCCGACCCTCCTCGACCCAGCGTCGTAACCTCCTTCGACGTCGGGTCAACGCCCTGGAACCCGGCAACGATGACCACCTTTCCGGCTTCGAGGCCCTCTTTGACGCGAAAAGCCTGGATGTCAACGATCTCAGCTGCGCCGTGAGCAGCCGTCGTAAGGATGCCGGCCTGCGAACCGGTCAAGCTCAACGCCGATATGCCGAGGTCACGCAGCGCCATCGCACAAAGGGCCATCGCCACCCGCTCGCCCGCTGTGAGGAGCATGTCGAGTTCGCGAGGGTGGTCGTTGCCGCTCACTTCGCTGGCCAGTCGAACGAGCCTGTCGGTGGTGTCGCCCATGGCCGAAACGACTACAACGACATTCTTGCCCGCCTGATGCGCGGCAGCTACTCGACCGGCGACGTTACGGATACGGTCCGCGTCCGCCACTGATGTTCCACCGTATTTCTGGACGACTAAGGCCATCTCGTGGCGAGTGTAACGGTGGCTCGGTGGGCGTCTCGCTACCATCCGAAGTCGCATGAGCAGTCGTTTAATCAAGCGTATCGCAGCTCTGACCGCCGCCGGCGCTCTAGCCACGGCTGCGTGCGGGTCGAGCAGCAACCCGCAGACCCAACCGGGTCCTGCCGCAACCACCACACCGGTAGTGAGCAGCGCCCCAGCCGCCGACACGACAACGGCGCCAACTCGCGGCCCTGCCGCGGCGACATCGCCTGCCTATCAGGCGTTTCGGGAAACACCCACTGCTTGTCAAGCCGATCCGCCGCCCCCGGTGACGCCAATGACGTTCGTCGATCACGAAGACCAGGGCCTGGCATCGGATGCCACGGTATTGGTCGTATTTGAAACGTCCTGTGGCGATATCGAGGTCGAACTCGATCCGGCAGCAGCGCCGCTGGCTGTCAACTCGTTCGTTTTTTTGGCGAGGCGCGGGTACTTCGACGGATCGGTCTCACACCGCATCGTCCGCGGATTCATGTTCCAAGCAGGCGATCCGTCGGCCACCGGCACCGGAGGGCCCGGATACCGCATATCCGTCGACGAGTGGCCGACAGCAGGCTTCCTGTATGAGCGAGGCGTCGTCGCCATGGCCAACGCCGGGCCAGCGTCAACAGGGTCACAATTCTTCATCATGCTCGGAGATCCAGGGCTGCCTCCGAACTTCACGGTCATCGGCCGGGTCGTATCCGGTGATGACGTGCTCGACGCCATCGCCGATATCCCGGTCACGGCGCGTCCGACCGGCGAGGTGAGCCTTCCTCTCGAAGCGCTCTATCTCGAGCGCGTCCGAACCATTGACTGACACCAAGCGGCCTGGCATGGTGCCCCAGCCCTCATTTATAGTGCGCGGCTGATGGGCACCAACAAGCGTGAGCGGCAGAGGGCAAACAGAGCTGCCAAACAGGCCGTAGCCTCGAAAGAGGCGCGGCGTGCAAAAATGATCAAGCGGATCAAAACGCTTGTGATCTACGCCGTAGTTTTCGCAATCGTGATATTCCTCGCCATGGTCGTCTTCGCTGACAGTGACGAGCAGGCCCTCAGTAGTGCTGCCGGACTCTGAGTGGCCGTCGACCTACACCTGCATAGCTCGAAGTCCGACGGCTCCGACAAGCCGGCAGAGATCGTTGCGCATGCCGTCGCCGCCGGTCTAGAAGCCATCGCGCTCACCGACCATGACAACCTCGACGGCATCGATGAGGCAGCGGCAGCAGCGGCCGCCGCAGGCATCGGATTTGTTCCCGGCACCGAGTTGTCCGTGAACTGGCGTACCGGGCCGATGCACATGCTCGTGTACTTCCTCGAGCCGGGAACCGGTCCGCTACAGGACGCTCTCGTAGGCCTCCAAGGGGGCCGACAGCGACGCAACCGCGAAATGGCGGAGAAGCTATCGGGCCTTGGCCTGGTTGTGGACTACGACGAGGTCGTCGATGAGGCCGGGGGGTCGGGCGTAGGACGGCCTCACTTCGCAGCCGTACTCATGCGTAAGGGCTACGTAGCCAGTATCAAGGAAGCCTTCGATCGTTATCTCGCAAATGGAGCGCTGGCATATGTGGCCAGGCGCCGATTCGAAGCAGCCGAGGCGATCGATCTGGCCAGGGCGTCCGATGCGGTTCCCGTGATCGCACACCCTCACACCGTCGGCGTCTCGGCCGACGATTACCGAACCGCCTTCGAGGAACTCGTCGATGCCGGGCTTGGCGGCATCGAGGCCTATTACCCGGAATATGAGCCGGAACAGCGCCGCCATCTGGCTCGAATCTGCCGCGACCTCGGTGTTGTGGCTACGGGGGGCTCCGACTACCACGGCGACTACAAACCGGGCTTGGCCGTGGGTACCGGCTGGGGAGATCTCGTGGTGCCCGACGAAGCCGTAGAAATGTTGCACCAACAACGCGAACTCGGCTCCGCGCAGCACCAAACCGTGGGCTGAAACCGCACACGGTGCTCAGACAGGGCGCTCAATCACGTCCAGATGCCTCACTGCTTCATCAAAGCGCTGTCGGATCATTCCGATAAACGCGGATCGAGCGTCGAGGAATGCCGTGACGGCGGAGTTCGCTACAACCGACGGGCGGGAAGAGCGTTATCGCGCGCCCGTCAGTTACCAAGCAGTTCGCCGCGCCTACAACACGATGCGGGTAGCGGCTGGCTCGGTGATCATGATCGGGGGAACGATCGTCTGGATAACCAGCAACTCTTCCTCAGCACTGTGGGCAGTGGTCGCAGGCCTCGTAGTCGCCACGGACGGGGCCTATCGACGGACGAGGGGCGAAAGCGCCCAACCACTGCTCGTGATCGACATCACAGTGGGTGGCGTACTGCTGCTCACCCAGGGCCATACACCCTCGATCGAGGCAGCAGGCTCCATCTATGCCCTCACTTCTTCGCTGCTCCTGCTGACCCGTCGTGACGTCTACTCGCTGATAGGTTTCGCCGTCGCATGGGTGATTCCGATCGCCCTCGTCGCACCCGTCGTGGACGCTGCCACCTCGCGCCATTCGGTCCTAGAGAGCGTTGGTGCCGTCGCGTTCATCGCGGTCACCGCGCAACTCTTGCTGTCGACCGTCCGCGCCCTCCACCTTGCGGACAAGCGCCAGCGTGAGGCACTCGAGACACAACGCAGAGCAGTCGAGATCAAGAACGAATTCGTATCGATGGTCAGCCACGAGTTGCGCACCCCCCTCACTAGCATCGCCGGATTTACGGACGCCCTTGGCGAGTCATGGCGTTCGCTTTCGGACCTCGAGATCGCCGAGTTCCTCCTGATCATGAGAAGGGAAACCGGTCACCTCGCCGATCTGGTCGAGGACATACTCGTGATACCGAGGCTCGAAACCGGCCATCTGCGGCTCAATCAACGCCTCCTCGATCTCCGCGGCGAGTGTTTCGAGATCGCCGACATCGCGTTCCAGGAGAGCACAACGGAATGCGACGTTGCCATCCCGGCCGCCATCCGAGTCCTGGCCGACCCCGGCAGACTTCGCCAGGTTCTGCGGAACCTTCTCGAGAACGCACTGAAGTACGGCGGGGACCAGGTCCTCGTCGACGGTAAGCGCGACGGTGCTCAATTCCGTGTGGTGATCACGGACAATGGGCCAGGGATTCCTCCATCCGACGAAGAACGGATCTTCGAACACTTCGAGCAGCTTGCCAAGGGCGATGCCCGGCCAGCCCAGGGACTCGGGCTGGGTCTACCGATTGCGCGCAAGCTCGTACGCGCCATGGGCGGCGACCTTTGGTACGAACCTCGCTTCCCGACCGGTTCAAGGTTTTGCTTCACGCTCGACCTCGCGGAGCGCAAGATCGCTGAACTCTCCAAGGTGGCCGTAGTCGACCACTAGCGCAGCGAGCGGCGGCAAAAACCCAAAGGACGATCATTCCCGGCCGCAGTTGCCACAATGCCGCCGATGAATTCACCGCCAAGCCGATCTAACGAGCGGTCGATGAACCGCTGGGTACCGTCGATGCTTCTATTCGCCGTCGTTGCCTGGGAGGCGTTCCGTGAATCGGGACCGATCGCGAGTGGCGACGTGTTCTGACATCTCAGGACCGGTGACCTGGTATTCGCCGGTGGTCCCCCTCGCGAAGACATGTTCTCGTGGACCGCCGGCGGAGAAACCTGGCGGCCGAATGCATGGCTCGGTGACGCCGTGTGGGCCACGGTAAGGTCGATAACGGGAGCCGCCGGAGTTTCACTTCTCGCCGGCGCTGCGGTATTCGCGATCGCCTTTCTCCTGTTTCGAGCCGGCCGCAGGCGAGGCGCCGGTGCCTGGGCTGCGGTAACGGCGACGGCGCTCACCGTCTTTTTTCTTGCCCCTTTCATCGTGCCTCGCCCTCTGCTCATCGGCCTGATCTTGCTGCCGATCGCTGCCGAACTCGCAGCCCAGGTAAAGACAGGCAGCCTCTTGGATCTCGGCAAACTCGCGCTCGTGATGGTGCTGTGGTCGAACCTGCACGGCAGCTTCGTCGTCGGCGTGGCCACGGTCGGCCTGATGGAGGCGGGCTGGGCATTTGACAAGCGCACGCTGGCCGGGCCGATCCGACTGGTGGCCACCGTTTCCGCGGCAGGCCTAATCAACCCGTACGGAATCTTCTCGTATCTCCAGGCCGTAGCCAACCGGGCCGAATCGGGAACCATCGAGGAGTGGCAGCCCCTCTCGCTTGGTGACGGTCGAGGGATCCTCCTCGTGCTCTTTATGGGAGTCACGGCACTGGCCGCTTGGCGATCGCAAAAGGGAAGTGGTGGCGCTCACCTTGCGGTTCGATCGGGCAGGTGGGAAACCCTGTTGCCGCTTGTCGTGCTCGCCCTCGCCACGTTCCAGTCGATCAGAATCGGCTCGTTTTTCCTCGTCGTGGCAGCGCCGCTAGTGGCGTTGGGTCTGAGCGGGGCCGCATCGGACGGTCTTCGTCGCTGGGCGCGGCCAAGGGCGCCAGCCATCGTCGTTGGCCTGGGTGTAGCAGCAGTCATACTCGCGATCCAGCAGGTACCTGAACTCACAAAGGCCGGCGATCCTGACCCGTTGTTCTCTGAGTCGCTCGTCGCTGCGATCCCGAGCGACTGCCGCCTCCTGAATGAATATGACCTGGGGGGCTTCATCATCGACCGCCGATGGCCCGACGTTCTGGTCTCCCAGGATGGACGAGCCGACCTCTACGGACTCGAGGAGATCCGCAGGCAGGACGCGTTGCTCAACGCCACGGAGCCAGGCCCGATCGACAACGCCGGCGTCGACTGCGTCTTGGCCGATTCCAGTCGTCCCGTTGTCGGCACCTTGACCTCGACCCCTGAATGGCGAACGATCGCCGAATCGTCTCGTCTGGTGCTGTTGCAACGTTCGTAAGCGCCTCGACCATTGGGCGCCGACCCTCCGGCGGGCGGATATCCTCTGGTTGTGTTCGCCTACAACCTCGACCACGTAGCTATCGCCGTGCGCGACCTTGAAGCCCGCCTCGCCGAATATGACCGGCTCTACGGCGCCGTGGCGTTGTATCGCGAATCAGTGGAGGACCAGGGTGTAGAAGAGGCAATGGTCGCCGTTGGTGGCAGCTTCGTGCAGCTCATTCAACCGCTCACGGAAGAAAGCCCCGTCGGACGGTTCCTGGAGCGTCGGGGTGAGGGACTCCATCACGTGGCATTCGCTGTTACCGATATCGAAGCGTCGCTTGCTCACCTCAAGGCCGAGGGCGCACGTCTTGTCGATGAGAAGCCGCGGCCAGGCGGTCGCGGCTCGTTGATCGCATTCGTGCATCCGAAAGCCTTCGCCGGCACCCTCGTCGAACTCGTTGAGTTGGCGTCGTGAGAATCAGTGGAGGCGCCGACGAGGCGGTTACGGCCGCGATTGCGGCCGTCGTCGCGAAAGTCCTCGCCGACGAAATAGCCGCCCGAGCCACCCCGCCCGTCCGCCCGCGTCAAAGCGACTGGGCTGTGGCCTGGAGACGACGGAACATGTCGAGCGCGGGGCGGGTTCCACCCAAGAGTCGGTCGTGGTCGGACCGGAACGAGAAGAGCGACTGACCTGATCGCGACACTCCATCAGAACCGGCCGATCCGGATATCCTTCTCCATAAGCCCAAAGGAGCAAATCGATGCCTGACCCCGTCATCTGTTCAATCGCCCGAACGCCAATCGGCAGGTTCGGCGGAGCGTTCAGTTCGCTGACGGCCATGGATCTCGGTGCCCGCGCCATCGAAGCCGCAGTCGACCGCTCCGGCCTCCCTGCAGAGCACATTGACGAGGTGCTTTTTGGCCACGTTCTACAAGCCGGTCAAGGGCAGATCACCTCGAGACAGGCCGCACGAGCGGCAGGGATCCCGATGTCCGTGCCGGCAACGACGATCAACAAGGTATGCCTATCCGGGATGACGGCGATAGCGGAGGCCGCACGCCATATCCAGCTTGGTGAGTCGGCATTTGTCTTGGCCGGAGGCATGGAATCGATGACGAACGCTCCCTATACGGTTCCCAAGGCCCGGCACGGGTTACGGATCGGCGACGGCGTGCTCGTGGACACGATGCAGCACGACGGCTTGTGGTGTGCCTTCGACAATTGCACGATGGGATCGTCTGCAGATGTGATGAACGGGAAGCTCGGAATAAGCAGGCAGGAGCAGGATGACTGGTCCGCGGCGAGTCACGCCAGGGCCATGGACGCGACCGAATCGGGCGCATTCGCTGGTGAGTTGGTGCCCGTAACCGTGCCGCAACGCAAAGGTGCGCCGAAGGTCATCGATCGGGATGAGGGAATGAGACCGAACACAACGACGGAGACCCTGGCTGCGCTGCGGCCCGCGTTTTCGCCGGATGGCACGACAACGGCTGGCAACGCGTCTCAGATTTCCGATGGGGGCGCCGCGGTCCTCGTCGCCGACCGCACTGCGGCCGAAGCAGCCGGCCTGCCCGTGCTCGCCGAGATCCTCTCATACGGCCAGGTCGCCGGACCCGACGCCATGCTTCATGAACGGCCTGCCGAAGCTCTTCGCGTCGCCATGAAGAGGGCCTCGCTCACCACCAGCCAGCTCGATCTGGTAGAAATCAACGAGGCCTTTGCCTCAGTCGCTGTCTGGTCGGCGAACCTGCTCGAACTCGACCACAGCCTCGTCAACGTGAACGGCGGAGCAGTCGCCATCGGTCATCCTTTGGGAGCCACGGGCGCAAGGATCACGGTTACCCTCATCAACGCCCTGATCAACCGTGGAGGTGGAATCGGCGGCGCGGCGCTCTGCGGAGGTGGGGGGCAAGGAGACGCCCTCATCGTGAGGGTGCCGTAAGCGACGAGGAGACAAGGCATATGAGCGACCAGCCCGAACGGAATCTGGCGCTGGAACTCGTTCGAGTGACGGAGGCTGCCGCCATCGCGGCGGCCCACCACCAGGGCCGCGGTGACAAAATCGCTGTCGACCAGGCGGCGGTGGACGCCATGCGAGCCGTTCTATCAAACATCGATATGGAAGGCATCGTCGTCATCGGTGAGGGCGAAAAGGACGAGGCCCCGATGCTCTACAACGGAGAGCCAATCGGCAACGGCAAACCGCCCGCGGTGGATGTAGCAGTCGACCCGGTGGACGGGACCCGCCTGGCGGCACGCGGCATGCCGGGAGCCATCGCGGTGATCGCATTGGCAGAACGGGGCTCGATGTATGCGCCTGGAAGCCTGGTGTACATGGACAAGCTCGCGGTTGGTGAGGAGGCGGCTGGCGTTGTCGACATCAATGCACCGATCGCCGACAACCTGCACAAGGTCGCAAAGGCCAAGGGCAAACCCATATCCGACGTTACCGCCATCATTCTCGATAGGCCCCGCAACGAGAGCTACATCAAGGAGGTTCGAGCTGCAGGCGCGCGTATTGCCCTGATCGGCGACGGCGACATATCCGGTGCTATCGCCACCGCCAAGGAAGACACGGGCATCGACATACTCGTCGGCATTGGCGGCTCCCCCGAAGCAGTCACGGCGGCGTGTGCCATGACGTCGCTGCACGGCGAGCTGCAATGCAAGCTGTGGCCACGGGACGACTCCGAACGCCAGTACGCCGCGGATAACGGTCTCGACCTCAATCAAGTCCTCACAACGCGGGATTTGGTCAACTCCGACAACACGTTCTTCGCTGCGACCGGGGTGACTCCGGGTGAGTTGCTCGCCGGAGTCGAGTTCTACGGTCATCGCGCACGCACCCACTCGGTCGTAATGCGATCGAAAACCGGCACCGTCCGCTACATCGACGCCGTTCACCGAATAGAGGACCTGCGGGCTCTGTCAGCGGTCGTGTACTAGGTCTCCGTCGAGGCAGCGTCGTCGGCGGGTACAACCGGCTGGACATTCGAAGGCGGACCCGTATTCGTAGCGGCGGCCTGGAATGTGGCGTCGTATATCGGAGCCAGTTCGCTCCAATCGAACGCGGCCATCACGGGTTTGAGCTCGGCAGCCAGCCCGGCTGCCTCCCTTCGATGGTCTATGGCCCAACGTAGCTTTGCAACCAAGTCCTCCGCATCGTCGTAGAGGCACCGGTCGTGGTGCGACGTAGGTAGGCGCTCGGGATAGACGAGCCGGCGCGGAAGCACCGGAAATGAGCCGGCATACATCGCCTCGGTTATCGCAATGCCGAAGAACTCCTGTAGAGAAGTGGAAACGACTATGTCGGCTGAGGCGAGCAGCTCGATATATCCAGCATCCTCGGCATATCCAAAATGCACGACACGAGAGCCGAGCCGATCGCGGAGTGCACCAAAACCGGTGGGATCAGAGACGAATTGCTCACCGGCGAGCGCCAAATCAAAGACGGCGCCGGATTCCGCCAATCGCATGATCGCCTCGACAAGGAGGTCCGGCCCCTTGTCGTATTCCCAGCGCTGGTTCCACAGGATCAGGGGCCGCCCACGGCGGGGCGCTGGCGCACCGATCCTCTGAAGATCGATTCCGGGTGCGAGTACGGCGGCCTTACCTCGCACATCGTCGATGAAGTTGGAGTGACGATGATCGGGGAAACGGCGCAGCAGGCCGGGCAGCTCGCCAAACCATGTATCAAGGTGGAATTGTGAGTTAAAAAGAACCAGGTCCGACGATGTCATAGACACCCAATTGGTCATGGCAAACGACAGGTCGACGCGGCCGCCCGGGGCCGGAGGGTATGTCAGCTGGTTTTCGTGCATGTAGAAGACGAACGGGGTCGATGCCATCGCATGCCGGGCCGCACCGAGAAACCGAGCCGCGTCGAGCATGCTCGTACCGAGCACAAGGTCGAACCGGCCGTTGCGTTTAGCCGATTCTGTCAGTTCGGCCGCCAGAGGCACGAAGCCGCCCTGCATCCGCCATTTCCAGAATGAAGCCCGGAGGCTGAAGATCTCGACATCGTGTGCCGAGAACCGCGCCAGCCCCTCGGCAAACGCCCGGTGCGAACCACCGTGGTAGGGCTCGACGACCGCTATTCGCATCGCGGCCAAACCGCAGTTGTCAATCCCGGCCCCGGGCCAGTGCCGATCGGTTCGAAGACATCACATCTCGAGGCGGCCGACGAGAGCTCGGCCCAGGGTGATCTCGTCGGCGTAATCGAGGTCGCCGCCAACCGGCAGCCCGCTCGCGAGCCGCGTCACGGTGATGCCGAGGGGCTTGAGGAGGCGCGCCAGATATAAGGCCGTGGTATCGCCTTCCACCGTCGGGTTCGTCGCAGCGATGATTTCCCTTATTCCCTCTCCCTCGACCCGAGCCACCAGTTCCTTCATCCTGAGCTGATCGGGGCCAACGCCGGCAATCGGCGATATCGAGCCGCCGAGCACGTGATAACGACCATCGAATTCCCGGGTCTTCTCGAGCACAGGAATGTCTTGGGCACGCTCGACGGCACATACGACGGTTGTGTTCCGACGCTGATCCTGACAAATCGAGCATTCCTCGTCGCCGGTGACGTTGAAGCAACGAATGCAGAGCTGGACTTGCTTACGCATATCAATGATGGCCATACCTAGGCGCTCGGCGTCGGCCTCCTCGACATTGAGGAGGTGAAACGCCAACCGCTGGGCACTCTTTCTTCCAATTCCCGGCAGCCGAGCGAGCTCATCGATAAGTCGCTGAACGGGTGCTTCGAACATCATGCGCGGACGCTCCGCAAGTCGGGGCTGACGGCGATGCCGTCCGACACACTTGTCGCATCGATGCAGCTTCGGCCACGGGCACCGTCGACCATGGCTGCAACGAAGGATCCGATCATCCGGCTGCCTCAGCGATGAGCACGAGCGGATTGTGAACGAAGCGCCAAACTTTGCCGGTGCGGCTCACCGAGGCGGCTGCCGCAGCATGGCTGGCCATGGCCTCAACCGGCCGACCGGCCACCGATGACTTGCGGATCAGGTTGCCGCGTTCGCGGATGGGAGTGGCCTGCTGCATGAGGCAGCGCCTACCAGGAGGAGGGCTCGGAGTCATAACCGGGGAGGGTACCCAATCAGGGCGATCGGGCGTGCACTATGCGAACGCCCTCTATTCGCTCACTATTTCACCGCCAAGTGCCTCGACCACGAGGGCGGCGGGGTCGTCGTCATCGGCCTCGCCTGGCCCTGCGAGGTCTTCTTTGTTTGGGGCGCGTCCCGGCTCAGCGCCCGCGGGCGGCTCGCTGGTCGCTGCTTCCCGAAATACCACGTCAATGCTGCCACCAAGAAGCGAACCCGCAATGTCCCTCACCATCGCATTGAGGTCGTGATCGGCCCTCAACTGCTCCAAATGAAAGGGAAGATGCTGGGGAACCTCAAGCGTCACCGCGCCTGCATCGACCTCGATAGGTGACGCCTCCTTGAGCCACGCATGGCGCCGGGGGCCCGCTTCATCGCGGATACGGGCGACGAGCGCCGGCCACACTCCTTCGAACGTATCGAGGTCGAGGTCGGTGAGGAGATTCGCTGTAGACCGGGATTGAGGAGGCGGCTCAGAAGTGTCATCCAAGGCGGGCAGCGTCGGAGCGGAACCGATGGCCTTTCCGTCATCGACGGAGGCCGCGCCCGTGGCATCGTGCTTTGACACGAAGGGTTCCCCAGAAGCCTGCCCCCGTTCCTCGCCTCTGGAAGGCGGCGAGGCCTGCCGCGGCGTGGGAACGGCCTTAGGTGCGGCGCTACGAGCGGCGAGCATCTTCACCGAAGTCTCCAGCCGCGCGACTCTGGCGTCGAGCGCAGCCGGATCGACAACCGTTTCCGGGCGGGTGAGGCGCAGAACGGTCAATTCAACCACCAGCCTCTCCTCGCGGCCCTGCCGGAGATCCGACAACGCCTCTGCGAGTTGGTCGATCGAGCGCAGAACGTCCGCAGGGGCGAGAGCACCGGCTTGTCGCCGCCACTCGTCGAGGGTCTCCAATGGCTCGTCAACGATCTCGTCGAGATTCGGGGCGTATTGAGCAAGGAAAACACCGCGAAAGAACCCGAGCGCCTCGGACACGAATCGACGCAGGTCGGCTCCCTGCGAGGCCAGGGCGGCGATCAGGGTCAGTGCAGCAGGCGCATCCTGCTCGCTGATCGCCGCTGCCAGGGTGCCAAATGCCTCCCTGTCGGCAAGCCCAAGCGCTCGGGCAACGGCATCGGCCTCGACACTGCCGCTACCAAGGGCTGCGACCTGTTCGAGCAGGCTGAGCGCATCACGCACCGATCCATCCGAATGACTGGCGATCATGCTCAGCGCTTCCGGCTGAAATGCAAAGTCTTCCCGCCGAGCAATATCTCCCAGGTAGTCGATCAGGATCTCGGCGGGAACACGATGAAAGTCGAAGCGTTGCGACCGGCTGCGGACGGTGTCGAGCATTTTGTACGGCTCGGTTGTGGCAAGCACGAATACGACGTGCGCCGGGGGCTCTTCAAGAGTTTTGAGTAGTGCATTACCGGCGGCACGAGAAAGCATGTGTGCCTCATCCAGGATGTAAACCCGGCGCGCGCCGCCGGCTGCGGCGACGGTGCTCACGTTCATTCGAATTTCGCGAATGTCCTCGACCTTGTTGTGCGAGGCGGCATCGAGCTCGATCACATCGAGGGAATGACCTCCGGCAATGGCGATACACGACTCACACACGTTGTCCGGCTCGCCGTCTGCTCCCGGCGCCTCGCAGTTCAGTGCCTTGGCAAGCAACCTGGCACTGGTGGTCTTGCCTGTTCCCCGCGGGCCGGCAAAGAGGTACGCATGTGCGATTTTGCCCTCGATGATCTCCCTGGTCAGGGTCATCGTGACGTGATCCTGACCGATAACCTCATCGAAACGCTGCGGCCGATGCTTGCGGTAAAGGGCCTGATAGTCCATCCAGGACAATGGTACCGGGACGCGGTGACACGGCGACCTCACCCATTTCATGGACACAGAGGCCAATTCCCACCCAGCCGCCGTCGCCAAACCCACCTTTTGCCGGCAATGACCGCAACGCGCAAAACCGTGATGCCCCGGCCTCCACCCGATGGCCTGGTCGACGCGGCGAATCGGCCAAGCCCCTCCGATCCCCACCGGTGGTGGCCCTGGCGCAAACGCCCTAGCCTGCCGCCGAACGGCGCACCGCCACATTCCCTTGGGTAGGAACAGCCGGATGAAGCAGGCTCCGAAATACGGCATCTTCTTGGGGTTTGTGCTCGTCGCTGCCGCTTGCAGCGGTTCAGGCTCAGGCCCCGACACCTCGATTACATCGCTGCCCACCACCACGCCGAGCACGACTCAAACCGCTCCGACAACAACACGTCCGGCCCCCACCACCTCTACCACCACAACAACCATCGACCCGAGAGCGGGTTGGCCGGACACTCTCGTCTTCGGGCTCGAGCTAAGAGATGGAACAGAGACCAGTCGGAGCGCTGCGAAGAATTTGGCGGTGGCAGTCGGCGCAATCCTCGACATCGAGGTAACGGCGAGCGCCGCGGCCGATGCCGACACGGTCGCGGCGTTGATCGAATCGGGATCCGTCGATGTCGGCTTCTTCGACGCCCGCGACTATGTCCGAGTCAACAAAACCTCCGAGAACCTCCAGGTCCTCGCTCAGCAAGTTCGCTTCGGTGATGCCACGGACCACGGTCAGTGGTTCACGAACGACCCATCGATCTGCGGAGCTGACCCGGTCGAGGGGGCCTTTTATTACGACGAAACCGGAAACGTGGAGCCACGCGGACCCACGGATACTCCGGCGTTGCAAGCTGGCTGGATGGACGACGGAACAAGGGTCGATGGGGTCGAAGCCGGGCTTGCATGCCCTGAGCCGGTCAGCCTCGATGTCGTCGTGGGGAGGACGATCGCTTTTACTGCAGAAGCCTCACACGTCGGGTTTCTGGTACCCACCCTCGAGTTGGTGGAAATGGGGATCACCAAGGATCAGTACCGGTCGATCTTCACGGGGACCCATGACGCAGCCATCCAGGCGGTGTATGACGGCGCGGCGGATATCGGCGTCTCCTTCGACGACGCTCGAGCGTTCGTCCAGGCGGGCCAACCTGACGTGGGATCGAAGGTGATCGTGTTCAGAATCACGCCACGAATCGCCAACGACGTGATGGCCGTGCGGGCAGGACTGCCCGAGACGCTCAAGCAGGCAATCCTGGAGGCAGTATTGGAGGTAGCGGGCACCCTGGTTGGGCAGACCGCTCTGGTGGAGGCAATCGGGTGGAGCGCGGCAGCCCCCGCCGACGACGCAACCACGCAGTCGCTCGACACGATGGCCCGCCTCGAGGACGCAGTGGGAGGCGTTGACTGACGCCGCAAGCGCCACGGGGACACAGACTGTGCTGTATGGCGTCGTACCGCAGATCATTCCTCCGAATGTGTCCTTCACCATGTATAGATGGGCCATGAACATGCGTATCTACACCGTCACCGGAATGTCCTACAGCGGCATCGGATTGCTGCTTCAAACAGGACGCGGGCCTGCTGCGATACCAAGGCGCAGAGGCACGGATGCTGGCGATCGCCATCGTCGCCGGCTCGATGAATACATCAGCGCTCGCTCGCACCAGCGATACGTGTAGCGCTCGATGAGCAGTTTTCGCCGCCGCACTCGGATGGACATCGAGAAGAGCGAGAACACCGAGTTAGCCAGCGGAGCCACCAGAGCGAGTGAGGCAGGGCGTCGGGCGGTCCTCGAGGAGCCCGACGAATACCGCACGGCTTTCGAGGTCGACCGCGACCGCATCATGTTCTCCAAAGCCTTCCGACGGCTGAAGCACAAGACGCAGGTGTTCATGAATCCGGAAGGGGATCACTTCGTGACCCGGTTGACTCACACGCTCAAGGTAAGCCAGATCGGTCGGGCCGTTGCCCGCCGCCTCGGGCTCAATGAGGCTCTCACTGAGGCCGGCTGCCTGGGCCACGACGTCGGGCACTCACCGTTCGGCCATACCGGTGAGGACGCGCTCAGTGAGTTCGTAGCGGGAGATTGGCTACATGCCAGCCAGAGCGCCCGAATCTTCGAGGTGCTCGAGCCGGTCAATCTGACGACGGAGGTGCTCGATGCCATCCGCACCCATTCCTGGAAGGTGCCCATAGGGCCGGCCACGCCCGAGGGCGCAATCGTCAGGTTCGCTGACCGCATCGCGTACCTCGCCCATGACGCAGAGGACGCAGTGAGAGCAGGGATGTTATTGGAACATGACTTCCCTACCGAGGCCATCGCCCGTTTTGGTGAGCCGGGTCAGGCGTGGATTGCGTCGATGATCGACGCCGTCGTCATCGAATCCCTTCGTACCGGCCACATCGGGATGGACGCGGCGTCACTGCTTGCGATGCACGAGGTTCGCGATTTCATGTTCGAGCGCGTCTATCTCCACCCGGCCATGGAGCCGCAGCGTCGTCGCGCCCAGCAGATCGTCCGCGACCTCGTCGAATACTTCTCAGAGCACCACGCCGAGATTCCGGCGACCTACCTTCACGAGGACTCGGATGCAACCATCCAGGTCATCGACTACGTGGCGGGTATGACCGACCGGTTC
>Ga0114999_10004612_pt1 | contig 16590 bp, 15 predicted proteins | sample ArcticOcean_MG_C_3_FD_89820 | JGI IMG/M metagenome (GOLD analysis project Ga0114999, IMG submission 89820) | Marine microbial communities from western Arctic Ocean - ArcticOcean_MG_CB8_126 | ecosystem: Environmental > Aquatic > Marine > Oceanic | place: Arctic Ocean: Canada Basin | collected...
ACAGAATTGACCGTTGAGAAAAACAGAATCTTAGTTTGGAAGAAATAGATATTATGAGCGGAGAAACAAGAACACTTGCCGAGTTTGCAGCAGGCCTAAACTATGAAGATATACCCCAAGCCGTGGTTGAGCGGGCCAAGGATTGCCTGATCGATACCATCGGTGCTGCGGTCTTCGGCAGCACCATGCCTTGGAGCAAAATTGTTGCCAGATATGCCAAAGCCAACGGCGGCGGTGGATCGTGCACGGTGCTTGGACCGGGTGGCATTCGCGCGACCCCCCCAATGGCTGCATTGGCCAATGGCGCGTTGGCCCATGCGTTTGAGATGGACAGCTTGCGCCAGCCTTCTGCGGGCATTCATCCGGGCTCAACTTTGGGGCCACCGGTTTTAGCAATGTCGGAAAGTACAGGGGCATCAGGCCGAGATTTAATTACGGCCTTCATTGCCGGCAACGAAGTCATGTCGCGCATTGGTCTCGCGTCCAAGCATTCGAGCGAGAAGATGGGGTTTCACGCGCCGGGCCTGGTTGGTCCTATTGGTGGCGCTGCTGCGATTGGGCGCTTGCTAAAATTTGATGCGGACAGGATCGTCAATGCCATGGGGGTCGCGGGCTCACTTTCGTCAGGATTGCTGGAATTTGTGCGCTCTGGTACCGGCGGCATGGTCAAGCGGTTGCATATGGGGCGGGCATCCGAAGGCGCGGTGCTGGCAGCATCTTTGTCCAAAGAAGGTTTCACTGGGCCGGGGACGATCCTGGAAGGCGAATTTGGGCTTCTCAATGTCTATTGCCGGGATGGGGATATAACAGAACTCACCCGAGAACTGGGCACAGACTTCGATACCCTAAACATTTGCCTAAAACGGTTTTCGGCGCACATCACCGCACATACGCCCATTCAGGCCGTGCTAGATTTAAAGGCGGAGCATAGCTTTGCCGGTGATGATGTCGCAGCGGTGACTGTTCAGGGCAGTGAGAAGATGCTTACCCATCACAATATTTTGGAGCCCAAAGATGTCATGCTGGGTCAGTACAGTACGCCGTTCTGCGTTGCTCTTGCTCTATATCGCGACCCACTGGACCCGAGGTCCTTCTCGGAAGAAAATTTGAACGATGAGGCAATTCGAGGCCTTTGTCGAAAGGTTAAGGTCGAACTGCGTGATGACGCCGCCGGTGAGACAACGCCTTGGGCGAGTGTTGTAAATATTACCCTGAACGATGGCCGGGAATTGGAAAAGCGCGCCGACAGCTTTAAGGGTATGCCATCCGATCCCGTGAGCCGCGACGACATGAAAGGCAAATTCAGGCGCCTGACATCGGACATGGGGGCGGACTGGCAAGGTCGGGTTTGGGACGGCCTATCCGATCTTGAAAATATTGATAACGTAAACGCACTTGGGTTGACTTAGGCTTCGTTGAGGAGAGACGAATAACGATGACTTTAAAAATAGTAACCATGCCGGGCGATGGCATTGGACCGGAAATTTCCGAAGCAACCGGTTTCGTGCTGGATGCAGTTATGGAGCGCTTTTCCTTAGACTTGGAACTTCAGCCAGACCACATGGGGTTCTCACTGTTGGAGCAGGAAGGAGAAACTTTCTCAGATCGTGTATTGGAAAAACTCCGTGTTGCTGATGGCTTTATCATGGGGCCTAACGACACGATCAATTATCCCCCCAAGGAAGAAGGCGGGCGCAATCCAACGGCGGAAACCCGCAAGAGTCTGGACCTATTCGCCAACATCCGGCCTGCACAAACTGTTCCTGGTCTAGGCTATACCCGGAAGCCCATGGACTTGGTTTTCTTTCGCGAGAATACCGAAGGATTTTATGCCGACCGTAGTATGGCGCTGGGCAGCGGAGAATTTAAACCGACCGAAGATTTGGCGTTATCTGTACGTAAAATTACCCGCCAAGCTTCCGAACGAATCGCTCGTGCCGCGTTCGAAGCCGCCAAGTCCCGGCGTAAGAAAGTAACGGCCGTCGCCAAAGGAAATGTCCTGAAAATTTCTGATGGTTTGTTTCTCGAAGCCGTTCAGACTGTCGCTGACGACTATCCCGATATTGAACTGGAAATCGTTATTGTCGATGCGATGGCGGCGTTGCTGGTGCGATCACCGGAGACTTTTGATGTCATCGTCACCACCAATATGTACGGTGATATTTTATCTGACGAAGCCAGTGAACTTGCGGGAAGTTTAGGACTGGCACCAAGCCTCAATGTAGGGGAGAGTATCGCGATGGCCCAAGCACAACATGGTTCTGCGCCAGATATTGCGGGACAAGACAAAGCCAACCCGACGTCGCTTATTCTGTCGATGGCGATGTTGTTGGAGTGGCTGGGGCGACGTCATAATGATGCGTCCTTGGGGGAGGCGGCCCGAACTGTTGAAGAGGCTGTACGTGACTGCTTGAATGATCCCGCAACCCGTACGGGAGACCTTGGGGGGTCGCTTGGTACCCGCGCTTTTGGTCAGGCTGTGGCAGACAAAGTAAAAGGCTGAGAATTGCCACCGATTTGTTTTGTGAGGTTGCCTGCCGCGTTGAGAAGGCGTGGCAGATTTTCTTCAATATGGGATTCGGTGAACCGAGACGTCGGGCCAGAGAGCGAAAGTACCGCTGCTAATTTTTGGTTTCTTTTGAAGATAGGTGCGGCGAGCGAGGAAAATTCTGGATGCCGATCGCCGATGTTTACGATGTAATGTGATTTTCGGATGTCTCCCCATGCTTCATATTCTTTTGGGTTATCAGAGAAGGCGAGCATTACTTTCCCGCTTCCCCCTGGAAGAATTGGCCGCCGATCCCCTTCCTGTAAACTAGAGACCAAGGCAGCCTGTGAGCCTACCTTGTGCAAACACACCCGCATGTCGCCATCCCGAATATACAGGCCAGCGGAATTATCGGTTTCTTTCACCAAATTTCTCATGATTGGTAGCGCATGGTCGGAAAGTTGGAAGGAGTTTTGATAAAGATTCCCAAATTCTAGAAATGTCGGGCCCAGCGCATACTCGCCTTTGTTGACGCGCAAGACATAGCCGTATTTCTCCAGTGAAGCGATGTGTCGAATGATTGTCGCTTTGTTTAAGTTTGTACGTTCGGTGATCTCTTGAAGGGACAGACGGCCATTCCCTTCGCGAAAGCTTTCGATAATTGAAAGCGCTTTTTCTACTGCGTTGTCTGGCGTCGTAATCATATCTTTGTCCAAAAATGTGTTGCAATTATTATTTTATATAATAAAATCTATTTTGCAACACGAAATGATAATAAAATTGATGTGGGCGCGCTTGAAAAACACTTGATCCAATGGAACCCCGCGCAACGCGGGTGAGAAGGGGAAATTATGGAAACGTTATCACTTGCCGAAATTTATACCCATGCACCGGAGGCCGTCGTGGTCCCATCGGGGCGGCCAAATACTTTGGATGCCCTTGAGGTGGTTTCATCGGGACGACCTGTTGGTGCGGAGATAAAGGGCGTCGACCTTGCAAAACCAATTCCCACGGACCTCGCAGATGCGTTGCGCCAAGCCTGGGCGGATCATTTAGTTGTGTTATTTCGCGACCAAAAATTAGAAACCGTTGACTACGTGGAAGCCGCAAAGATTTTTGGCCAACCCCAAGAGGCAGCGAATAAGAAATATTACGAGAAGTCCAAAAAGAAATCCCTCTATCACATGATGGATAAGGATATTACCGTTCTATGTAATCTTGGTGATGATGGAAAGCCGGTGGAGAAAAATGATGGCCTGGGCAGCCTGGAAGTTATCTGGCATTCAGATAATTCCTATATTGAACAACCGCCTGCGGGCAGCACGCTTTATTCTCTGGTCATCCCCACAGACAAAAGCGGCCAAACATCATTTAACAACCAGTATATGGCCTATGACGAATTGCCAGCTGACTTACTGAAAGCCATTGAAGGCAAGCAGTCAAAACACGATGCGACCCGCAATTCGGCGAATGTTCTTCGGCCCGGGGTCGTCGAGCCAACTACTCCTGAAGAAGTGCCTGGCCCGTTTCATCCCATGGTTCGTGTACATCCGGTTACTGGTAAAAAAGCGCTCTATCTTGGTCGCCGTCGGACCTGGCCATCTCAATATATTGAAGGCATTCCAAATGACAGCGAAGACCTGTTGGACAGGCTTTGGGCGCATGCCACGCAACCAGAATACGCCTGGACGCACGAATGGCAAATCGGTGATTTTATCGTGTGGGACAATCGCAGCGCAATGCATCGGCGTGAAGTCGTGAACTCAACAATGCCACGGGTGATGTGGCGCAGCCAGTTTGCAGGTGAAAAGGTCATCGCCGGCTAAAACCTGACACTTAAGGAATTAAAGAAAATGGCAGGCAAATCCAACGTAGAAGTAATATCTTCAAACGCCACGCTCGGCGCGGACATTGTTGGCTTCGATATCAAGAACATGGCAGCCGAAGATTTTACGACCATTCGTGAAGCTTGGATGAAATACTTGGTCCTGCGGATTAGAGATCAGGAATTCGACGATGATTGTTATCTTGTATTTGGTCGGGGGTTTGGGGATTTAGAACTCTCCCCGCGGGCGTTGTTGACGGGCGATCCTTGGTATCCGGAATACCCAGAGCTCAGTCGCATCACCAATATCGTTGATGACAATGGCAAGGCAACGGGGACGCTCGGCAGCGGCGAGGCCTACTGGCATACCGACATGAATTACCTGGAAGAGCCGCCCATGGGTAGCATGCTGCATGGCTTAAAAATACCGAGTGCAGGTGGCGAGACTGGGTTCTGCAATATGTATAAGGCACTGGATACTTTGGCGCCTGAACTGCGCCGTGCCATCGAAGGAAAAACCCTAAAGCACGAAAAAGTTCATAGCAGCGACGGCACCATTCGCGCGGGGCTCAAGGATCCTGGAACTGATGATGTTCGAAAAATCCCGGGACCTATCCACCCGATGATTATGACCCATCCAGAAACGGGGCGCGACGTGCTCTACTCGGGCCGTAGTATCAATGGTTACATCATGGGCATGCCGGTTGATGAAAGTAACAATCTATTAGATCAGTTATGGGACCGTGCAACCCAGGATGAATTTACCTGGGAACAGAGCTGGCAGCTTGGTGACATGATCATGTGGGACAACCGCAGTGTCATGCACCGCCGCAACGGCTTCGGCGTAGATGATCCAAGACTGATGCATAGGATCGTCATCGAAGGGACACAGCCCTACTATGCACCAGAAATAATTGCCGCCTAGATCGGTTTGTCGCCCTTAAGAATAATGCGATGCATTAGCCTGTGCTCGGTGTAATCAAACAGCGCGTAATGAAGGCTTAGGCGGTTGTCCCAGACTGCCAGGTCATTGGTGCGCCATTTATGACGATACTGGAATTCCGGCGTTTTCACGTGTTCGAAAAGATAGCTTAAGAGGTGATCACTTTCGCGTCGGTCAAGATCTTTGATTAGGCTCGTCATAGACTCATTAACAAATAGGCCCTTTTTTCCGGTGACGGGATGAGTGCGCACAACCGGATGTAAAACTGGTCGATAGGTTGATCTTTTATCCCGGTCATATACAAAGGAATCGTCCTCCCAAAGTTCAGGCCTGACGTGTTCGTCATAATTTTTGTATGCATCATTATAGGCCCACAGCCCATCGACATGCACTTTCATCCTTTCGGATAAGGCTTCGAAGGCGGCGATTGTATTGACCCAAATTGTATCACCACCTTCGGGCGGGATATGACGGGCGTAGATGGCGGTCCCCATGGATGGCATTTCCCGACCGGCAAAATCTACGTGCCACAGATCGCGCGTAACGTGCGGTGGATTGTCCGCATCAGATCGTAGAATATCAATCTCAGGAAAATTTTCGTCTTTTTCAAATCCGGAAACTGCCGCAGGTTGAATCTCACCAAACCGTCGGGTGAAATTAACATGCTGAGCTTCTGAGAGATTTTGATCCCGAAAGACAATCACCGTCCGGTCAAGCAGGGCGCGATGAATTTCATCAAATTGCTGATTGGTAAGTTCCTTACTGAGATCGACGTCATTAATGATCGCGCCACAAGCTGGCACCATTTCTTCTACCAAAATTGCCTCATAAGACATCGTATTCTCCTCAGTAAATTTTACCGCAGCAGATATGCAAGTTCGACTTTAGTGTAAGCATTAAACCTTCGTAGATCAAATTCCGCTCAACCAAGACTTAGCCCGTCACCTTGCGAAGGAAATGTCGACGGTTTGAAGTGTAAGGACGAACCTCTTCAGGCCAGCGTCCCTCCTCCACGGCGTCGGCCCAGGCATCGCTGAACAATACGTCAGGGCTTTCAATTTCATAGATCGCCGAATGCCTCGGTTCCCCTTCATTCGCAACCGTCTTTAACTCGCCCCCGATACTCACGACCAACGGCTCTAACTCGGTTCGGGTGACCGAAATGACGCCGGGAACTTTGAGCAGCATCGGCACATGCTCCTGGTCATAGACTTCATTGAACAGCGCTTCCTTTTCAGTTGTGACGTCCATGTTCACAATGAAAAGATATTTAGATTGAATTGGCATCTTATGGTCCTTCATCTGCTGGATGGCGTAAATTCCGAAGTGGGAACTGTTTGCCAGGATATTTGGCGAGTGCTTCTTCGTCGAAATCAACGCCTAGGCCGGGGCCTGTTGGCAGATCAATATAGCCATCTTTTACCTCAAGCATGTTAGGACAGATTTCTTTGCCTAGTTCCACAAACGGCAGGAAGTACTCCGTAATTATAAAGTTAGGCATGACAGCCGAGGCATGGACTGTAGCCGCCAGCGCCATGGTGGTCGAATTATAATTGTGCGGTGATACGGCAACGAAGTAGGGTTCTGCCATGGCCGCGATTTCTTTCAATTCCAAAATTCCACCACAACTCGCGACATCGGGATTGATAATATCGACTGCGTTTTGTTGGAAGATCGGGCGGAATCCGGTTTTCCCATAAATGGCCTCTCCAGTAACCACAGGCAGACGAATGGACGCCTTGATATCGGCCAGGGCCTCGACGTTTTCCCACATACAGGGTTCTTCGTAATAATACGGCTCAAATTCTTCGTAGCGGTCGGCGAGGCTAATCGCGTGCATGGGCGACAGGCGTCGGTGCAAGTCCAATAGAATATCGATATCCGGCCCGACCGCATCACGCACAGCACGTAATACCTCAACCGATTTTAGTTCTTCCGCCCGCGATAGATAATTCCGCCAAGGGCCACTGACAGGGTCCATCTTAATGGCGGTGAAACCCATTTTTATGCATTTCTCAGCTGCCCGCGCGTAGTCTGCAGGCTCAGTCATTTTGTAGTACCAACCGTTGGCATAGACGCGGATTTTTTCGCGCACCGGGCCGCCCAACAAATTATACACGGGCTGGTTACATGCCTTGCCGACGATATCCCACATTGCGGTTTCGATACCTGAAAGCGCAGAATAAAATTCGACTGAGCCGCGACGTGCCGCATAGTCATCAAACGCCATTTGGGTGAAATGTTTGATCTGGAATGGGTCGCGTCCAATCAAGTAACGCCCCAATTGCTCGACATGTGCGACGACAGCCGGATCGCGGTCGTACTGGCTATAGGCTTCGCCCCAGCCGTACAGGCCTTCGTCGGTTTCAATTTTGACGAAAATCCAGTTCTTCCGCCAGCCGGGGTGGACCGTAACGCATTTGACCGAGGTAACCTTCATCGTGGAAATTCTCCTTATTCGGGGTCTTTAACTTGGGAGTCATTCAAACTATCCCAGTTGGGGGTAAGGCCCAGTCCCGGCGCATCTGGAATATGAACCCTGTTATCTATCGGGCTCGGCGGATTAATATAAAGCCGCTCACCGGTTTCCTGCATGCCCAGATGATATTCCACCCAATAGCCATTCATCATGCCGGCAATGACGTGCATGTTATGCAATGGCCAGCCGCCGCCGTTGGTTACCATAACATTGAATGTCTGGGCCATGTGGGCGACCTTCTGGCTTTCCGTATAGCCACCGTTATAGCAAACATTAGGCTGAATAAAATCCACCGCATGGCGCTCAACCAATTCACGGAACCGCCAGCGATGGCCTTCCATCTGACCGGCAGCCAGCGGGATACACGTCGAATTTCGAAGGTCTGCCATGGCGCGAACATCGTTGGCATACATGGGTTCTTCTAACCATGTGAGGTTGCAGTCCTCAATTGCCCGGCACAGTAACTTTGCTTCGACGGGCGCGAATTTGTAGTTGGCATCAATCATCATGTCGACGTCTTCACCCACCGCATCACGCACCGCCCTAACCCGCCATGCATCTTCTCGCCAGCCACCTTTGTCCACACCAACGACCATCTTCAGCCGGGCGACACCCTTGGCAATTTGAATTTTCGCGGCTTCGACAATCTGTTCGCGGTCGTATTGAGCAAACCCGAATGTGACATAGGCATCTGCCCAATCACGATGCCCCCCCAATAGCTGCGCCACGGTGCGGCCTGTGTGCTTGCCGTGAATGTCCCAGCACGCAATGTCGATGGCTGATAAGGCTGCGGAAACCACACCTGTCATGGAACGTTGGTTGTGCGCCCACCAAACCTTTTCATGAATGGCCTCTGTATCGCGCGGGTCCATGTCCATGACAGTTTGGCCGACGTGGCGTTCAATTGCGGGAACCACGCCATAGGGCAAGTATTGTCCGCCGGTTAGACCATGGCCTACTAACCCGTTGTCAGTTTCCACCTCGCAAAAGACCACCTGTCGGCGGATTATAGGTTTTTCAAATAAAGGGACGGGAACAATCAAATCATGAAACGTGGCTTTAACACTTTTAATTTTCATAGCTCAGACCTCGCTGGATTTAAAAATGGCAGTTCGTTTGTATGTTTCGTGCGGAAGGCATTAATGGCGTCTTGATGTTCTTGCGTTCTGGCGATGTCATCCAGACCATTCAGCAGACAGTATTTAGGGTTCTCCGGGATTTCAAAAACGTGCGCTACGCCGTCTGGCCCAGTTACGGTTTGGGCTTCAAGGTGTATTGAAATTTCTGCGCCACTATTCTCGTGCAGCTGCTTGCGGAGTTCTTGAACAGTTTCTTGGGGCAGCTTCGCCGGCAGCACCCCGTTTTTCATGCAATTGGAATAATGGATGTCGCCAAAGCTCGACGCGATAACGGAACGAATACCAAATGCCTTCAGGGAATAGACGGCGGATTCTCTGGAAGACCCGCCACCCCAATTTCGATCAGCAACAACGATACCAGCCTTCCGGTAAGGTTCTTTATTTAAAATAAATTCTGGTTTTTCAGAACCGTCAGGATTGAAGCGACGATCGTGCATCAGAATTTTCCAATAGTCCTTATCCCCAACAGGCACTTTATTAAACCGCGTCGGGCATAGCTGATTGGTATCGACATTCGCTTCGTCGATGGGAACGGCAATGGCTGTGTAAGTGGTGAACGGTTCCATTCTTTTGTTCCTATCCCAACTTCCGAACATCGGTGATCTTACCAGTGATCGCTGCCGCCGCTGCCATGGCGGGGCTCATCAAATGGGTGCGTGATCCCAACCCTTGGCGACCTTTGAAATTGCGGTTGGAGGTCGAAGCACAACGCTGTCCCGGTTGTAAAATCTCACCATTGATTGCGGTGCAGAGCGAACACCCCGCGTCCCGCCACTGAAAGCCAGCATCTATAAATATTTTATCCAGCCCTTCCGCTTCCGCGGCACGCTTGATGGGGGTGGAGCCAGGAACGACCCAGGCCGTCACTTTCGCCTTTCCTTTCTTGGCAACTTTGGCAGCGGCACGAAGGTCATCCAGGCGGCCGTTGGTGCACGATCCAATGAACACATGATCAACCGGAATGCCATCGATGGCGCTGCCGGGCTCCAAACCAACGTAGTCGAGTGCAGTCTCAAGTTCTTGTTTCATTTCAGGCGTCGCTGCATCGGCAGGTGATGGTACCCGATCCGTAATAGGGGCGCCGTGTTCCGGGTTGGTGCCCCAAGTGACCATGGGGGCAATGTCTTCCGCCTTCAGATGAACCTCGCGATCAAACGTCGCATCTTTATCGCTGGGTAGGGTCTTCCAAAATTCAAGCGCTGTGTCCCAGTCTTGACCTTTCGGCACGTAAGTCCGTCCGTCCAAATACTCGAACACCTTGTCATCAGGTGCAACGGAGCCAGCACGACCGCCGCCTTCGATGGACATGTTGCAGACAGTCATTCGTTCTTCGACGCTCAGCGCCCGAATGGTGGATCCAGCGTATTCGATGGCATGGCCCGACGCCCCGCCGTGACCGATTTTTGCGATGATGGTCAGTATGATATCCTTGGCACCAACGCCGAAAGGCAGAGTGCCATCAACGGTAATGCGGAAGGTTTTGGGGCGACGTTGCCAGATGGTTTGTGTCGCCATGACGTGGGTGATCTCAGATGCCCCAGCCCCCCAGGAAACATTGCCAAGCGCACCGTGGGTGGCGGTGTGGGAGTCTGCCCCCATCAGGACAATTCCCGGTAGTGAAATCCCTTGTTCTGGCCCGGCGACGTGGAGAATTCCCTGATTAGGACTGTCCCACCCAAACAGCGTAATACCGTGTTCTTTGGTGTTTGATGCCAGCAGTTCGATCATGCCGCGAATTTTCGGATCGGGAACACCGGCGATGCCCTTGTCACGATTTATCGTCGGGACATAGTGATCCGAAAACGCAAAGACTTTATCGGGTTCGGCGACGGTGTTGCCGTTCCGTCTTATTTGATCAAACGAATGCCGGGAGCCTTCATGGATGAGACAGCGGTCAACATAAAGCAACGTCTCCTCACCCTGTTGGGTGATCGTGTGCTGGTCCCAAATCTTGTCGAACATTGTCTTGGGTTGGTTCATCGTCACACTCCGGACTTAAGGCATTAACAAGGGGCTAAGATCGCGGACATTGGCGACGTCTTCGATGTTCCAAACACGATCAATTAAATCCCGCGCCTTGGTATCGCCCAAGGGACCCGCAAACAATTCAAACGCCTTGTCTTCGACTTCTTGTTTGGTCATTGGGTTGTCCGGTGTGCCCCTGACAGCCATGGTGCGGTGGGTCAGGTCGCGGCCATCGGTGGTTTTTATTTCGATGATCGGCTGGCGTCGCGGTAGGCTTGGATCCGGGGTCAATTTGACCTTGGCCTTTTGTGCCAAGACATCCGGGTCATTCATGCGGTCATTGTCGTGGGTAGTTTCGAACGTCACTGTTTTATCTATGACCATAACGGCCGTTAGATGCTGGCAGTTGATGTCGGCGATGTGGCGGCTATCCACAACATGGGATTCATTATCCGACATGCGGACAATGATCTCAGCAATGTCGTCAGGGGCTAAGTCGTTTTCCAGGATCAGCGCTTGGGTTGAGTCCAGCACCGCTTGGATCGGCGACCCGACCGTCCATTTCTTAATATTTGTTAGCGTGATCTCATAGCGTTCGCCAAGTTCTTCCAGCAACAATTCAGGCTGTGCATCATCGGGTGCGAAGGCGAAGAAGAAATTACGCGGGCCAGAGAACACATCCTCCAATCCCGTCCAACCTGCCTGCACCATAGTTGCCGACGCCACGCCGTTCCGTGCCGCCATGCCGCCAAAGTCGAAGGCCTTTTCGATGTGGTCTTCGTCTCGCTGCCAGCAATTCACGCCGGAGGCTTGTTGTGCCGTATAAGATATCATCCACCGGGTTTGATTTTCATTCAGGCCAGCGAGTGCACTTGCCGCCGCAGCCGAACCAAACAAGGGAGCAAACGTATGGGTGCTGTGGCCCGCTGCATAAAACCGATTGGTATTGAGCGATGGTGTTAGCCGTGCACCGATGTCATAGCCCAACACCACGGCCTTCAGCATATCGAGGCCCGGTCGGCCTTCCTTTTCGGCCATAGCCAAAGCTGCTGGCACCACGGCACACCCTAAGTGGCTGCGGGACGTAAAGTGGGAATCATCTGTTTCGTCTGCGTGCGCCGACATGCCGTTGGCGAGGGCTGCATTGACGGCATTGGTGACAACGTCACTGCCAGCAACTGTTGCTTCCGGTGTGCCGCCTTGGAGACGGGCATACTTAATCGCCAATTCCCCTGGCACCATGTGCGCGCCAGAAACAATTGATGCCAGCGTGTCGAGCAGGTGGTGCTTGGCTTTTTCAGCGACCACATCAGGCAGGTCTTGAGCTAGGGCTTGCGAAATGTATTGGCTCAACCCCCGCATTACCGGGCTGATTTCAGGCGTGTCATCGGTCATAAACTTATCTATCCCTGACTTACATGAATTTATTTTTCATACAATACAATCAGTCCATCGACCGCGACAACACCTTCGCCCGCACCTTTAACGATAAGCGGGTTAATTTCGGCTTCCGAGATTTGGGGAGCCGCGGCCAATGCCGAGATTTTGACAAGGGCGTCGGCGAGGGCCGTGAGGTCTCCCTCCGGCATGCCTCGGTATCCTCGGAGGGGGGCCAAGCCTTTGACTTCTTCAATCATCTCTCGAGCTGACGTTTCGTCCACTGGTGCCAAGCGCACACTGGCGTCATTGTAGATTTCTGCAAGGGTACCTCCCGGTGCCAGGGTCACAATAGGGCCGGTTTCCGCCGCTTGGCGATATCCGATAAGCACTTCGCCTAAGCCTTGTTCCATGCGTTGAACCAGGATGCCGGTTAAATTGGCTTCGGGATGGGAGGCGGCAACGCGCGCGCGAAGGGTCTTTGAAGCCTCCGCCAACTCCGCATCGTTTTGAATGTTTAGGATAACGCCACCTGCTTCGGTCTTATGCGCGATGTCGGGTGAAACCAGCTTTGCGACGACCGGATAGCCGACTTTGGATTTAGGATTGTCGCTCTCTGCAAGGTGACTGGCGGCCCGACCTATCCCCAAAGCTTCAAAAATTTCGCCAGAGACCACCTCGTCCAAAACAGGACCTGTGGCCGATGCTAAATGTTCAGTTGCCGCGTCAGACAAAGCATTTGTTGGGATCGGCGACGGCGGTACCCAATCGAGGAAACAGCTCACCGCATCGGCACAGGCTTCCGGGGTGCGGAAGGCGGCAATGCCAGCATCAGCCAACAGAGACAGAGATTGATCCGCTTGCGGAACTAAAAATACAGCAACAGGTTTTTTATGGTTGGAGGCAGCGGCAACAATCGGTTCAACCGCCGCGTGGGCATGGAATTGCGCGGACGATCCCACGACTGCAACCACAGCGTCGCAATCAGGTGTGTCCAAAAGTTCCTGGAGGGCGGGTTGGTAGACCTCTTTCCGCGTACCTGCCATGGTGACATCAACAATTGTTTCGTTACCAAAATGAATACCGAAAGGTTTTAATTTTTCACGTAAAGGGGCCGGTGCTGAAATCAACTCGATCCCTTTGGCTCCTAATCGATCGACGACGGTTGCAGCACCGCCGCCGGTCGTGGTCAGGACCCCGACCCGCTTTCCCGTCATCGGCTTTCGTCCGATGACCAAGGCCGGTAATTCAAACAAGGTTTCCAACATGCCGACGCGAAGGATGCCATGTTGGTGGAAAAACGCGTCTGCCGCCCGGTCATCGCCCGCCAAGGCACCGGAATGACTAAGCGCCAATTCCCGACCCGCCTCAGACCGACCGAGTTTATAAGCAATCACCGGCTTGCCAGCGTCATACGCGCGGCGCGCCATGGCGGCGAGGGACACTGGATCGCGAATGGTTTCCAAAAACAGCAAGATTGCGCGGGTGTTGGGATCGTTGACCAGCATGTCCCCGACCTCTCCGACGGTCAGATCAGCCTCATTGCCGATGGAGACCAGTCTTGAGAACTTTTGGCCCCGCGCCGAGCCGCGTGAAATTAGGGTGCCTAAAATAGTCCCGCTTTGAGAGACAACGCCGAGAGAGCCCGGTTCAATTTTCGGCCCTTCTAGGGCTGCATTAACTGTGATGGCGGCACCTGCCCCGACATCAATCGCGCCCATGCTGTTAGGACCGATGATCCGCAAACCACCGTCGCGCGCCATCGCCACCGTGTCCTCTCGGATGCGACGTCCTTCTTCGCCGGTTTCGGCAAAACCGTCGCTGTAGATCGCCGCTGTTTTAACACCGGCTTTCACGCAGTCTTCGATGACGCCCGGCACGAATTTGGCGGGGACCATGATAAAGGCATGGTCAATGGGGCCAGGGGCTGAGGAAATATCAGGATAAGCCGCCTCGCCCAGCACTTCGTCCCGGCTTGGGTTGATGGGGACAATGCGGCCTTTAAAGCCGTGTTTTTTTAAAAAACGCTGCGGGCGGGCAGTGTTTTTTTTTTCATCTCCGGAGGCCCCGACTAAGGCGACAGCTCGAGGGTTAAACAAGGCATCAGAAATTTTAGTATTCGACATAGTGGGTTATTTGGTCTCCGGTCTGGGCGGACGCTGAGAAAACCGGCGCTCAAATACCGATTCAGCGATCCTATTTTTCATCATTTCAAGGGAGCCGCCGGCGATCATCCATCCGCGCGTGCGGCGAACACAGTATTCGACCAGACAATCTTCGCTAAAACCTGCACCCCCCATGATCTGCATGGCTTCATTGGCAACTTCAAAACCCGCCGTATTGCAGTAGAATTTTGCGATGGAGGTTTCCTCAGCAGACGGAAAACCCCCGTCGGCATTTGAACCGGCCCGATAAAGCAACAATTCAGCCGCATCCAATTTGACCTTCATCTCGGCGAATTTCCATTGCAGGCCTTGGAATTCACTGAGTGTACGGCCGAACTGTTCGCGGGTTGCCGCGTAATCCCTGGCTATTTCGAAGGCGTAACGACCCAAGGCCAGAGACCGTGCCGTATTGCCAATGCGCTCGATGTTGAAGCCCGCGATTTGTTTCTTGAACCCACCTTCGCCCAGCAAAACATTTTCTGGCCCAACATGGACATCATCGAAATATAGCTGCACCCACTCTTCACCAGACATAAATCGCACTGGGTTTCCTGTCTTAAAGCCGTCTTGGTCACGTTCGATTAAGACAGAGCCAATGCCACCGACGCCCGGCCCGTAGCGGACGTAAGCCAAAAACACATCGGCGAATTGGCCATGGGTGGTGAAGATTTTCGAGCCGTTGACGCGAAAGCCGTCGCCGTCTGGGGACGCCGTGGTCTTAAGGTCTGTCGCCGCCGATCCTGCTTCAGGCTCGGTCATGGCGACGGCGATTAACTTTTCGCCTTTCAACATGGGTGCCAAAAGCCGTTCTTTTTGCTCGTCTGAGCCGTATTCCGCTAAAACCCGGATGGCACCAAAATTTCCCGCCTGAATCACGTCGGCGCTTCGGGGGCAGAATTTTGCAATGGCTTCGATGGCCAGAACCGCATCCATCAGGCTGCCGCCTTGGCCGCCGTCTTTTTCGGCGATGGTGATACCTAGTAGTCCTTGCTCCGCCATCAACTTGGCGATGTCCCACGGATAGGCGTCTTCATGGGCACGCGCGATGGCACCTTCTGCCAGATGTTGGCGCGCAAAACCTTCGACTGAGTCTTTAAACAGTTTTTGTTCTTCGTTTAGATTGAAATCCATTGTTGGTCCCCAGAATCCTATTGAGTCCTGACAAAACGGGGCTTGCCGGTCTCAGCCGAAATCACAATTGCTTCTAAGATTTCAACGTTGTGTAGAATTTCTTGGCGAGTGAAGCGGTAGTCGGCTTTGCCTGCAACCGCATCGGCCCAGGCGTGTAAGTTTTGCGTCACCGTGTCTGTCGGGGAATAGGTGCGGGTGTGGATTTCTTCATCCATGCCGCGCCATGTCAGCACCGCTGGGTCAGGCATATTGACGTTCGATACCTCGCGAATTTCGCTCCAGCCGCGGTCGCCAAAGACCGTCATGCGCTGATAAAAAGGCGTCGTACCGATGGTGCAAAATGATCCAGTGACGCCAGATTCATAGGTAATAGCGATGGAGACAATATCGTTGCCAGGGTAATCAGGCGACCGATCAGCGGCAACCGCGTAAATCTCTTTGGCGGGTCCAGCCAGGCTTTGCATGAAATCGGTATGGTGGACGCCCAACGCTGTCATGGTGCCCGCGGGGGCTTGTTTGGGATCGTGCCGCCAGCCTTTTAACTCGATCCCGGCAAACAAATTATACGACGCATTGAATTCCATATGCAGCAGGGTGCCGAGTTCGCCGTCGTCCAGCATCCGCTTGGTTTCTTCCATGGCGCCTTCGTAGCGGCGTTCGTAGCCAATGCCGATTTTTAGGCCTTTTTCATCACACGCTGCCAGCATCCGCTCCGCACCAGCCGCCGACAGGGTCAGGGGCTTTTCGCAAAATATTTGTTTTTCAGCAGCAGCAGCGGCCAAAACTTGCGCTTCGTGAAGACCATTAGGTGTGGTTAAGATAACCGCATCAATCTCTGAATTTTCCAGGATATCTTCGTAACTTCCCGTCAGGGGAATATCTCGTTCCGCCATAAAATCACGCACAAGGTCTGGCGCAACATCAACTCCCGCGACGACCTTAATGCGGTCGCTGTTTGCCAGGCGCTTAATTACTTCTGTACCCCACCACCCGAGGCCAATCACAGCCGTTCTTAACATCAGTTATCTCCGGATCTAGCTTTTAAGTCTTGTTCTGTAACGTCGCCTTTGTAGGTGTA
>Ga0114999_10004613_pt1 | contig 16589 bp, 13 predicted proteins | sample ArcticOcean_MG_C_3_FD_89820 | JGI IMG/M metagenome (GOLD analysis project Ga0114999, IMG submission 89820) | Marine microbial communities from western Arctic Ocean - ArcticOcean_MG_CB8_126 | ecosystem: Environmental > Aquatic > Marine > Oceanic | place: Arctic Ocean: Canada Basin | collected...
AGGCGGCTGTTGACCCGGAACAGCCAAGCGCGCCTGAGCGGACCGATTCTGGCAATTCCACCATCCACTGAAAGAACGCTATAACTCAACCGATCGAGGTGTATCCCGGCATTGCGCCCGACATCTCAAGCGGACCTCAATCCCCGGCTGCGACGAGACATGCGACGAGGTCATTGACGAAGCCTCGGGTCCAGAAAACCCGATTGCTGCCCTTCACAAGCACCGTATCTCCGGGTTCCAACTGGCCTGCCAGGGCAACGGCCGAGAGTTCGCGAGGGGCGTCGCCCACTCGCTCGAAGTGGCCTGATCGGAACATAGAGTGGGACCGAGCGTCGGACGGACGCTCAGACAGAGACTGGGACAGCGCGAGCATGCCGGCTCCCACAGTAAACAATACGTCTGCCACCGCCGCATAGGCGACCAGTCCCTGAATCAGGGCCGGGCCTTCGTCACCGAGTTCGTGAATCTCACCGAGCACTGCCACCTTGCGACCGGCCGCCTGCGCCAGTTGCGTCAGTGCGTACGTCATGCTCGACGGATTCGCGTTGTAGCTGTCATCAACGATGGTGATGTCCCCACCCAACCGGGGAACGCAAAGTCGTTGGCCGCGTCCCGCGGGCGGTTCGATTCTACGCAACGCAGCGCAGGCCATGGCTACCGGCAGATGCACCGCACGCACCACGGCAAGCGCTGCAAGCGCCGTTCGCACGCGGTGACGACCGCCCGCTGGCAGGAAGAAGCGCTCTTTAGCGCCGTCGACCAGGACCTCGACTGCCGCGCCGGTTTCGGTTTCGTCAACGCTGAGCGTTTGCACGACGGTGTCATCGGTGTCACCGAAACGGTGACACCGCGTTGCGCGAATCTCGTTTTCACTGACACGGATCGATTCATCCAGCACAAGTTCATGGGGGTGATCGAGGGCCCCGGAGATACTGAGCTTCTCAATTCGAAGCGCATCGAGGTTCCCAAAGTTGCCGATGTGCGCTGGAAAGACGTTTAACAGCACAGCCACATCCGGCCGCACAAGCTGAACCAGGCGCCCAATTTCACCCGGATGGTTGGTCCCGACCTCGAGCACCGCGAACCTGCTTCCCCGGGGCATTCGCGCAAGCGACAAGGGCACGCCGATGTGGTTGTTGAGACTGCCCAGGGAAGCGTGTACTGCGCCCTCCGCCCCGCCCTCGCTGCCGAGAATGTCCTCCAGCATGTGCTGCAAAAAGTGCCGCAGCGTCGTCTTGCCGCTGCTCCCCGTAATACCGACGACGCAACCTTGCATCCGCCGACGCGCCGCACGGGCAAGCGCGCGTAAACCGGCCAGGGTCTCGGCGACTACAAACACCGGGACACCCGCATCCGGCAGCGCCCTGTCGGCCAAAATCGCTCCTGCACCGACCGCGACCGCCTGATCAACAAACTGGTGACCGTCCCGGCCGCCCTCTGGGCGTTGGTCCAGCGCAACGAACAGATCACCCGGTGCGACGCTGCGCGTGTCGATGCTGATACCGGTAACCACGAGGTCGCCTGGGCGCGCACAGGCGATTTCCTCTTCCCCCGACTCTTCCCTCGACGGGGGCCCGCCGAGAGCGCTCACAATCTCGGAGCCGGTCCACAGGGGGTCAGGGACGTTCACGTGCAACCTCCGGGTCGATCAGTGCGAGCGACATCCTGAGCGCGTCGGCTTGGCCCTGATAGTAGCCGCGAAGCGTCTCGCCCGAGACGAACCCGAGCCGGTGGTAAAATGCGATGGCGCCGCCGTTGTCACTTCGCACCTCCAGTTGGATGCGTTCAAGCCCCGCAACCCGAGCGCTTTCCTCAAGCCACTGCAAGAGGCTCGAGGCGATGCCGCGGCGTCGCACGGTAGGCATCACGGCAAGCAACACCAGATGGGCATGCACTTCGCAGAACTCCATCATCGCAAACGCACCAACACGAAACTGACCACGGGCAACGAGGACCGTGACTTCCGGGTCCGCGATCATCTTGCGGACACGGGATTCTCGCCAACTCCAGGACAAACCGCTCTCAATCAGATCGCGAGACATCGACGCAATGGCGCCCGCGTCGGCGATGCGTGCGAGCAACACGTCATTCCCGTTTGACCCCATCTGCACCCCTGGCGCGCTGTTTTCTGAAGCAATCAGTTCGCGCGATCTGTCCCGGAGAACTCACCTCGATGAGGCATGGGGGGATCGCAGTCAGTCAGTTACCCGTTGGCACGTCCGAAAACGGCACGTTCTTGTCGACCCGAATGTCCTGGGGCATGCCCAGGACACGTTCGGCGATGATATTGAGCATGATCTCATCGGAACCACCGGCAATGCGTCCACCCGGAGCACCGAGGTAGCTGAGCTGAAAGATCGATTCATCGTCCATCGACGCCCCGGCCATGTCCATGAGGTCAATGCAAAAGGACGCGATATCCTGGCCTTGTTTAGCGCCGACCAGCTTCCCGATCGAGTTCTCCGGCCCCGGTGTCTCGCCCCGGGATGTTGCCGATTGCGTGCGAAATCGCGTGTACTTCAGGCCGCTCTCACGGCAATACCAGTCCGCGAGCTTGGCACGAACAGAGCGATCCTTGATTGCTGGCTGATCATCGACTTCGAGTTCCTGTGCGAGCTTAAAGGCCCCGGCAAAAGCCGAAACCCCACCACCACCGCCGATCGCTGCTCGCTCGTTCATCAACGTTGTAATCGCAACCTGCCATCCCTGACCCGGCGCGCCCAAACGCTGACTGTCCGGAATACGCACATCGGTGAAATACACTTCATTGAAGTTCGCCTGCCCGTTGATCTGCTTGATCGGCCGAATCTCGATGCCCGGCGACTTCATCGACAGAAAGAAATAGGTCAGGCCCTGATGCTTGGGAACATCGGGGTCACTGCGCGTGACGAGAATCGCGTAGTCACTGTAATGCGCGCCTGACGTCCAGATTTTTTGCCCATTAATGACCCAGTCATCACCGTCGCGGACGGACCGGGTGCGCAGAGCCGCAAGGTCAGACCCGCCCGCGGGTTCGCTGAAAAGTTGGCACCAGACCTCCTCGCCGCTCGCCAGTTTTGGCAGATATCGCGCTTTCTGCTCATCACTCGCGTACTCCATCATCGTTGGCGCCGCCATCCCCTGGCCGATGATGAACGGACTCGGCGGGACCGGAAACTTTGCCTCTTCATCGGCAAAGATCGATGCCTCCGCGGACGTCGCGTCGCGCCCGCCGAATTCCCTCGGCCAACGCAGACAGGCCCAGCCCGCATCGTATTTCTTCAATTGCCATGCTTTGGCGGGGCCAAGGGAATCATCTTTCGATGCCTCGGTCTGTTCCGACGCATTGGCCTCAAGCCAGGCACGTGCTTCCGTGCGGAATTTTGCTTCGTCTTCTGTGTCGTTGAAATCCATCTTTGTTCTCCAGTGTCGCGAATCGGGGCGCTTTACAACATGACCAGGGTGACCGTCAGGCCGCGTTTTCCGCTTCGATGCACGTGATGAGCTTGTCTTTCCAGAACGCCTCGCTGCCAAGATTGACCGACAGCAGCTTCGAGCGGCGATAGTAGAGGTGGCAGTCAAACTCCCAGGTGAAGCCCATGCCACCATGGGTTTGAATGTTCTCCTCGGTACACTCTCTGAATGCCTGCGTCGCACTGACTCGTGCCGTTGCGGCCGCCACTCCCAGTTCCGGCGCATTGGTCGACAATGCCCAGGCGCCATAATAAGCGTTCGACTGTGCGAGCGTACGGGCGACGTACATGCGCGCGAGTTTGTGCTTGATCGCCTGATAAGTGGCAATGGGACGCCCGAATGCGTAGCGGCCCATCGCGTAGTCGCGGGCCATATCCAGCGCCGCCTGGCTGCCACCGACCTGCTCGAACGCGAACAGCACCGCCGCCCGCTCAAACAATCGATCCCGCAAAGCAAAGCCATCACCGGTCAGCGCCTCGCAGGCCGCTCCGTGGAACGTGATACGGGCGTGCGAGCGCGACGGGTCGATCGTCTCCATGGCATTGCGCTCAACGCCGGGACCATTGAGGTCAACGAGGAAGAAACCGCTGCCGCCTCCGGCCGTCGCCAGCACGACGGCGAAATCCGCCACCCCACCATCGGGGACCATGATCTTGGTGCCGGTCAGGGCACCGCCATCGGCCGTTGCTGCAACTTTCTTCGGCGTAACAGGACCCGCTGACTCCGCAATAGCAACCGTCCCGATCGCTTGCCCCTCAGCGAGTCTGGGCAGCCATGCTTCTTTCTGCGTTTCGGTGCCGCCCAACAGCAGCGCCTCGGTGGCAAGATAGACTGACGAGGAGAAGGGAATCGGCGTCAGGGCCCGGCCCAGTTCTTCTGCCAGCACGCACAGTTCGAGATAACTGAGCCCAAGACCGTTGTACTTCTCCGGAATCGTTGTCGCGGTCCAACCAAGCTCCGCAATCTGCCGCCAAAGGTCCTCGTCGTGTGACTCGTCCCCCTCAAGGACCCGTCGGGCCACGCTGAGCGGCGACTTGTCATTGAGAAAACTGATCGCCTGCTCCCGAAGCAGATTCTGCTCCTCGGAGAATTCAAAATTCATGATGTGGCTCCTGGTGATTCAATCGCATGTAAGTCACTTATCCTGTTCATCCGATAGGTCTGATCTCAAGCTAACGCCACCGATGTGGATAAGAATTCTGCATCGTGATGTCAAATTGCATCCGCTCTGGTGCGCAGCACGAACTTCTGGACCTTGCCCGTAGAGGTCTTGGGCAGGTCAGAGAAAACGACCGTCCTCGGCACCTTGAAGCGCGCCAGTTCAGCCCGGCAATGTTCGATCACCGCGTCGGCCGAAAGCTCATGGCCCGGCTTGAGCGTCACAAATGCGCACGGGTGTTCACCCCACTTGTCGTCGGCCCTTGCGACAACCGCCGCCTCCAGAATCGCCGGATGGCGAAACAGGACGTCCTCGATTTCAATGCTGGAGATGTTCTCACCACCCGAGATGATGACGTCTTTCGAGCGATCCTTGATTTGCACGTAGCCGTCCGGGTGCCGCACCGCGATGTCACCCGAGTGGAACCAGTCACCCGCAAAAGCCGCGTCCGTTGTCGGCTGGTTCTTGAGGTAACCCTTCATCGTGATGTTGCCACGCATAAAGATCTCACCCTGCGTCTCACCGTCCCACGGCACTGGTTCGAGTGTCTCCGGGTCCGCAACCATCAGATCCTCCGCCATGATGCTGGGGATTCCCTGGCGGGACTTGAGCGCGCTTCGCTCCGATATTGGCAAATCGTCCCACACGTGCTTCCACGCAGACACGACCATCGGGCCGTAGGTCTCGGTGAGTCCGTAGACCTGGGTCACATCGAAACCCAACTCCTCCATCCCCTGAATGACGGCGGCTGGCGGTGCAGCACCCGCCGTCATCACCGAGATTTCATGATCGATGCCGTGCTTCATCTCATCCGGCGCATTGATGAGCGCGTTCAGCACCACCGGGGCACCACAGAAATGGGTCACCTTGTACGTACGAATGGCGTCAAAGATTGCCTCCTCACGCACCTGCCGCAGGCAGATAGTCGTACCTGCGAGTGCGGCCAGGGTCCACGGGAAACACCAGCCATTGCAGTGGAACATCGGCAGCGTCCACAGGTAGCGGGGATGCAACCCCATGCCCCAACTCACCGCGTTGTTGACGGCATTCAAGTAGGCGCCACGGTGATGGTAGACAACACCTTTCGGGTCGCCGGTAGTGCCAGACGTGTAGTTGAGGGAGATCGCATGCCACTCATCGTCTGGCATTTGCCAATCAAAGGACGGATCACCCTCATCGAGAAGTTCGGCATAGGTGAGTGAGCCAAGGCGCTGCGCGGGCACGGCCCCATCCTCAACATCGACGACGGTCATCAGAGGGTGATCAGAAAGCGCAGGTCCGACAACGCCCGCAAACTCGGCGTCGGTCAAGAGCAGCCGCGCCTCACCGTGCCCAAAGATGAAGCTGATTGTCTTCGTATCGAGACGCGTGTTGATGGCGTTCAGCACGCCCCCAATCATCGCGATCGCAAAATGCGCCTCGAACATGGCTGGGGTGTTTGGGAGCATCGCGGCAACCGTGTCACCGCGACCGATACCCCTCGCTGCAAGCGCCGACGCGAGCCGGCAACAACGGGCGTAGGTTTCTGCCCATGTGTAGGTCTCCGGCCCATGGATGACTGATGTTTCTGTCGGATAAAGTGTTGCGCTGCGCCGCAGGAAGCTGAGCGGCGAGAGCGACTCAAAGTTTGCAGGACGCTGGGGCAAGTCGTCGTAAATTGAGTTGGGCACGCCTTGGTTCCGGGGATCAAAATGTGGTCGCTAACGTCGCGAGAAGGTACCATTTCCCGCGTGCCCGCGCACTTGGTCTGCGGCGACCCCAACCCAAACGCAACCTAAGCCCCAACGTAAAGTCTGAGCGTGACAAGCACCAGAGGTGCCGCTTCACCGCTCAGCGGCACACGAGGAACTATGGAACAAGACCAAAAAGACCCGGGCGCCCTCAACGTCGAGGCCATCTTGTTCGATCTCGGCGGTGTCCTCGTGCACCTGCAGCCGTTCGAATGGTTACTTGAGAGCAGCCAATACCCAGATACCGAGCTTGCTGCGCGCTGGTCTGCGTCCCCGGCCCTCGCGGCATTCGAGAGCGGCCGCGCAACACTGGTGGAGTTTGCCGATGGCCTCGTCACGGATCTCAGGCTCGCGTGTGACGCCAGTGTCTTCCTCAAGCGCTTCATCGAATGGCCGGAGCCGCCCGATGCGGAAGCAGTCGCGCTGCTCACCGCGTTGTCGGCGGCTCTGCCGATCGCCTGCCTGTCCAATACCAATGACCTGCACTGGTCCCGATTCGAGGCAGATGGCAGCTTCCTACATCTCTTTCGCTGGCTGTTTCCGTCGCACCAGACTCTGAAAATCAAACCCAACCCGGACGCCTTCGACCACGCGCTCCGGGTCATGGGGATCCCCGCACAGCGCATTCTCTTTCTGGATGACTCCACCGGCAATGTCGCTGCCGCCAGGGACTGCGGGCTCAACGCGTGTCAGGCGCTGGGCACCGGCGGCGTCCGCGACGCACTGGCGCGGTACGGCCTATCGCATGCAGCCGGCGGTAAAAAGTAGCGAAACGCAATGACCCGTTCCTTGCTAGCATGAACCCACAAGGTTGACCCATCACAGAACGCGCCCAGTTCAATGGGCCATGACTTAAGCGAACGCGACCAAGCGGGGCAGGTGCCGGCAAAGTCGGGCAAGTGCGGATTGATGGGCCAGATTTGCAGGAGTAACAGTTTGCAGGGTCAATCGTTTGCCGGGACCAACCGTTTGCCAGGACGAACCGTTTGCAGGGACGAGCGGGCTTTGCGACAACGAACAGATTGCAGGACAAGGGGATCGATGGTGACAGCAACATGACGCGCGTTCTGCGGGCGATCTGGAACGGACTCGGGCATTTGCGGACCGGCATCGGCAACCTGCTGGCGTTGGTCGTCGTGGTTTTTCTGCTGAGTATGCTGATCGATGGCCTGGGCGGCGACGGAACCGTTATCCAACCCCGTACAGCCCTCGTGTTTCAACCGGTCGGGCGCATCGTTGAACAGCGCCAGCGACCAGACCCGCTTGCCCCGCTACTGGGAGCAAATCAGATCGTCCAGAGCGAGATCGTCCTTCAGGACTGTCTGCTTGCACTCGACCGCGGCCTTAACGACAAGCGCGTCAAAGCACTGGTTCTGAGGCTTGATCAAATGACCGGCGCGTCGCACAGCAAACTTGAGGAGATCGCCGCGCGCATCAGACGCTACCGCGAAGTTGGCAAACCCGTGTATGCATTTGGCACCGCGTACACACAGTCACAGTATTTCCTGGCGGCACATGCCGATCACGTCTACCTGAACAAGCACAGCTTTAATCCGCTGGGTGGCGTCCAACTGACCGGCTACGGCGTGTTTCCTTTCTTCTACAAAGAAGCGATCGACAAGCTCAAGATTTCCTTTCACGTCTTTAGAGTGGGCAAACACAAGGGTGCCGTTGAGCCTTATTTGCGCAACACCATGTCTCCTGACGAAAAAGCAGCAACCCTCGCCTGGCTCAACATCCTGTGGGGCCACTACACGCGTACCATTACGGCGGAACGCGAACTCGATCTGGACGTAGTGGCACGTCTCACCGACGAATATGACCAGGTGTTGCAGGACTCGGACAACGACCCGATGTTGATGGCAGTCAACACCGGTCTCGTGGACGAACAGATCAGCGCCGGCCAGTTTACGCAAAAGCTCATCGATGTCGTTGGTGGCACGGACGAGCGATTTAATCAAGTCAACTACCTCGACTTTCTCTACAGCACGCGCGAACTGCCGGACCTCGGCGGCGGCGGGCGTGATCAGATTGCGGTTATAACAGCGGCCGGCGTCATCCTGCCCGGGCATCAGCCACCTGGCGCAATCGGCGCGAGCACCCTTAGCAAGCTCATCCGCGACGCCCGCAGCAACAGTTCAGTCAAGGCAATCGTCCTCCGCGTGGACAGCCCCGGCGGCAGCGCGTCCGCCTCCGAACAAATCCGCTATGAACTCGAACGCGTGCAGACCGAAGGCAAACCGGTCGTCGTCTCCATGGGCAGCTACGCGGCGTCGGGGGGCTACTGGATCGCTGCGACAGCCAACAAGATCTACGCGGCACCGACGACGATAACCGGTTCCATCGGCACCTATATCGCCTTCCCCACGCTTGACGAGGCACTGGCTCAGATCGGCGTCCACACAGACGGAGTTGGCACCTCGCGCCTGGCTGGCGGCACCGGTCTGACTCGCCCCCTCTCACCAATCATTGAAAACGTGCTGCAACGTTCGGTGCAACATCATTACCGCATGTTTGTGGAACTGGTCGCCCGCGGCAGAAATCTCAGTTTTGACGAGGTTGACAAGGTGGCTCAAGGCCGCGTGTGGACGGGCGAAACGGCCGCGAGCCTCGGGCTCGTCGACGCCCTCGGCGACCTCGAAGATGCGATCGAGTCAGCGGCACTGCTGTCGGGCGCAACGGACTACAAGGTACTGCATCTCGCGCCGCAGTTGTCACCTGCTGATGAGTTGCTGCAAAGGCTGCTCGCGCCGTTCGCCGCGGCCATCGCCCCACACCTCGGCCTCAGCCAGTCACCTAGTTTGTTCCCGCTGGTCTCGATCGCGCGTGACCTCGGTGATGTCGCCTTGATGGCCAGCAACCCGGGCACTTACCTGCACTGCCATTACTGCGCCGTACGTTAACGGCAAAAACCGAGGTGCCGGTTGGCGCGCCTCCCCCGCGACCCCCTCATGGAACTAAAGTAATATGCTGCGGTGAGTTCCCTGCGCGACAGCGCAATAATCCGGCACCGTGAAATACTGCTATAGCCCCTTAACAGCATCAAGATACGCGGCGACACGAGCAACATGGCCGTCAGCATCGGTCGGTTCCGCATTGTGCGTGGCGACCGCAAGGTGAGTCGCGCCCAGATCTCGCCATCGCATGGCGTGTGAACGCCAACGCTCTACGGTCCCACCTGCGAACTGTGCCTGCGCCTGGACGCCGAACCCGTCCATCGTCAGTCCACGCGACTGCCGCTCGGTTTCTATGAGCGCCAGCGCATCGGCGGCGGCCTGATTGGCACCCATGACCGGCATCCAGCCATCACCCATGCGCGCGCAGCGTTTAAGCAACGCGGGCGCCCCACCGCCAAACCAGATAGGAACAGGCGCAGAGGGTCTGGGGTTGATGCCCGCTTTTGTCACCCGATGATACTTACCGTCGAAACTCACCGTCTCATCTGCCCACAGGGCACGCATCAGTTCAACCTGCTCTTCCTGACGCTTGCCCCGATTGTCGAAGTCCTCGTTCAGCGCTTCATATTCCACCTGATTCCACCCGGTGCCGATGCCGAGGCGAAAACGGTTGCTGGACAGGATCGCGAGTTGAGCGACCTGCTTTGCGACCAGCGCGGTCTGTCGCTGCGGTAAAACAAGCACGGTGGTGACAAAATCGATGGACTGCGTGACGCCCGCCAGAAACGCAAACGTCGTGAATGGTTCGTGGAAGGCGATGTCTTTGTCGTATGGACCCTCAAACCCACCGGAGCGGTCCCGGTCTGCACCCAGTACATGGTCATAGATCAGCATGTGGGTTGCGCCCAGCGCCTCGACGCCCTGCGCCCAGGCCTTGATTGCCTGTGGGTCCGTGCCAATCTCGTTGTGTGGCAAAACGCATCCAAATTCCATCGCGGGTCTCCTTGCTTCTATCAATTGCCGATAAGCTCATGGCCGGGTGACGCGCGACACCCTCGCCCGTCAGTGAGAAAGTCAGTAAGAAACTCCCTAAGCAGAGTCAGGCATCTTCACTCGCCCTGAGTACGGCCTCGCAGAATTCCGTTGATGACGCGGTTCCCCCCTGGTCAGGCGTCAGCGTTTCACCGGCGGCATACACCGCACCGAGGCCGCGCTCAATCTGATCAGCAACGCTCGCCAAATCAACGTGCCTCAGCATCAAGCACGCAGACAGCAACGTCGCGGTCGGGTTGATGATGTTTTGGCCCACGATATCGGGAGCTGTGCCATGCGCAGACTCGAAGTACGCGTAGTCGTCCCCGTAGCAGCCGCTCGCGGCCATACCGAGGCCGCCAACGAGGCCAGCCGCCGCATCAGACAGGATGTCACCGTAGAGATTGGGCATGACAACCACATCAAAGTCCTGCGGTCGGCGACACAATCGATGGGCAAAATCGTCGATGATGAAGCTCTCCACCGTGATATCCGGATACGACTCTGCCACCTTTAGTCCCACTTCCCGAAAGAGCCCGTCTGTATGGGCAAGCATGTTGTGCTTGGTCGCAATCGTCACTTTGCCCTCGCCACCCGCGGCTTTTCGCTCCCGCGCGAGTTCGAATGACTTCGCGACGACCCGCCGACTCCCCTCTTCCGTGATCACTTTGAGCGCGTAGCGCCCCTCAATCTCATCGAGCGGCTGACGCGAGGTGCGCGACACGAGATTGAGTCCATGCAAATCAGAAACCTCACCTTCGATGCCAAGGTAGAGATCCTCGAGATTCTCCCGCACGATGAGGAAGTCAATGCCGGTGGGGTCGGCAAGGGGACTGCGGTAGCCCGGCATATACCGGGTCGGCCGCACGTTGGCGTACGTGCCTTTGCCCCATCGTAGATAAAACAGAGCCGCACCACTCTTGCCTGAGGTAGACCCAAAGAGTGTGCTGTGGCTGGCATCGATCGTCGCCACGGTCTCCTCCGGCAGTGCCTTACCCGTCTCCGCGATGGCGGCCTCCCCAACCAACGGCCGCTGCCAGTCAATACCCGGTGCAAGCGCGCTAATCAGATCCACGACGGGTCGAACTGCCTCGGGGGACGCATCATCACCCTCGATCACAACAATCTGCCGACTGTTAGTCCCATCTGCCATGACGAAGTTCCCTCTATATTTGTCGTCTTGTGTTACTACATGCACGCCGCTCGACCCGCATCGAAAATCTCGTTTGCTCGTGCTGCTGGTCTGTTTTGCGTAACGGTCCTGGAGGCGTACAACGAACTTTCATGGCTGCCGCCGACCTATTCAGGTTCAATTCAGCACCGGTTCAGACGCTCCGCGCTAGGTTACACCATCAAACGCGGCACGGTCCGGCGAACACCCCAAATGGAGCACACCATGACACTAACGAGAATTCTCAAACGATCTGCCCTCAACTGCCTCCTTCCCGCGACCCTGCTCGGGATATCCCGCCTCGCCGAGGCAGCCGCCGATGAAGCACCCACGACCGACCTGCCGAGCGCTACGGCCGGGGCCGAGTCCATCGCGACCCAGAGGGAAACTGCGAACGACCGGACCCCGAACAACCGGACCACGACCAACCGGAACAGCGCAACCCCCGCGTATCGGATCGTCGACGACGAATACGCCGAGTACTACTGTGACATCCACGACGAGTATCATCTCACACTGCGCTCTGACATCGATGCCGGAGGTGACGACAGCACGGTGATTCGCTCGTCAGCCACGGGGCATCATCGAAGCGATGGTGCGACCCATGTCACGGTCATCAGGGACAGCCACCAACGCCACCGCTCCCACGCACTCAGGAACGTCGCCATCGGCCTTGCAATGTCAGTACCGTTTCTTGTCAACGACCGCGGTCACTTTGGACACGACTGGTGGTCGCACCGCTCCGGCTTCCATCGCGGCAACCGACACACCTCACGCTTTTCCAACCGACGCGGCCGACACCACCGATCGCGCTAATTACGGGCGTCGGAGGACGCCTCAGGCTCCGCGGAGTCGGCCCAGAAATCCCGCACCGCCCCGACCAGGTGTTGATTCGATGCCATCACTTCAACGTTTCACTCAATCGGCATGAGGTCACGGTAACGTGATGCAGTGAAACGCTGATCGATCAGGCAGACGATGCCGTGATCCACCGCGCTGCGAATGACGCGACCAGCCGTCTGCATGACCCGGCTCATGCCGGGATACTGATACGCGTAGCCAAAACCCAGGCCGGTCTCCGCAAAGTGATGACGAATCAGATCACGCTCAATCCCAACCTGGGGCAAGCCAACGCCGACGATGAGCGCGCCGATCAGGCGCGTACCCTTGAGATCAATGCCCTCTCCAAAGATGCCCCCCATCAGCGCGAACCCAACCAGCGTCTGTTCCGGGTCATGCACGAAGGCCTCAAGGAACGACTCGTGCTCGGACTCCGACATGGCGGCCGCCTGCATCCGTGTGCGCACATCGCCAGCCCGCCGCGCAAAGGCTTCGGCAATGGTCTGCATGTACCGATAACATGGAAAGAAGACCATGTAATCGCCCGTCTGCGCATTCACGATGTCGACCAAAAGGTCAACCAGTTGTGCGCCGCTTGCTTCCCGTCCCCGGAATGAGGTGTCAATGTGGCCCGCGATGAAAGTGCCCATGTTGCCCGCCGGGAATGGCGAGGCAATGCGATACCAATCACATGTGTCGTCAAGTCCGAGCATCGTGGCGAAATAGCGTTCGGGCGTCATGGTCGCCGAGAATACAACCGACGAAACGCTGCGCTTCATGCTGGTGTTGAGCATTGGCCCCGGGTTGATGCAGAACAGCTTGAGCCGCGCCTTGCGCCCGGGATGGCAACGGAGCAGAACAACAAAGTTGTGATCGAGGTCTTCGGCCCGCCGCATGAAACGCAGCGCGTCGAAATAGAGTCGTTTGAGTGGATCTTCGAATTCAGCCGACTCGTTCAGCTGCGACCAGTCTTCCGCTGCCTGACAAAAGGCTCGCAGTTGCCTGATGAAGTCGCCAGGCGCAGAGGCGAGCACGACCACACCCTCGCTGTCAGCTTCTTTCATCAGCGTGAGGAATCCACAGTTGATACCCGTCAGCTTGCGCCACACTTCTGGCAGCGCCGGGCCGAGTGCGCGGCGCAAGGCCAGCACATCTGATTTAGCGATCTCCGCCGAGTACATGTCTCGACCACGGTCAACGAGGTTGTGGGCCTCATCGATCAGGAACAGGTACTCACCGTCGACATCGTCAAAGAAACGTCTGAGGTACACGGTCGGATCGAACACATAGTTGTAATCACAGATGATCACGTCCGCCCAGCGCGAGGCATCGAGTGACAGCTCAAAGGGACACACCTCGTGGGTTCTTGCGACCATCTCGATGACCTGTCGTGACATCCCATCGCTAGCACGCAGATCTTCGATCGCCGATGGAAGCTTGTCGTAGTACCCGCGCGCGTAGACACAGGCATCCGGGTCGCACGGCGCGCCTGGCGTGAAGCAGATCTTGTCTTTGGCGGTCAGCGACACAGAACGCAGGCGCAGACCGGCGCCCCGCATGTCATCAAGGGTGGACTCTGCAACCTGTCGACCGATCGTCTTGGCGGTCAGGAAGAAAACCTTGTCCCGGCCGGCTGGCAAGCTCTTGATCGCCGGGAACAGCACCCCGGCGGTCTTGCCGATTCCGGTCGGGGCCTGAAGCACCAAATTCCTCTGCGCGGCAAAGGCGCGAAAACAGCTTACTGCGAGCGAGCGCTGACCGGGTCGAAACTCCCCATACGGGAAGCGTGCGTCTTCGATCGACGCATTCCGCTCGGCCCGCCACCGCAAAAGGCGAACCAGCATGTCCAGATAGCATCCGGTGATATCAATGTAGAATGACCTCAGATCCTCGGCGGAGCGGACTTCCTCGAGTATCGAACTCGCTGTCGTCCCGCAGATCGAGATAGGTCAACCTGAGCGTGACAGCCGTCACTTGCAGTGACTCGACAAGCAGATGACCGTAGACGGCGGCCTGTGCCCAAGGCATCGACCGGAAGCTCTCAGGAATCTCTTCCGGTGCGCCGCGGGTCGTCTTTATCTCTTCAACGGTGACGCCATCGCTTTCGGTTATGACGCCATCGACACGGCCGCGCACGAGCAACCGTACTCCATCGCGCTCCTGCTTACCGAAAACCTGAACCTCTTTCTCGTACGTCCCGGTCCTTGAGGCCTGAACACGCTGATGGCCGCGGATACCGTCGATCGCAGAACTTCGGGTCAAAAAGCGGGTGTGGATGTCGCCCGCGCGGTGTGCAGCATGAACCAGCTCGCGCACGGCGATTCGATGGACCTCAGGTGTATCGGACATGGCAGACCTTCGCCGGCATGCCAGCCGCGTGGAACCGCTCAAACCAACGTTTCTGATTCGTCTGCAGCCTGTCACCGGGGCCTTTGACCTCGACCATCTCGTAGCCGGCATCTGAGAAGAGAACAAGATCGGGGAAGCCGCTTCGTCGCTCGGCCAGGTTCGCCAGCATCTCGGTAAACACCGCGCGCAGATCCCGCGTCGGCACATGCAGCAACGTCAGGTCAAGCAACGGTTGATCGACGACACCCCAGTGGACGAAATGGTTAGCGACCGAGAACCTGGAATCAAAATAGTGCTGGAGGCGGCTGCGCAAATAATCGCGATCGCCGATCGCCTGCAGACGCTCCGCAATCAAGTTCGCGCGGTTGGTTCTGAAGTCGGGCCCAAAGATGTCCGCCGGCCCACGCTGGAACGGCTGGAAAAATTGACCTTCGAGCGGATGGAAAATGATGTCCCAGAAAACGAGTCCAAAGAGACTCGGCCACCACCCATTCTCGACGAAGCGAGCGATGTAGCCCTGCTCCTCATAGTAAGCGGCGACATCCGCCTCGACCGATGACGAACGACATCGCAGTGGCAACACTTCTGTCTGCGCCCGATGACGCGCCGAGACATACAAGCCAACTGTATCCGGCCAGCCGCAGCGACGCGCATGGCGCGTATAGAAACTCTGGGCAAACTCAAGTTCATCCGCGCTCGCTGGATGCGCCGCTATGGCTTCAATGAGTTGCCTCGCCGCAACTTCATCACCGAGTTTTACACGCAGACGCACGAGCCGTTCACGGGCAGCTTCGTGCGGTGTACGTTCATAGAGACCCGCCGCTTCCGCCAGTGCGCCGACACGCTCAAGTTCGCGGGCAACCCGATGGAGGATCCGGCCCAGGTACAAATCATCGTTCGGGACCCGGAGGTCATCTGCCTGCGTCTCGACCGGGTTGCAGGTCTCCCGCCGGCTAGCACCATCGGCAAGTCGCGCGGGTTCGGGGCCCGCGCATACATCGGACAGAGCATCGGCGAAGCCGCAGATCAATCTCACATCGCGGGTTTGCACTACAACCCGTGATGCCTCTGAGAACTCCCGAAGGAGAAGAATCCAGTCGACCGTAGACCGACTGTCGAACAGACTCGCTGCGGTCCCGATCGGGTAGTCCTCGAATGGTGCGACACCGAGGTCGCGCAGCACGAACTCCGTGAAGTCCTGGCGCAAGTAGCCGAAAAACAACAGTTTGAGCACCTTCACGACCTCGAGGCCGATCACACTGACCACCCGTAGCGGCAAGGCCGCCGCCAGCGCATGTGCGCGTAAACTCGCCTCAAGATGGGTCAGAATATCATCACGCCGCTGCTGCCCGACCTCGATACCAAGCCGGCGCGCGATCTGCTTTAGTTCGTCACGCAGGAGACAGGGCAGAACTGCATCACACACCTGCAAAAGACCCGCACCCAGCAATTCGTCAATTGCCGCCGCAAGATCTGACACCTCGGTATACCGAAGCTTGTCTGTTCTAAAGAGCGGTCCACGGCGTAGAGCGAGCCGGACATACAGGCATTGCGCGTCCACTGAGCACCGCGCGAACGAGATGCAGAAGTGTTGCTCCGCACCCGTCAGAAAGTGTTGGTATCGATCCTCGACGAAGGTGAGGACGAATCGGAAATTCGTCCCGATAGTAACGTTCGCCCAGGGGCGCCACGGTGGCGGGCGCTGGCGAAGTCATTGCCTGGGCCAGCGGATCGCGAGCGAGTTATTGTCACATTCGCTTCTCAAGGGAATACACACTCCGAGTTCACGTTCGCTGCGCGAGCCGTGAATAGTGCACCCCCAGTTCACGTTCGCTGCGCGAGCCGTGAATAGTGCACCCCGAGTTAACGTTCGCTGCGCGAGCCGTGAATAGTGCACCCCGAGTCCACGTTCGCTGCGCGAGCCGTGAATAGTGCACCCCGAGTTCACGCTCGCTGCG
>Ga0114999_10004618_pt1 | contig 16573 bp, 15 predicted proteins | sample ArcticOcean_MG_C_3_FD_89820 | JGI IMG/M metagenome (GOLD analysis project Ga0114999, IMG submission 89820) | Marine microbial communities from western Arctic Ocean - ArcticOcean_MG_CB8_126 | ecosystem: Environmental > Aquatic > Marine > Oceanic | place: Arctic Ocean: Canada Basin | collected...
ACATCGGGCGGCTTGTTAGTATGGACGCTGCCCATATGCTCTATAATTCTCTTCCCAGCAGAGACCTCGGCAAACTGAAGCAAGAAAAGCCAGGAACAATCATTGCCTGTACTGCCGGTAAAGCCGCTCAGGGTTATATCAACGCGCGGGCTCTTTCTGCAGCGTCAGGTATAGATATAAAAATATTGACTGGTTATCAGGGCTCAAGCCGCCAAAATATAGCAATGCAACGGGGTGAATGTAATTATCAGCCGGGTGCTTGGAATAGCTGGAAGGCGCGTCGTGGCGCCTGGTTGACCAAAGGGTTGATTAAGCCTGTGGCGTTGACGGCGTTGGAACGCCATCCAGATTTACCTAACGTTCCGACGATTGTTGAGCTTGCCAAGACAGCTAAAATGAAAAAAATAATGACCTTCATTGCGGGGTATGCCCCTGTGGGTCGAGCTTATACAGCGCCACCAGGAACGCCCGCTGAGCGCGTTGCTGAGTTGCGCTCAGCTTTTGATAAGACCGTAGTTGATAAAGATTTTTTAGCTGAAACTAAGAAACGCAATATGCTTATTGGAACCGCGTCAGGTGCGTATGTTCAGAAAATTGTTGATGGTATTGTATCTACCCCCGACGATGTAGTGAACGATGCAAAGAAGATGCTGGGCTATAAATAAACCGATCTTTTTTGGAACAAAAAAGGGCTGGTCGTTAGACCAGCCCTTTTTTTATTCGGGTGAAGCTTAATGCGCTCAGTCCTATGTCTAGCTCGAAAATAATTTGTGCGTCGTTATCCACGCTAGCCATTACGATGACCGGCGTATGCACGTTTTTGTGGCAGTTAAGCCGGCACGTGTCGCAGTATAGAGAATTTCGTAGCACGAATAATCTAGCAGAGATCGCTGTGTCTTGGGGCGTCTTTAAAAAAGAGCAGTCGGGTCCTGCGGGTTCGCTGAATTTTATCAGGAGATGCGCCGTGCCTGTAAAAATAATTCTCGCAAGATTGGCTTTTGTACCTTGCCGGAAGGTGTTTTCGCGATGTTGTCGACAATACGAATATGTTTCGGTTGTTTGAAGCCCGCCAGATGTTCAGTGCAATGATCAATTATCGCGTTCTCATCCAGAGCTGCATCTTGATCTTTGACAACATAGGCAACTAATGCTTCGCCCCATTTATCGTCAGGAATACCAAAGACTGTGCAATCGATAATGGCCGCATGCCCTTCTATAACAATTTCAACTTCGCGTGGGTAGATATTCACGCCTCCGGAGACAATCATGTCTTTTGACCGACCGACAAGCGTTATGAAGCCGTCAGCATCTTTTTTTGCTAAATCACCAGTCCAACCCCAGCCATCGGCTTTTGCGAAATAAGCTCCGGTTTCAGCATCATTGTTATAGTAACCGGACATCAGGAATGGGCCACGGGAGATGATTTCGCCGGTTTCGCCAACGGCGACTTCGTTGCCTTTGGGGTCGACAATTTTTAAATCGACACCAAGTGCTACACGGCCGACGGTATCGGCCTTGTCTCGTGGGTGAGAGGGTTGGAAGATGCAGATTGGCCCAGTTTCTGATTGGCCATAATGGTTGGTGAACCGCGTGTGAGGCATTTTATCATTCACTTCAACGACGAGGGCCGCGGGGGTTATGGCACCACCACAGGCAATCTTGGTAAGGCTTTTAAGTTTGTCGGCATCGAAATGTTCGTCGGATAATACCTGCCTTAGCTGCACAGGGACCATGAAGGTACAGGTTATCTCGTGCGTGGCAGTCAACTCTATGAATTTATCTGCGTCCCAACTAGTCAAGATCACAGCAGTCGCGCCAACTAAAATCGTCGTTGGCAGCCAAACCAGTGACCCCATCGCGTGATAGAACGGCGTCACCATGGCAATGACGTCCGCTTCTGTAACACCGTGTTCGATGGCAGTGGTGTAGCTGCTTACATACCGCGCACCATGGTTAACCGTCGCCCCTTTTGGCAATCCTGTCGTGCCGCCCGTAAAGGTCATGGCAAAGGGGTCTTCTTCTGACAACTTTACACCGCACGGTATCTCCGGCTGACTTTTGATAAAGTCATTGAAGGCAATCCAGTCTTCTCGCACTGGTTCGCCAATGACAACGACATGGTCGAGGTTGGGTAGTTGATCGATAATTTCCGCTAATTTGTCTTGGAATGCTTGTTCAACGACGATGAGGTTGGCTTGTGTTCGCCTCAATATCGCAATCAACTCATCGGGCGCATAGGCTGGCAGTAGATTAACGAGCATGGCACCGGTTTGCGCACCACCAAAATGCGCAATGACATATTCAGGAAGATTCCGGGACATAATCGCCCAGTTGACCCCTTTGCCGATGTCATTCTGCAGCAATGCATTGCCAAAGCTGTTTGCCGCTTTACCTAGGCCACCATAGGAAATTTTTGCGTCACCGCAAATCAGGGCAGTGCGATTGGGGTGGCGTTCCGCGCTAAGCTTTAGGATATCGCCGGTAAGCAAGGCGTGTTGGCTCCCATGAACTATGTTCTTCTACGATATCATCTTATCGTAAACTGTTGTTTACTCAACAATCTAGCGAGGTCGTTCTGTAAGGTGTTGTTGTAACGGCCACGAAGGTTTGAACAGCATGCTTGCGCTGTTATGTTTAGGATCCTTTCGGGAGAAGCGATTTTACTATGGAACGTTCGTTCAAAAAAGAAGTCACGACTCTGCGGCTTGGTGATGGGGATATGTTCCATGGCGAGGGCATCCTTGGCGTAACCAAAGCTCTTCTTCAGTCAGGTGTTTCCTATGTTGGAGGATATCAGGGTGCGCCAATTTCACATCTGATGGATGTTTTGTCTGATGCGAAACCTTTGCTTGATGAGCTTGGTATTCATTTTGAAGTTTGCGCCAATGAGGCCTCGGCGGCTGCTATGCTTGCTGCATCGGTTAATTATCCGATCCGGGGCGCGGTGACTTGGAAGTCCGTGGTTGGGACTAATGTCGCGTCCGATGGCCTATCCAACCTCGCCTCCGCCGGTGTGAAAGGTGGGGCTGTGATTGTTGTTGGTGAGGATTACGGCGAAGGCTCCAGCATTATTCAGGAACGCACGCACGCTTTTGCGATGAAGTCGACAATGTGCTTGCTGGATCCAAGGCCGGAACTGCCAACGATGACCCGTATGGTTGAAGAGGCCTTTAAATTATCCGAAGCTTCAAATATGCCATCGGTTCTGGAACTTCGTATCCGTGCCTGCCACGTCTATGGTCATTTCGATGCTAAAGATAATGTGAACCCGCTTTATTCCCGGAATAACAAAATTCCGGCGGCGGAGTTTGATTTCTCACGTGTCTGCTTGCCGCCTGCGACATACACGCAGGAAAAGCACAAGATTGAACACCGTCTGCCAGCAGCGATCAAATACATTGCTGACAATAATCTAAACGAGCGGTTAGATGGAGACGTTCCAGAGATCGGCATTATCGTTCAGGGTGGGATCTACAACACTTTGATGCGCGGACTGCGTCAGTTTGGTCTTGCCGATAGCTACGGCAAAAGCCGAATTTCGACGCTGGTTATGAATGTTACCTATCCCATGGTGCCGGATGAAATCGCCGATTTCTGCGTGAGTAAGGATGCTGTGCTCGTAGTCGAAGAAGGCCAGCCGGAATTTATCGAGCAAGCGATCAACGCAATCCTGCGGAAAAAGGATGTAAATGCGAAGATCATTGGGAAAGACGTGTTCCCAATGGCTGGGGAATATACTTCCGAAGTGATGTTGAAAGGCTTGTATGGCTTTCTGTCGAAATATGCGCCCGCGGGGCTGAACGTAAAGACGGTGTTAGCCGAAATTGATCAGCTTTTTTCTGATCGTGATGGCGCCCGTGAGATATTGGGTGATGGGTTACCGTTAAGGACGCCGAGTTTTTGTACGGGCTGCCCGGAACGGCCTATTTTTAGTGCTCTAAAAATTTTGGAAAAAGAACTCGGTCCGGCTCATATCAGCGCCGATATTGGTTGCCATACCTTTGCAGCTTTGCCGCCCTTCAATGTTGGCAACACGGTTATGGGCTATGGGTTGGGGCTTGCCAGCTCTGCCGGCCTGGCCCCAAGTTTCCACAAGCGCGTAATCAGCATCATGGGCGATGGCGGATTCTGGCATAATGGCATGACCAGCGGTGTTGCTGCAGCACAGGCCAATGGCAATGATGCCGTCTTGTTGGTGGTCAAGAATGGTTATACCTCGGCAACTGGTTGGCAGCTGCTGCCATCGAGCCTCCGCGACCGCAACGGCAATAAGCGCGATATGTCGATTGAGAAGGTGTTGCGTGGCTTTGGCGTTCGCTGGCTCAAGACCGTTCGGACCTATTCGATTGCCCGCATGGTCAAGACCTTGCGCAAGGCAATGACAACGGCCGAAGGCGGGTTGAAGGTCATCATCGCTGACGGGGAATGCCAGCTTGCGCGTCAGCGTCGTATTAAGCCTGAGGTCGCAAAACGGCTCAAGGATGGAAAGCGTGATGTGCGGAGTCGCTTTGGTGTCGATGAGGATGTTTGCACCGGCGACCATTCCTGTATTCGTTTGTCTGGTTGCCCTTCTCTAACCATCAAGCCGTCCTCTGACCCGTTGCGAACGGACCCGGTTGCCCATGTTAATAATGACTGCGTTGGGTGTGGCGTTTGTGGGGAGGTCTCGCACGCCGCAGTGCTGTGCCCTTCTTTCTTCGAGGCTCGGATTGTTCGGAATCCGAACTTCCTGGATCGCCTGTTGTGGAATATTCGCAGTGGCGTGATCGCGCTTCTGTCTTCTAAATCACCAACGGTTGCGTCCTAGTGTCAGGTCTAGACGATACGCGTCCGACGACGCTGCAGGTTTCCGCAATTGGTGGTGAAGGCGGCGGGGTTCTCGCAACCTGGGTCGTTGCAGCCGCCCAGCGGGCTGGATATCCGGTTCAGAGCACGTCGATCCCTGGGGTCGCTCAGCGAACCGGTGCGACGGTCTATTATATAGAGGTGTTTCCAGTATCGATTGCTGATCTTGCTGGTAAACGTCCGGTCATGGCGCTTTATCCAGGGGTTGGTGACATTGATATCATGCTGGCGAGTGAGTTCGCCGAAGCGGGTCGCGCAATTTTCAATGGATTTGTTACGCCAGACAGGACCTACCTAATTGCATCCACTCATCGTGTCTATGCGATCGGGGAACGCAGCGATATGGCGGATGGTCGCTATGATGTCGAACGGTTGTTTGACGCGGCGCGTGAACGAACAAAGCATGCCTACCTGGCTGATTTGCGGCAGGTCGCGGAGGCGAATGGCGTAAGTTTAAATGCAATCTTGTTTGGGGTTTTGGCAGGTATCGGGCAGTTGCCGATGGCGGTCGCGGACTATAAGGGCGCGATTGAAGACTCCGGGATCGCGGTGGGGACCAATATCGAGGGCTTTGAAATAGGCCTCAATTTCAGCTTCTCAGGTGAGCCAGAGATAACCGATCCAATCATTGAGAAAAACGGATTAGGACCTACCACGCCAGAGGTGCTCAAGTTTCGGGTGAGTTCAGAATTTCCCGAATCCTGCCAAACTATTTTACTCGAAGGGGTTTCCCGCCTTGCCGGATACCAGGATATTGCCTATGCGGCGGTATACCTCGACCGGTTGTCGGGGATTCTTGGAATTGAAAACAGCGTAGGCGGCGACGGCACCGTCACCGCTGAAGCAGGCCCGCAGTTGGCATTGCGAATGTCATACGAAGACGTCATTCGGGTCGCTCAGTTAAAGTCGGCAGGTGACCGGTTAAATCGAATTCGCGAAGAAGTTGGCGCCAAAGACGGTGAGCCGATTGTTGTTGTCGATTATCTCAAGCCAGGAATTGATGAGCTGTGCTCGGTGTTGCCTGCTGGATTAGGGCGGTCCCTTATTTCTCTCGCGGAACGGCAAGGCTGGCGGGATCGCTTTAATTGTGGGCTTTACCTTAAAAGTACCACGGTGACGGGGTATTTGCGGTTGCGACTTCTCGCGGGTCTGCGGCGCTGGCGGCGTGGAACCTTTCGCTATAGTGAAGAACAAATCTCCATCGAGGCTTGGCTAGAAGATGTGAAGGGGACACTCTCCTTGAGCCGGTCATTGGCGACGGAAACGGTTGAGTGTGCCCGATTGATCAAGGGGTATGGCGAAACGCATCGGCGCGGGACCGAAAATTTCAAACTGATCAGGGAACAGGTTATCGCTCCGGCTTTGAGTGGCGCGATATCAACTGACATAGCGACCGATGCTGTGGCTAATGCTCGGGCTGCAGCGTTGAGTGATCCGGATGGCACACGGCTGGATGACGTTCTTGCGGAGATTTCCAAAGTGACTATAGGAAATGCCGCTGAATGAATTGTCGGCAGGGGCGCCTCAAATTTGTAGAGACCTTCGACAAGGGGATGCAAAACCGCGTATTCTGTTGATCATCGATTTAAATAAATCCCTTCGGGTTTAACCTGACGGCAGGAATTAAGGTAAGTGGAGATCCAGTATGGAGTTTGGTGTTCAGTTTTTCCCCAACGTTACGCCTGAAGAGAAATCGGCGGCGCAGTATTATGAGGAATGTCTTGGTCTGTGCGATATATTGGACGAATGCGGCTACAACCATGTTCGTATTGTTGAACATTATTTCCACACCTATGGCGGCTATAGCCCGAACCCGATCGTCTTTCTTTCCGCTGCGGCCCAACGGGCGAAAAAAGCACGGCTGATTACTGGTGCTGTCCTACCGGTGTTTAATAACCCGCTGAAGCTGGCCGGCGAAATTGGAATGCTGGATGGCATCTCAAATGGCAGGCTTGAAGTTGGCTTGGCGCGCGCCTTTATCCCAAAAGAATTTGAAGCCTTCAAGATCAGCCTTGATGAAAGTGTTGCCCGTTTTGACGAGGGCGTAGAACAGATCATCCGTTTGCTGACAGAAGAAGACGTGTCGTCGGACGGACAATTCCACAGTTTTGAAAACGTCACTTCCTATCCCCGTCCGACACAACTGCCTCATCCCAAGCTTTGGACGGCTTCTGTTGCGACGGAGGCCTCATTTGAAAAGGCGGGCCGAAACGGGACCTGGATAATGGGTATTCCGATTGCCGGCGGAAAAATGAAGGAACTGCTGGATATCTATCGTGATGCCTGGAAGGCAGCAGGCCATCCGGGTCAAGGCCGTGCAATGCTAGCCTTCTTTATGTTCTGTCATGAAGATCATGATGAAGCGTTGCGGATCGCGCGACCTCATGTCGATAATTATTTTGTTTCTTTATGTGATGCCGCCAGCGGCTGGACGACAGGTTCAGCGTCAAACGATTATGCGCATTACGATAAGATTGTAGAAACGTTGCGGCAGGAAAATCTCGATACCCAGATAGAGAAATGTTCGGCCTGGGTTGGGACGCCGAAAGAGGTAATTGATATGATTGCAGATTATAACGATCAGGTCGGTGGCTTCGACGATGGATCTCTTCAGGTTAATTTCACAACATTGCCGGCAGATGAAGCTGAAATCTCGGTACGTCTGTTTGGTGAGAAAGTTATTCCCCACTTTTCTTGACCAAAATTTGGTTTGAGATTTCTTTTATGGCTATTCGTACAATCATGAACTGTCGTCATGGTTGCTTTATCTAGCGCTAGTCATCAGTCTCATATGAGATCTGTTGCGGATTCTAGTCGAGAAAAAAATTAACCAATCTTCGCTACGATGCCTACAGCACGAGCCCCGTGCGTACAGATAAATAGCCTCGTCTGATTGCGAATCGTGATCGTGCCTTTCTACAACAGATGCTGCGACAATTGGTTCGCGACATAACGATGGATTTGCAAAAATATTTACTTGCTGCTGCGGCACACGACGCCGATACCCGGGTGTTGAAGAGACTGTCAGCAGAGCGGTCAGCTCAGGTTTGCGACTTTATAACCCCCACCGGATTGCTAATCAGTAGTGGTGTTATTCAAGAATCAATAATGCGGCTCTGTACGTATTTTACGGAGCAGGCAATTCATAGAAGTGAACATGCTGATGTGCTGGGATCATCAGGAATAGGCGCAGCCAGTCTCGGTGAACGTCTTGGAGTCCTCGGAAACTAACAACTTGGTTTGCTCCTTACCAAGCGTGAAGCTGGTGGCTTGAACTATGGGGTTGCCTTTAATAAGCCGCTCCTGTGTCTTACGGAGATTGTCCCCGATGTTAAAAATAAACTAGTTTGGCACGTTGCGGCTGCTCTAAGAAATTTGATTGCAGGTCACACTGAAACCGCTGATGTTTCCGTCGATAATTACCTTGAAAAGGCGGCATCTGAAGTAATTGCCAATACCAACCCTGATGTTCATTCAGCATCTGCAGCCGTTGCGCAGGCACTCTATCTAGGTGGATATTTGGGCTCCGTGGCACTTTCGGCAATATTCAGGAATGGCGATTTTCGATTGTTCGAAGCCGCAATCTCTCAGCTGACTAGTATTGATATCCGGTTCGTCCGACGTTTGATATTCGAAACTGGGGGGCTCGGCCGGACCGTCCTAATAAAAGAAGTTGGCATTTCTATCGACGACGCACTTTATATACCCAACGTGACTACAGCATCGTTACAATGCATTTTTCTGGAATATGCCGCCGAAACGATTTCGTTTCAGGAAGTACTTTCAAGGGTTTCTGTTGATGTCGCGAGTACGGCTTGTGCCCATTGGAAGCGTGGACGTATATTTCAAAGCGCGATTCGGGATGTCAAAATAGCCGGTAACTGATTGGCTTCTTTAGGATAAATCTTCCAGATTCTCTTGACCAGTGATGGTAATTATCATGAAACATGATAATAGTTTCGACCATTTAGAACGTTTGTTCGCAACGAGTAAAAGAAGATGCCCATTCTTGTGACTGGTGCCGCCGGGTTTATCGGATACCACGTAAGCGAGGCTTTATTGGCGCGTGGTGAAGAGGTTGTTGGCGTCGATAACGTTAATGATTATTACGACGTGAATTTGAAGAGAGCCCGTCTTGAGCGGCTTCAAAAACATAATGGGTTCAACTTTCATCGGGTCGATATCTCTGACTTTGTAGCAATGAAAGGTGTTGTCGCTGGTGCTGGGGATCTACGACGCGTAGTTCATCTTGCAGCGCAAGCGGGGGTTCGCTATTCGATCGAGAATCCGTTTGCCTATGTGCAGGCAAATCTCGTTGGCCATATGTCCATTCTTGAGATTTGCCGCAATCAGCCGAATTTTGAAAACCTCGTATATGCGAGTTCGAGTTCTGTCTATGGCGGTAATACCAAGCTACCATTTTCCGTCGATGATCGGACCGATACGCCAGTGTCCCTTTATGCGGCGACCAAGAAGGCGGATGAGTTGATGAGCCATTGTTATGGGCATCTCTATGGTTTTCCGCAGACCGGCCTAAGGTTTTTTACGGTCTATGGTCCTTGGGGGCGGCCCGACATGGCCATGTATATTTTTTGCAAGGCAATTTCTGAAGGGCGTGCAGTCCCCGTTTATAATAACGGTGACATGAAACGTGATTTCACCTTTATCGATGATATTGTTGCAGGTGTTATTGCGTCTCTTGATAACCCGTCGGTTTCTGTCAATGGGCAGGCACCGTGCCGCCTGTATAATATTGGAAATCATCGCAGCGAACCGCTGATGAGGATGATCGGGCTTATCGAAGAGGCATTGGGAAAGAAGGCAAAGATTGATTTTCAACCAATGCAGCCAGGAGACGTGAAGGAGAGTTTTGCCGACATTGATGCGATAAGTGCAGATCTTGGCTATAAGCCGACGACACCAATTGATGTCGGCGTACCGAAATTCGTCGATTGGTTCAAAGCATATGAGGGTATCTGACCTGATCGGCTCTGATTGGAAGGTCGCTCGGCTCGGTATGCGCTCGAGTTTTGATACATTTGCATCTGCCAGGCCAAATTGATTTTCTGCAAGGTGTCGCAGCGTGTGTTGCGGGACCGGTGATACCTTCGCAAAGTCTGAGATCGCCATATCAACGATTCCGCCGGAATGTGAAAACACTTTTTGGAAACTACACGCCCGTAGTTATTCCTATAACCGAGTTGGAGTTGAACAACTTGCTCCCCTCTAGCAATCTTCGAGAAATGAAGCGTACTAGATCGTTTTAGCTGATCAGTGAAGCTATGTTTGTTCGGTTAACTTCTATTTGACCAAAAAACCCCGCGATAGGATCGTGAGACTATATGGTGGCCGAGGTTGAACGCATTACGGAAACGTTACGTTCTTATCTAAAATTAGAGGGCTCTTTCTCTCTTTCGGGGCCGGTTTATGCAGGGTCGAATTCTACGATATATCGCAGAGATGGAGATCCTTTCCAATTTCCGGTTGCTATCAAGCAGTGCCTATCCGCGCCAAATGCCGAACGCAGCGCCGTCGAAGATTGCAGATTACAATATGCTGCGCGGGGGAGCGTTTCTAAAGCCATGTCGCAGGAGGCTGTGCTTACCGTACCCAAATCAGTGGGAATAGCAGAAGAACGGGCAATCATAGTTATTGAATAGGTCGATGGGGGGGGGCGCTGACAACCCTAATGCAAGTATGTGATCGCCAAGGCGGAAAATGAACGTGATCTAAAAAAAGAATTCACGCCGCGCGGTGAAGATCTCTATGCAGTTTTCCCGCCGGATACAATGCTACCCCCTGATCATGATGGGCTATTCCCTGTCGACCGTCCAGCTGGGGTCAAGCGACGCGCGGAGTCAGATAAGCCGCCGAAGTCGCACTAACGGTCATATGCCAGTTGCCTGAGATAGATTGGCGGATCATTATAGTTCTAAACAAATTCGCCGGTGCGCCGGTAAGGAGGAAGACATGGCCAGAAGCCTTCATGAAAGACCCGAAGTAACACCGGAGCGCGAGGCGTTTTATAATAAGATTGGCCCGCTTGCCGTTGCACCGCTGTGGGAACGACTCTTTACGTTTATGAAAAAAGAACCGGAGATGCGGGCTGCCCCCTATGTCTGGAAGTATGATGACATTCGTCCGAGTTTGATGGAAACCGCGACACTCATTACGGCGGAAGAGGCTGAACGGCGTGTCCTTATTCTTGAGAACCCGGCCTTGAAAGGCGAAACCGCCGCCAGTGATTCAATGTTTGCTGGTTTCCAGCTCATTATGCCGGGTGAGGTGGCGCCAACGCATCGCCATTCACCTGCGGCCTTGCGTTTCATTGTCGAAGGCGACGGTGCCTATACAGCGATCAATGGTGAAAAAGCACCTATGAAGCCAGGGGATCTGATCCTGACGCCATCGGGTGTATGGCACGATCATGGCAATGTTGGAACGACACCTGTGGTTTGGCTCGACGGTCTCGATATTCCGCTGATCCGGACGTTGGGTACGATGTTTACCGAGCTTTATGAAGATGGTGGTGTCCATCCTGAGGGCCGCCCGCAATTCGATAATGTTGCGCGCTATGGCGCTAATATGCGGCCGATGAATTATAAATCCGAAGAATTGCACTCTCCGGTATTCCACTACCCATACGATGAGACGCGGAGTGCGTTGGTAAACCTCAAGAAATCAGGTGAAGTGGATCCGTTCCACGGCATCAAGATGCAGTATATCAATCCAAATACGGGCGCGCCGGTAATGCCGACCCTGGATTGTTATATGGAACTGCAGCCTGCGAAAATGAAAACCCAGGAATTTCAATGTACAGCGACATGGATTTATTCTGTCGTTGAAGGGACTGGCCGAACCGTGATTAACGGGACTCCTTATGAATGGGGACCTCGCGATGTCTTTGTGGTGCCGGGCTGGTTGCCGCATCATCATGAATGTGATGATGACGATGCCTTCCTGTTCAGCTTTTCAGATAAAGGAGTCCACGAGAAGCTTGGGCTTTATCGCGAGAGGCGCGGCAACTTCACGCACTGATCCAAAGTTTACGCGAAGAAAAAAGGCTGCTCAGAGAGCAGCCCTTTTTTGTATCTGGTTAGCTGTATTTAGCGGACACGGGCGTCAAAGAACTCGCCCTTTCCGGGGCCGACACCATCTTTTTGATCTTCAAGATCAAGGCGTTCGTCCTTGATGCCTGGCGCCCAGGTCACGACCTGTAGGATTTCAAGGTCGACTTTGCCAGTACTGGCAAACCAGTATGCGTTGCCGTGCGGCATGATGATGCCTTCCTGTGGGCCATAGACGCCAAGAACCTCGTCATCCGGTCCGTAGAAGGTTGCTTCACCCTTCATACACATCCACATCCCGTCCATGCCGGTATGGATGTGCATGTTGTTGTCACCCTCACCTTTTTTGACGATCTGAACGGAGCCGCGGAGCAAACCGGACGTTCCCAGTGTGACAATGGATTTTCCAGCTTTCAGCCCTTCGGGTTTCTTGTAATTGAAAACTTGCGGTGAGCGCGCTTTTTGCTGCGCTTCTTCAATTAGGTCTTTTTTACGTTTAGCCATGAGTACCCCCAAAAAGTTGATAGTTAATCCTCTGCTTTTTTATAAACCCGCGCAAGTAGCTCCATCAGCGTGTGGCGTTCGTCGACTGACAGGTCACGGGTCATGTGTTGTTCATGAGTGTTGACCAAAACATTCAATTCAGCCAGCAGAGTATGCCCCAATTCCGTTAGTTTCAGAGCGTGAGACCGGCGGTCAGTGGCGGAAACTTCCCGGACTACCAGTTTCCGGTCTTCCAGCCGGTCAATGATCTGAACCAGCGTTGACCGATCAAATCGCAGGGCACTGGCAATTGCAGACTGGCTGATACCTGGATTGGCATCAATTAGGACCAGCGCCCCATATTGCGGTGGTGAAATTTCAACCTCACCGATGGTCTGGCTGAAATGCTGAAAAACAGCAACCTGCGCACAGCGCAGATTGTACCCGATCAAGTCAGGTAGAGACGCCATATTGATGGAATTGGGTTTACCCGTGTTATTAGCCATCAGTGCTTTGTTGCCTAGGCAATTTTCAGAGTTAGGTCACAGACGCCGTCAACATGGACGATAATCTCCTCACCGCGATTTACCGCGCCAACACCTTCGGGCGTACCAGTGTAAATCAGATCGCCGGGTTCCAGCGTTACCAGACCAGAGAGGTATGCAACGCTTTCCGGCATATTCCAGATCATATCGCCGATATCGCCGGACTGACGAGTCTCGCCATCGACAGTCAGCGTGATGGCACCGGCAGTTGGATGACCTATCGTGCCAGCTGGATAAATTTCGCTGCAAGGTGCAGACGCATCGAAACCTTTGCCCATATCCCAGGGGCGGCGCATGCCTTTGGCTTCTTCTTGAAGGTCACGGCGGGTCAAGTCGATGCCAACGCCATAACCAAAGATATGGTCGTTTGCATCATCAACGGAGATGTTGGCGCCACCTTTACCGATGGCGGCAACCAATTCTGCCTCGTAATGGAAGTTTTCCGTTGCGGGCGGGTAAGGGATGGTCGCGCCGTTCTGGACAATCGCATCACCTGGTTTCAGAAAGAAAAATGGAGGTTCGCGCTCGTCGGCACCCATCTCGCGGGCATGGGCCGCATAGTTCCGACCAATGCAGTAAATCCGGCGCACAGGAAACCTATCTTCGCTGCCGACGACGGGGACGCTGGGTAGGTTCCAGCTGGGAATTACATAGCTCATTAACGTCACTCCAGATCAAATAAATGTTGGGCGTGAATTTGGCCTAATGGGGGGCAAAGGGCAAGGTTCACCTGACCAATTCTCGGGGCTGGCTTTCAAGTCGTGCTACACTATTTAAGATAGGGTAGAATAGTCGAAACATCGTGCTCATGAGGCAGAAATGGCATTTCCAAATCGTCGGCTTGAAGCAATCGAACATTGGCATGCCCATGTTTATTACGACCCCGAGAACACCAAGGAAGCCGCCGCTGGACTTCGAGAAAAAATCGTTGAAGAATTTCCTGATACGACAATGGGACGCTGGCATGACGAGATCGTTGGCCCGCATCTTGTCTCGATGTATCAGGTGGCCTTTGAGGTTGATCAGTTTGACAAGCTTGTCCAATGGTTGGTGGTTAATCGCGATGGGTTGAACGTATTGGTGCATCCGCATACTGAAAACGCCTATAACGATCATTTAGTTTTTGGATTTTGGCTTGGCGATAAGTTGCCGCTGAATGAAGAGCGTCTGATCCGCATGGCAGATCGGGAATCGCGATAAGTTAGCGTTTCTCCATCCATGGTCTTGCCGTGCCGTGCCGGGGCTTTTAAAACATAGGCTATGACCTTTCCCTTGGATCCTCTTAACGCAGCGCTTGATCGGCTGTCACGTCATCCATTTTACAGTGACAAATTACCGAATAGCGTCACCGATGCCGCTGAATTTGCGGACGCCATCCCTTTGATGTCGCGCTCTGATTTGGTCGCAGAAATGCAAAAGCCGGGCTATGGCACTTTTGGTGGCACCAACCCCGTACGAATGAATATGAGCCCGATGGGCGGCGGGCTGGTGCCGGTGATGCAGACCAGACGCGATTTGGATCGCATGATCAGTGCTTGCCGGACACATCTCGATGCCTGTGGTGTTGAAGAAGGTGATATCTGCGCCGTGTTCTTTGGCTATCACCTGTTCGTTGCAGGGCTGTTCTATCAGACCCAGATGGAAGCGCATGGCGTAACCTGCATTCCGCTCGGACCTGGTGAAGCAGACCGTGCTGTTGAAATCTGCAACGCGCATAATGTCAATATTCTGGCGGGCAACCCGAGCTTCTCGCTTCGACTTCTCGAGGCAGGTGTCAAACCGCCTAAAGTCTTCTTTGCCGGTGGCGAGGCCTTCACCGGGAACCCAACCCTGTATAATGCAGTCGCGGATGCAATGCCGGGAACCATGCTGGTTGATGCTTTCTCATTGTCTGAAGTGATGCCTGTTGGGCGGACTTTCCCTGGCGGGCAGGGCGTCCATGTCTTTGATGAGCTGGTCTATGCCGAGGTGATTGACCCTGAGACATTGCAGCCGGTCGCTGATGGTGAACGTGGCGAATTAGTGCTGACTCATTTGCAAAAAGAAGCACAGCCGCTGGTTCGGTATCGCACGGGCGACCTGACGGTAAAGATAACGACGCCATCGGTGTTTGGCCGGACGGTATGTTTGCCCAATGTTGTCTTTGGCCGGACAGACGAGATGGTCAAGGTAAAGGGCGTCAAGCTGTACCCATCAGAGATACGCGCTGTCTTGCTTGGTATTGATGGGCTTGATGGTGGTTACAGACTTACGGTGTCTGCCAAGAGAGGTGGTAGCGATACGCTATCGCTGGCGCTCGAGGGAACGGCGGGTGACGGTGCGGCGGAACTCGTTTCGCGACGTTTTAAAAGCCAGACACTGATATCCGTAGATGAAATTTCGATTGTGGCAGAGCTCGAAGACGGCCCGTCATTGATTGACCAAAGAGGAAAATAAGAATGGCGGACGGTAACTGGCGTTTGATCGTCGATGAAAACTCTTACGCTGACTTTTCGGTTTCGGTGTCACCGGCCATAGAGAAGGCTGTTGTTAAGGGCGAAGCGCCGCCAACCGTCTATCTCAATATTTTCGATGTTGATTCCATTACCATCGGTATGAATGAAGATCCTGAGCAGGCGTTGGATCTCGAATTTTGTAACCAAAACGGCATTTCGTTCTGTCGCCGCCCAAATGGTGGTGGCCCAGTTTATGCCGGGGCGGGCTCTGCATTTTTGGTGTTTTTTCTGCCTACCAGCCACCCGGAAGTTCCGGAAACAACAACGGAAGCCTTTCCCAAGGTGTTGACCGCTTTCGCCGAGACGCTGGCGCAGCGCTATGGTTTTCCAGCGGAATACCGGCCCTTGAATGATGTTCAGGTCGAAGGTCGTAAATTGGTGCCGACCTCGCTCAAAATTGAAAACGGCGTCATGACGTTCCGGATCGTCATCAATGTGAAGCCGATTGATACCGAGCTCGCTGGCAAAATCATGCCGATGCCGCCTGAAAAGGTGAAAGACAAGGTACTGAAGGATATGACGTCGCGCTTTACCTGTTTGGAACGTGAAGCAGGCAAGCCTATCGATACCGCTGAGCTTGAAGTAATGGTTCGTGAAGCAACGATCCATGCATTTGGTGAAGAGGCGCTGGAAAAAGGCGCAGTGATAGACGTCGAACGCGGTTATGCCGATGAATTTCGCGCTGAATATGAGAGCGATGACTGGCTTTTTGCCAAGAGCGAGAAGACGCGGTTTGCCGGGTTGTTGCAGCAGGGTGATACGATTGGGCTTGGCCGGGCGAAGGCCGTAGGGGGTTTGATCTGGGCGACACTTGTGCTGCGTGATGGCAAGGTGCTGAAGGCTATTATTAATGGCGACTGGCATCCTCGTCCGCTGGACAGCGTATCCTGGCTTGAGGATAGCTTAACCGGTTGCGCGGGTGATGTTGATAGCCTGCGGAGCTGTGCTATAGAATTTTTGGCGCGCAATGATGTTGAGTTTGCCGGTGTCACTGCCGATGATTTGGTTGCAGCCATGGAAATCGCTCTTGGGGCTCAGTCTCCTGTTACGCTGTAGCGACTAACTTTAGAGGACATAAATTATGTCAGTCGTCGTTTCTGAAACAGCAGCGCTCGGGATTACAAGAATAGCGATCAAC
>Ga0114999_10004619_pt1 | contig 16570 bp, 17 predicted proteins | sample ArcticOcean_MG_C_3_FD_89820 | JGI IMG/M metagenome (GOLD analysis project Ga0114999, IMG submission 89820) | Marine microbial communities from western Arctic Ocean - ArcticOcean_MG_CB8_126 | ecosystem: Environmental > Aquatic > Marine > Oceanic | place: Arctic Ocean: Canada Basin | collected...
GATATTTACTGAAGGAGAGAAATCAGCACATGACAGAAACTCAACAGATGATTGATTATCTACGTCTCCTAGTTCTGATGTAATAGTTGAAGAAAATATTAAGACTGAAACTGAAGGGTTATTAAATAGATTAACAAATGTAGCGTTTGATGTAAAGCCTCCAGTAGTTGAATTGCCATCAGCAGGACTAGAAGCAGTTATCTCAATACCACCAGATAAATTACGCAGTGTAAATGACCCTAATGTTCCTAATGTTCCACTATTATCAATAGAAAGTACTATTGTACTGTAAGAAGATGTAGCCCCAACAATTAACGTAGAGTTAATAGTGATTCCAGACGTGAAAGTCATATCAGCTGTTCCTAAAGTATCACCAGTACTTAAAGTTGATAACTCAAGTGATCCGGCATCAGAAGTGAATAAAGCAACATCAATATCTGTTTCTCCAGCATCTTGACTCACATCAATACTAAGATCTGTTAAAGCATCACAAGTGTTGTTAGAAGTTGTAACTGATACAGTTGGTGAGAAATTTTGCGCATAGCTATTTAAAGATATAAGCGATAGAACTAATAAGAATGATAAATTCTTTAAAAAGTTTAAATTGTAGTGTTTTTTCATAATATACTTGTTACATTAATTAAAATCTGCTCCTTTCCCAAGTTAACAGAAAGACAAACTTATTAAAAAAATAACTCTGTTGCAAGTATTATTATTGAAATAATCTAGAATAAAATACTATTTAGAAAAAGAAAAACAAGTAATAAATACTTAGTAAAATTACTGAGGGAAATAAAAAAGTTGCCCGACTAGGGCTCGAACCTAGACTCTTCTGCACCAAAAACAGACGTGTTGCCAGTTACACCATCGGGCATATTACTACAGTCGGCAAAAATAATAATAAATAGTTACTAGCAAAAAAAAATTAATTATTTCCTTTAGTACAACATATTACAACCAATATAAGTTTAAATTTATAAATTCGCATTCACATAATTTAATATCAAATAATGGAATCATTTAAAAAACTAAATAATATTATAGGCTGGTCAGTATTTGCCATCGCATCATTTGTATATTTATCTACAATTGAACAAACAGTAAGTTTCTGGGATTGTGGTGAGTATATCGCAACAGCATATAAGCTAGAAGTTGGTCATCCTCCTGGGGCTCCATTATTTCAATTATTAGGTAGAGTATTTTCCTTATTTGCAGAGCCAGCAACAAGTCAAGTAGCTGTTGCTATAAATATTTTATCAGCACTCTGCAGCTCATTCACCATATTGTTTCTTTTTTGGACAATTACCGCATTCGGTAGAAGAATTTATTCTAAAAAAGCACAAAAGCAAGAAGACCCATTTCAAATGATTACAATCCTTGTAGCTGGAGTTATAGGGTCATTAACATATACTTTTTCTGATTCTTTCTGGTTTTCAGCCGTTGAGGGAGAGGTCTATGCAATGTCCTCATTTTTTACAGCTATAACATTTTGGTGTATCTTAAAATGGGAGGAAGAATCTGAAAATCCATCAGCAACTAGATGGTTAATTTTAATTGCATACTTAATAGGATTATCTATCGGTGTTCACCTGCTAAGTCTATTAACAATTCCAGCAATGGGTATGATTTATTATTATAAAAAATATAACTATACTAAATCTGGAGCAATCAAAGCATTTATAGTATCAATGGCTATTTTAGGATGTGTTCAGGGTATTATTATTCCATATGCAGTAAGTCTAATATCATCATTTGAATTATTTTTTGTTAATACCATTGGATTGCCATTTAATTCTGGAACAATAATATATTTTCTAACAATAACAGCTTTAATTTCGTTTGGTATTATATACACTAGAAAAAATAACAAACCTCTTTTAAACAGTATTATGCTTTCTTTTATGATGTTCTTAATTGGTTATTCATCATTTGCTGTTTTAGTTGTAAGGTCTAATGCAAATCCTCCAATTGATGAAAACAACCCTGAAGATGCAGTGGGCTTGTTATCATATCTTAAAAGAGAGCAGTATGGGAGCTGGCCAATTGTATATGGTCAATATTTTAATGCTAAACTAGATAATAAAAAACCATATTTAGACGGAAATCCAACATATGCAAAAGATGAGGTGAAAGGTAAGTATGTAGTAATAGATAATAGAAAAAAATCTATCCCTAACTTTAGCTCAAAACACAAAACATTCTTCCCAAGGATGTGGAGTAACACCCAAAGTAGACATGCTGCAGGATATAAAAAATGGGGTGGTTTAAGCAATACTGAAAGAACTCCAACTTTCAGCCAAAACCTAAAGTACTTTTTTAGTTATCAAATTGGATGGTCATATTTAAGATATTTTATGTGGAATTTTGCTGGCAGACAAAATGACTATATGAATATGGATGGGAATTCTTTACATGGTAATTGGGAAAGTGGAATTGGATTTATTGATAATTGGAGATTAGGTACACCTTCTGATTCTATTGCGCCTCAACATCTTAAAAATAATAAAGCAAAAAACCACTATTACTTTCTTCCTTTATTACTTGGTCTTATTGGAATGTTATTTCATTTTAAACAAAATAATCAAGATGCAATAGTGGTTCTGTTATTCTTCTTATTTACTGGAGTACTAATAATTATATATCTAAATGTTGTTCCTTTTCAACCTAGAGAGAGAGACTATGCTTATGTTGGTTCTTTTTATGCTTTTTCTATATGGATTGGCTTAGGATTATTAGGAATTTATGATTTTCTCAAACAAAAAACAAATTCGAAGATTAGCATTGTCACTGCAACTATTCTATCAATGTTAATGGCACCGGTTTTAATGGCATCAGAAAACTGGGATGATCATGATAGATCTGGAAGATTCACTGCATTAGAAGTGGCAAAAAACTATCTAAACTCTTGTGCTAAAAATGCAATTTTATTTACTAATGGGGATAATGACACATTCCCGTTATGGTATGCCCAAGAAGTTGAAGGAATTCGAACTGATATTAAAGTTGTCAATCTATCACTCTTTAATACCGACTGGTATATTGACCAAATGAAAAGAGCTTCATACGAAGCCGAGCCAATACCCTCTTCCCTAGAACACAATGATTATAGAAGAGGAACAAGGGACTATACTCCTATACAAGAAAAATTTAAAGACTTTAAAGAGGTTCGTCAAGTAGTCAAATTTATAAATAGTAACAACCCCAAAGCAATGCTTAGCACTTCTGCTGGATTAAGAAATTATTGTCCAACTAAAAAATTAAAGCTTACGGTAGATAAAGATAAAGCCAAAGGATTTGTTCCTTCAGAACACCATAAAGATATTGTAGATGAAATTAAGTGGAAAATTAAAGGTAATGGAATATATAAAAATAAATTAATGGTATTAGACATCCTTGCTCATTTTAACTGGGATCGACCTATTTATTTTGCAATTACTGTAGGTAGAGATAATTTTATGGGTCTAGAAAAATACTTCCAACTTGAAGGTTTAGCCTACAGATTAGTTCCTTATGTGACAAATTCTAGTAATGGGCAAACTGGAGCCATAAATACCGAGGTGATGTATGAAAATCTTATGAATAAATTTCAATGGGGAGGGCTTAACAATAAAGACTTATACTTTGATGAGACTAATACTCGTATGGTTATGAACTATAGAAATAATTATTCCAGATTAGCTGAATCCCTATTTGTAAAAGGTGATACTGCTCGTGCTATATCAGTAGTTAATAAATGTCTTTATGAGTTTCCTAGAGATGTAGTGAATTTAAGCTACTTTGCTATTCCTTTAATTGACCTGTATTACAAAGGAAATGAAGATGGTAAAGGAGATGAGCTTCTTGCTCTTATGATCGATGACTACTTAGTTGAGTATAACTATTTATCCGAATTTAAAAAAGGTAGTGGGCTAAAGCAAAATTTCAATATTTGCGGACAAGTACTTGCAAGCTTAACTCGAATACTTCAAGTACATCAACCAAATGATGATTCATATTCTTATTTTAAAGAAGATGATAAATTCTATAAATCTAAAAATGAAAATACAAAAGAAGAAATTAACTACTCATCATATAGAATTAATACTTTTTTAGATGAATACTATACACTACAATAAAAAAAGTGTTTGTAAAAACACCAACAATAATACAGAGGTTTTTCCCATCAATCATATGGAAAAAAGAAACTAGTAAAAAAAAAATTTGGTTAACCTTCGATGATGGTCCTGATGAAAAAATTACAATCTTTTTATTAAACTTATTAAAAAGATTACAAATTAGAGCAACTTTTTTTCTAATTGGAAAGCAAGTTGTTAAATACCCTGAACTTGCAAGAAAAATCATAGAAGAGGGCCATACTATTGGAAACCATTCTTACTCTCACTTAAATGGATTGCTAACATCTAATAACATATACTATGATGATATTGATAAGGCTCAAAAAATAGTCAACTCAAAGATTTATAGACCTCCTTATGGGAAAATAAGCCCAATACAATTAAGAAAACTAAAAGCAAAGTATAAAATAATTATGTGGGATGTTTTAAGTTGGGATTTTAAAGAAAATATTAGTTCAGAAAAAATATACCATAACGTTATAAACAACACTGAAAAAGGGTCAATTATTGTATTCCATAATAATATCAAAAGTTATAATACTATTATAAAAACACTTGAAAAAATATTAGTAAAATTAAAAGAAGAAGGTTATATCTTTTCTGCTACTTGGTAGTAATACAAAAGTAATCTAAACAATTATCTGTAGAGTCTTCAATTGAATAATCAGACACCTTTACCGAATCCACCATATTTTCATTATTAGATTTTAATCTATTCCTATTAAATCTATTTAGAATATCATAAGGAATCTTTAAAAACCATCTAGGCATTATATATTGTAAATTAAAAATATCAAATCTAGTTATCTTATCTACAGATTCTTTATTTCTATTGTAATAATCCATTACAAGTTCATTGCCAAACACACCCTTAACTTTAAGGGTGTAAAAGTACTTTCTTAATATATTCTTCATCTCAATTGGAGTATACTCTCTAATATGCCACGGATTACGAGAAAGTGACATTAGCTTATTTGGTGTGGTTAAAAGTAGTTTTCCTCCAGGTCTTAAAACCCTATATATTTCTTCAAGAAAATAATGATCGTCTTGAATATGCTCAATCACTTGAAATGTAACAACAAAATCAATACTGTTTGCCTCAATATTCTCTAATGGAGGAATCTCCATCTTATGAAAGATAATATTATTATTTTTCTTTATTTCATCAGATATATTAGTTTCAAACTTATCCACTCCAATGTATTTTTCAGAATGTTTAGCTAATTCATTAATTCCATACCCCTCACCACAACCAATTTCTAAAACTGTACCATGAATTAACTTAGCAGCTTGATTGTATGCCACCATATGTCTTTGGAAAATAACATTCTCAGAGGGATCTAAATGTGAACTTCTTTCTGCTGTTTGTATTGCCATTTAAAAATTATATAATACAAATGTAATAAAACTAAATGGCTAATTCTACTAGAACAGGACAGTGATCTGAATGTATAGCCTGTGATAAAATAACTGATCTCTTTAGATTTGGCAATAAGATCTCTGATATCATTATATAATCAATTCGCCATCCAAGATTTTTAGCACGTGCATTAGCCCTATAGCTCCACCAAGAATATTGATGAGGGTTACTGTTATTAATTCTAAAAGCATCAACAAAACCGCTATCAATAAAACTACTCATCCATCGCCTCTCTTCTGGTAAGAATCCTGATGTGTTTTTATTTCTTGCTGGATTATGAATGTCTATAGATTTATGACATATATTATAATCTCCACAAATTATTAAATTGGGGGTTTTCTTTTTAATGTTGCAAATATATTCTGTAAATAAATTGAGAAATTTAATTTTAAATTTTTGTCTAACATCACCACTACTTCCTGATGGAAAATATACACTCATAACTGAAAAGTTATCATAATCTGCTCTTATAATTCGCCCTTCATAATCAATAATATCAATACCACAACCATGCTCAACATGCTTAGGTTTTTTTTTACTTAAAATTGCAACGCCACTATATCCAGGCTTAACAGCAGAATGTATATATGAATAATACCCAAGCTGTTTAAAAACTAAACTATCAAATTGTTCGGGCATAGCTTTAATCTCTTGTAAACAAACAATATCTGGGCCACAAGATTCTAACCAAAGAGGAAGGTCTTTTTTAATGGCCGCCCTAATACCATTAATATTATATGTTAAGATTGAGGTGATATTATCTAAGGTGAAATTGTGATTCAGCAGTAAAAATATTATCGATAAAAATCTTTACTCTATAATCTCCTTCAACAAGCAAAATATATCTCTGCCAATCAATACAAACAAAAGATTGCTGATTGCTATATTGAACGTCAGCTTTAGCTGAGAATATTATCTGTTGTTCATTTATAATTGTATCAGATCCAGATAATATTTTATTTTTGGGGTCTATATATTGAATTAATATTTCTTTTTCACCAGCATCTGCAATCAGATTTGCAGAAATATAAAAACATGCTCTCAAGGTTTGTGTCTTCTCAGCAGATCTTGTTGAAACCTCTTTTCCTGTACTTCTATACCTAAATGGCTCAACCGAGATTTCTTTAATCTTTAGTGTTGACCCCTTATTTACCTTCTCTGATAACTGAATGTTAGTTTTATTTAATTTATAATTCTTCCAATTAATATTCTTATTAACTTTAATAACACTATCCTTTTCTAAGCTTAGTCTTTCAGTAACATAAAAAAGAGAATCAATATCCTTAATATAATTCTGTGATATTCTTTTAAGATTGTTGATCTTAACCCTTGCCTTATTTAAATCATTTTTATTTCTTATGAGATTGCGAATCTCTACAATTTGTTGTTGAATTAATGAGTCTTTCTGATATAGTTGATTATTAAGATCGCCATACTCATCTAATAACTCATCATGTTCGTCAATTAAATCGTCAAGCTCATCTCGTAATATATTTTTTTCTTCAATAAACTTTATTTTTAAATCCATTTGCTGCTCCATGTTTTTTTTCTGATAAAAAATAAAAAAAACTAAAATAAAAATCATGAAAAATAAAAAAATAATTACTTTCTTACTTTTTAATGAACTTATAAAATTCAGAAGTCTATTCATATATCAATTAGATGTATTGCTAAGATACTTATATCTATTAAAAAAATACCACACTCAATTAAATGAGAACTAAAATATCTTTACAAAAATGTAAAGATATTTTATTTTGTGGGCCTAGCAGGGCTTGAACCTGCGACCCCTTGATTATGAGTCAAGTGCTCTAACCAGCTGAGCTATAGGCCCTCCTTTTAAAAAAGGTAATGCAAAACTATCAAATTTGTTGAATTATCTGTAGTTTTATTTAATGAAAAGCATAGAATATATTATTTTTGATTTAGGTAATCTTATTCTAAATATTGACTACCGATAAACAGTTGAGGAGTTTAATAAACTTGGTATAATAACGCATAATTGTCTTAAAGATGAAACTATTTTTCCTGACACAGCTCTATAAGCACACCTAAAGTATCTTTTGGATGTAAAAAACAAATAAGCTTATTGTCTGCCCCTTCCTTTGGAATTTCATTTAAGACTCTTATCCCTTCTTTTCTAATACGTTTTATTTCAAGATAAATATCACTGACCTTTATTGCGATATGATGTATTGCACTATTATTATTATTATTAAGAAATCTTGAAATAGTATGATTTTTATGGGTTGATTCAATTAGCTCAATCTTTGATTCTCCTAAATCAAAAAAAGAAGTAACAACATCTTCAGACTCAACATACTCGGATTTATAATTTATCTTTCCTAAGATTGATTTAAAAACAGCATTAGCTTCAGTAATATCTTTAACAGCAATACCGATATGTTCTATTTTTTCCATTACTAAAAGATCCAGAAATTAGTATGTCGATTATGATGTAATGCTGGTAATTGAAAAGAAATAACAAATTCATGTGTTCCATAATTATAATTCATAATACTTCCTGTTAATTGATAATCATAGGAATATCCAATATGTATTTTATTTGATTTAAATCCAACACTAAATGACATTGTACCATCAGTTCTGTATCCAATTCCTGCCCAATTATCGTTTAGATATATTAATCTAGTTGCAAAATTGATAATCTGTTTTTGGTTAAGAGCATTCCTTAAAAGAAATACAGGCTCCAAATTCCACTCATTATTAATAATATCAAACTTATATGATGCCATAGTATAAAAATTCATAATTTCAGAATTACTGCCAAAACTTGAATTTCCAACTGATTGGTTAGATTGTTGAACAACTTCTCTATTAAAAGAAGCTTGTAGCATATTTAAACATGAAAACCCTAATGATAGACGCTTATTATATAAATATAAACCAGAAGACAAATCAACTAATGTGGAGCTAAAGGTAGATTCAGAAAAAGCAGGATCCTGATTTTCAGGAAGATCTTCACTATCAAAATTTAATGAATAATATAATAACTTAGGAGCAATACCAAAAGATAAAAAAGTACTATTTGAATTTAAAGGCACATGAAAAGCATATGATAATTGAAGATCAGTTTGAAAAGATGGACTAGTATTTTCATAGCTAAAAACACCTCCAATTGCAGAATTATCATTAAGTAATTTATGATAGCTTATATTGGTGCTAAATGGAGCCCCCTCAAAACCCAACCATTGCTGACGAGTTTGTATTACCAGAGGATTATATGCTTTACTTCCACTTACCGCAGGATTATATATAATATCATTAATATAAAACTGACTATATGTAGTCTGTTGTTGAGCATGAAGTAATATCAAAGAATTAATAAAAATTAAAAATGTAAAAAGTTTTCTCATTATCGCACAATTGTTAATGTTCCTTTAAAAACATCATTTTTTTCTTCTAAGTTGATTATATAATAATATGTAGCAGATGGTAAAATATTTCCATGCATATCAATTCCGTTGAATGCATCGTTAATTGAGTTTTTATAATTTCTTCTTCTGTATACTTGCCTACCACTTTTAGCATATATTTCTACCAGAGCACTAGGATATATATTAATGTTTTCAATCTCCCATATATCATTTATACCATCATTATTGGGGGAGAATACTTTAAATGGAGATAAACATATATCATAATCTGGCTTAATTTCAACTGTATCGTATGCAATACATCCGTTATCATCAATAACTTCCAGGAAATAACTATCTGAAGATAACCCTTTAATACTAGAAGATATGGAGTCTATAATTATTAAAGATGGGTCGCTGGACCAAATAAACGAATAAGGTGGATTCCCTTCACTAACAAAAGCCCTAGCCTCTCCTGACTCATCATCCTTGCAAATTACACCAACAAAAGACATGAATATTTTCATAGAATTTTTTGGATCAACTTTTAAATACTCTGTCTTTAAACAACCATTGGCATCAGTTATATTTAAAGAATACGGAAGTAAAGGATTAGATTGTAAATTATTTGTATTTCTAGAAGTATCACCATTAGACCAGAGAGTAAAATAAGGAGGAGTACCTCCAAAAACATTTGTCATCACATCAACTGAATCCATAATACTACATAAACCCGATAAAATGAATTCTACACTAATATCAAATGTTTCCTCTATTGTTATTGTATCTAGTGGGTTTCCATCAATATCACGATTAGAACATAACTCCTGAGAACTTGTGTCTCCAGGAATGATATTACTTACAATAGTTAAAATATAATTTCCTGCAAATAAAGAGGATAAATTAGTTGAATTACTAACAAAACCATTAGGACCAGTCCACCAAAATGATATATTAGGGTCTGTAAAACTAATATCAATCGAACCTGTATTTTCTGAATAACAATTTACATGAGTATGATTATCAAGTATAAACTGACATTGTGCTAATAACTGATTCTGAATTACAGCAAAAAATATAAATAATAAAACAATCTTCTTCATTAGTATAAAGCTATATTAATTACAAATATAAAAAAAATGCTCGCTTTCTAGTGAGCATTTTGAGGTATCGAGCGGATTCGAACCGCTGTAGATGGTGTTGCAGACCACTGCCTAACCGCTCGGCCACGATACCTTACTAAATAATAAACAAATTTAAATATTCATAAGTATAAAACAAAATCAGTTTAGAATTTATTTTCTATTTAAATTATTCATTGTTTGATCAATACCCATTGTACAAAAAGAATATACAATTTTAGTTGCTTCTTGTATCCAACCTTTCATTTCATTAATTTGATCTTCATTCCAATTACCTAAAACATAATTTGTTTGCTGACCTTTTAAAAAATCATTACCTATTCCGAATCTTAATCTAGGATAACTATTATCACCAAGAAAACTACTAATATCTTTTAATCCATTATGCCCTCCAGAAGATCCTTTAGCTTTTAACCTTAAATGACCAAAAGGTAATGATAAATCATCAGTAACTACTAAAAGCTGATCAATGCTTAATTTTTCTAAATTAAGCCAATAATTAACTGCTTTTCCACTAAGGTTCATAAAAGTGGTAGGCTTTAAAAAAATCAAATTTCTTCCTTTATACCTTATCCTAGAAATATAGCCATATTTTGAGCTTTCAAATTCTCCATCTTGATCCTTTACTATCGCATCAATAATATTAAAACCAATATTATGCCGCGTATTATTATACTCAGAACCATGGTTACCTAATCCAACGATTAAGTATTTCACTATTATTGATTTTCTTTACCTCCTTCTGGAGCGCCTTCAGTTGGCTTGTCTGTAGAGGATCCTTCAGCAGCACCTTCTTCAGCAGCACCTTCTTCCGTAGCACCTTCTTCAGTTTCTTCTTCATCTTCAATTTCATCTTCAATTGCAGCTCTTGCTGTTTTAACTCCAACAACAACTGAATTATCAGGTGCTAAAAATGTATACTGATCAGATTTTAAATCTTTAATATATATAAATTGGCCAATTTTTAATTCAGAAATATCTATTTCTATTGCGTCAGGCAAATTACCTGGAACAGCTCTAGTAATTATCGTTTTTCTTCTAAAAAATAAATTACCTCCATTTTTCACCCCCATCGCCAATCCATTTAGAATTACTGGAATATTGACAGTAATCTCTTTATCTTCAAATGCTTCAAGAAAGTCTACATGTAGAATTTTATCAGTTACAGGATGGAACTGAATATCTTGCATAACACAAGAGGTATTTGTTCCTTCTATATCTAAGTCAACAAGAAAAACATCAGGAGTATACACGAGCTTTCTTAGATCATTTTCATGAACATAGAAGCACACTTGCTTTTCTCCCCCGTAAAGCACGCATGGAACTTTACCCTGATTTCTTAACGCCTTAGAGTCTGACTTACCTACATTCTCTCTCTTTTTTACGCTAATTGCTAGTGATTTCATTATAATTTATTTTAAGTTAATTTTTATCTTAGAAAGTGTTTATGCATAGATTTATGTTTTAAAACAGCATCTATTGAGCTTGCAAATAAATTTGCTATAGAAATTTCTTTAACCTTTTGAGATTCATGTTTTTTAGGAATAGTATCTGTCACAGCTATCTCTATTAAATTTGACTCCTCAATACGTTGATAAGCTGTTCCTGAAAAAACACCATGAGTACATACCGCTCTAACACTATTTGCTCCCATTTCTATCATTAAATCTGCAGCTTTAGTTAATGTACCTGCAGTATCTACCATATCATCAACAAGAACAACATCTTTATCTTTTACATCTCCAATCAGCAACATTTTTCCAACTTCATTTGCTTTTTCTCTATGCTTATAGCATATTACAAGTTCAGAATTTAAAAATTTTGCATATGAATTAGCTCTATTTGAACCTCCCATATCAGGAGATGCGATTGTTAAATTAGATAATTTTAATGATTCTATATATGGGATAAATACACTTGAAGAATAAAGATGATCTACTGGAATATCAAAAAAACCTTGAATCTGATCAGCATGTAGATCCATAGTCATAACTCGATCAACACCTGCTGATGTTAAAAGATTAGCAATTAACTTAGCTCCAATCGGAACTCTTGGCTTGCCTTTCTTATCTTGTCGTGCATATCCAAAATAGGGAATAACTGCATTGATTTTATATGCAGAAGCTCTTCTAGCTGCATCAATCATCAATAACAATTCCATTAAATTATCTCCAGGAGGCATAGTAGATTGAACTAGAAAAATATCTGCCCCTCTTATAGATTCATTGAATGAAGGTTCAAATTCGCCATCACTAAATTCAATCACGTTTTCGTCCCCTAATTCTGTACCATATGCTTCGCAAATTGCTAAAGCTATTTTTCGAGAAGCACGTGCAGTAAATATTTTAAATGGTCTTGACATTTATTTATCTAAAAATGGGATGCAAATATAATAACTTTATAGTTAAAAATTTAATGTTTCTAAATATTAGAAAAACTAATGATATATTGTAGTAAAATTCTATTTTTACAGCCCACTAGCCCAGGTGGCGGAATTGGTAGACGCGTTGGTCTCAAACACCAATGGGGTTAACCCGTGCCGGTTCGATCCCGGCTCTGGGTACAAATAACATCAGGATTAATGTAATTTTAAAGTTATTATAAATGGAAATTGAGAAGGAAAATAGATACGATTACGCATATCTAAGACTTGCATTAGAATGGTCTAAGCTTTCTTATTGTTCAAGAAAAAAAGTTGGCTCATTAATAGTGAAAAATAATATGATTATATCTGATGGATATAATGGAACGCCTACAGGTTTTAATAACAGTTGTGAAAACAGTGAGGGAATAACTCACTGGTATGTATTACACGCAGAAGCAAATGCAATTTTAAAAACTGCTAAATCAAATCACAACTGCTCTAAAGCTACATTATATCTAACGCTATCTCCCTGTAAAGAGTGTAGTAAACTCATTCACCAGGCAGGAATTAAAAGATTAGTATATATAGATGAATACAAAGACACATCAGGGTTAGAGTTTTTAAAAGAAGCCGGAATTAAAATAAGGCAGGTTAAAAAATTGGACTTATTTTAATGAAAAAACAATACCAGCCAATAATTATTTCATTACTAATTATTATAGGAATTGTAATAGGAAGTAATATATCTCAAACAGATCAAAACCAAAAAAATAATAAGATAAACTCTATACTTCAACTAATAAATTCTCATTATGTTGATAGTATAAGTAAAGATTTTGAAGAAAATATTATTAATTCAATAATAAAAGATTTAGATCCACATACTTCATATATCCCAAAAAAAAACTATCAATCAGTAAGTGAAAATATGTTGGGTGATTTTAGTGGCATCGGTATAGAATTCAATATTATAGAAGACACAATAGTTGTGGTCTCACCTATAACAGGGGGTCCTTCTGAAAAACTAGGTATTCTTTCAGGAGATCGTATAATTGAAGTAGATAGTATAAATATTGCAGGCATAGGTATTGAAAATAGTGGTGTAGTCAAAAGACTTAGAGGGGAAAAAGGTACAAGCGTAAACATCAAAGTAAAAAGAAGGAGTGTAAAGCAAATAATTGAATTTGATATTATTAGAAATACAATACCGTTAAATAGTGTTGATGTATCTATGATGATTACTAAAACAACTGGCTTTTTAAAATTAAATAGATTCTCTGCAAAAACCAGTTCTGAGTTCACTACAGAGACTAATAAACTTCTTAAAGCAGGAATGAAGGAGCTTATATTTGATCTTAGAGATAACCCTGGAGGATATTTAAGTGCAGCAGCCAATATTTGTGATCATTTCTTACTTGATGGAGATCTTATTGTCTACACAAAGGGGAGAAATCGAGAGAAAAACGAAATAATTGCTGGAAGGAGTACATTTCTAGAAGATATTAAATTAATAGTACTGATTAATGAAGGATCGGCGTCAGCTTCAGAAATTATAGCTGGAGCAGTACAAGACAATGATAGGGGTGTCATTATTGGAAGAAGATCATTTGGAAAAGGTCTAGTACAAGAAGAAATTAAACTACAAGATGGGTCGGCAATTAGACTAACAACACAAAGATACTATACGCCATCTGGAAGGTCAATACAAAAAGATTATGGGAAAAACAATAATGAATATTTTCTTGAACAATATTTAAGAAATGATTCTATAATTCCCGATTCTCTTAAATTCAAAACAAAATTAGGAAGAACAGTGTATGGAGGGGGAGGTATAAACCCAGATATAATTATAGCTAAAGACACATCATTAGATTATAAGATAATAAATCAGATTATTATAAATGGCTGGATTAGAGGTTTTTCAATGAAGTATTCTGACCTAAATAGAAAAAATATTAAAGAAATAACAAACTCTAAAGATTACCTTAAGGCAATGGAAGAAATTATTTATAATCAATTCCTAAACTATATTAGCAAAAAAGACAATGGTTTTGATAAAACTATAAAAGAAGCAGACAAAAGATTTATTAAAAAACAAGTTATCGCTAATATTTCAAGAAACCTTTGGAGTAACGAAGATTACTACAGGATAATGATAGATGATGATAAATATATAAATGCCGGATTGAAAATTATAGAAAATTCTAACTATCCATCCGCAGGTAATGATTTTAAATAATCACTAAAACTACCTTTATTTTCTTCAAAAGAAGTGCTTCTATCGAAATTATTGAAAAAAGTAGCAGAACTAATGTTACAATTAACAAAACTAGATTTATCAGTAAAACGAGTACAGTAGGATTTTATAATTGGCTTTAAAAAAATTAAGAGCTTATTAGAAAAATTTCTATTATTAAGTGATCTAATTTTATCAGATAATAAAGATATAATATAATCCCTTTTTCCTAAATAAACTGTTTTGGAAATATTAAAATAACGAATCACTACATGGGTATAAAATTGAGGGTTATTGTTTTTCCTATATACCTTTAAATAAATTTTAGGCACATAACTTTTTTTAATAAATTTCAATTGATTATAGATTCTCCTGTTATCAACTACTAGTCCAGTTAGTTCATCAGTTAAGTTATTAATTCTCTCTTTTAATTCATTAAGATGGGTGTGTTTCTTTTGTATTTTAGAGAAATTTTTAGCGAATTCTTCACCTAAATTTGAATATGATTCAGGAAGTAAGTCTAAATCTTTTTTTTCTATAAAATATTTTTTATTCAATTCTATTTATTTATTGAATTTATACAAAAATATAATATATAATTAAAAAAATAATGAAAAAAACAAAATATATTTTAAAAGCACCTATATTTGTTAGAACTAAAAACAGAAAACAAACATGGAAAAGAAACCAAAAAAAAGCACACTTTTATGGCTATTTCTATCAAGCTTTGGAATCATGTTCGCGGCTCTATCATGGATACAAGAATCTAACCTAATTAATGCTGATTTAACGAATGGACCTAACAAAGGGTTTTTAGCTGTATTAACAGGTATGGCCTTATATTATTTTCTAGCTAAAAAAACTCTTTAAATTATGAATGAACTTATCAGTAAAATAACACAGTGGCATCATGACCGAAATTTGATTGCAGGAGCAACTGACAAAGATCAGTTCTGTAAACTAATCCAAGAAGCTGGTGAATTAAGTGATAATATATGTAAAGGAAAAAATGTTGCGGACGATATAGGTGATATAATAGTAGTTCTTATAAATATTGCAGAAAGAAATAATTTACGTCTTGAAGAATGTCTTGAAAAAGCTTGGAGCGACATAAAAGATCGTAAGGGAAAAATGATAGATGGCATCTTTGTGAAAGAGGGTGACTCTTAGTTTAAATTATCATATACTATAAATAAATTGACGCCAATACTTCTAGTTTTCCTATTAATATTTCTAATCATAACATATATCCTTTACAAATACTCTTATAGCTACTTTAGAGAAGAAACAAGTGACAAAATGTGGAAATTATGGGGCCTAAGAACTCCTTACTGGGAAGGACTTGTCTTGATTAGTCTAGGCATTACTACACTTATTTTTTTACTATTAAAAACAATGATTTAGTATATTTGAGATATGAGGAAAATATTATCAATACTATTATTAAGTATAATTATTCTAAGTTGTGGTAGTAGTAATAATGATTCATGTTCTGGAGTAACTGTTGAAGGATATTCTTGTAACAACACTTCATCGAATTCATCAGGATATTGTAATATTCATGAAAAACAAACAAATACCAAGTATAGTCCAAGTTCAAATAGATTATCCAATTCCTCTAGGTGTAAATCGAATACAAAAAAAGGATTAAGATGTAAACGAAATACATACTGTAATAATAAAAAATGTTCTTCACACGGAGGTAATTGTTATTAAAAACAGGAAAATCAAAATTATGAACCATTAGGATTTATTATATTTGACATATGAAAATCATACTTTCAATTTTATTTATAGAAATCTTTTTTAATATTTCTTTTTTCATTACTGGTGGGGGTGTTTTAGATACAAAACTAAAATTTCACAAATATGAAAAAGAAAATTTTAAAGAAATATTTTATTTGAAAAACAAAGA
>Ga0114999_10004625_pt1 | contig 16548 bp, 16 predicted proteins | sample ArcticOcean_MG_C_3_FD_89820 | JGI IMG/M metagenome (GOLD analysis project Ga0114999, IMG submission 89820) | Marine microbial communities from western Arctic Ocean - ArcticOcean_MG_CB8_126 | ecosystem: Environmental > Aquatic > Marine > Oceanic | place: Arctic Ocean: Canada Basin | collected...
AAAAATGGGTATCTTTATTATTAAAAGATAACCCATTGAAAATAGTGAATAATTTTTCAAAATTGGCTGGGGCGGGAGGATTCGAACCTCCGAATGCCGGCATCAAAAGCCGGTGCCTTAGGCCACTTGGCTACGCCCCATAATCGCTGTGATGCGGGCGCAATGTAAACGCCATCACCGCCCTCGGCAACCGTCTAACCGCTGGCCAAGATACTTGCCGCAATCCACCAATCGGGCTTGGCCTTTCGCAATAGATCGGCGGCGTTTGTCGCAGCGCTCAAATCATCGAAAAGCCCAAAGCAGGTGGCGCCGGAGCCGGACATGCGGGCCAGATGCGCGCCGCCGGCCTCAATGCCGGCCAGCACATCGCCGATCACCGGGGCCAAGCCGGTGGCGGCATCGGTCAGATCGTTGCGCCGGGTTGCCAGCAGGCGCGCAAGTCCGGCGGCGTCCCGAGGCGTTTCCGTGAAGCGTGCCTCTTCGGAGAAGGCGCCGGTGCGCGCCGCAAAAACCTCGGGCGTTGATAGGGCCACGCCGGGATTGACCAGCACCAGGCCGCAAGGAGGCAGGGCGGTTGCCGGGGATAGCTGCTCGCCGATGCCGCCGGCAAAAGCGGTGTGTCCGGCCAGACACATGGGCACGTCGGCGCCGAGGGTTGCGGCCAGTTTGTGCATCGCGCCCTCGTCCCAGGGGATTTGCCAAAGTTTCGCCAAGGCCTTGAGCGCCGCCGCCGCGTCCGCCGAGCCGCCGCCGATACCGGCAGCGACGGGCAAATTCTTGGTCAAGTGGATATGAGCGTTTGCGGGGCAGCCGCTAAGTTCGGCGAGAGCGTGGGCGGCCTTCAAGACCAGATTATCGCCGGTGGTTTGCAGTGCGCCGGCGAACGGACCATCGATTTCGAGGCCTAGATTTTCGCCGGGCCGGGCGGTGATCTCATCGCCAATTGCGGCGAAGGCGATCAGCGTGTCCAAGGTATGAAATCCGTCGGCGCGCTTGGCCGTCACGTGCAAATAGAGATTGATCTTGGCGGTTGCCCGGACCGTGACCGCCTTGCTCATCCGTCTTTCAGGCCGTTGCGCAATTTGGTTTTGATTTTGCCGATCTGGTCGTTTTCCGGTTCCAGCGCCAGGGCGCGCTCCCATTGGAAGCGGGCCTCGTTGCGCCGTCCCACCTTCCAATAGACGTCGCCCAGATGGTCGTTGATGGTCGGGTCTTCCGGGCGCAGCACGACGGCCCGTTCCAGATGCTTGACGGCGCTGTCGATATCGCCGAGCTGGTACAGAACCCAGCCCAGGCTGTCGACGATATAGCCGTCCCGGGGGCGCTTTTCGACGGCGGTTTCGATCATCTTGCGCGCCCGGTCCAGGTTCTTGCCGTTCTCCACCCAGGAATAGCCGAGATAGTTGAGCACGAAAGGCTGGCCCGGCGACAATTCGAGGGCTTTCAGAAAATCGGCCTCGGCCACCTTCCAGTTCTTGATGCGCTCGTTGGCGATGCCGGCGGTATAAAGCAGCGACCAGTGTTGGCGTTGCAAGTTTGGGATGCGCGCCTTGGCGTCGGCATAGGCGCGCGACGCTTCCCGGTAGCGCTTGCGCCGGCGCAAAATATCGCCCAGGCGGACCAGCGCATCAAACCGTTTGGTGTCGGCGCGGGCCATGGCGCGCAGTTCCTGCACGGCATCATCGACTTTGTTCAAGGTATCGAAATTGTCGGCGATACGGAGGCGCGCGGTCCAGGCAAAGGCCGGGTCCTTGGCGATGCGCCGGTAGGCTTTGATGGCGTCGGCGTTGCGTTGCTGGGATTCCAAGGTTTCGGCGATCAACAGACGGGCCACGGTGAATTCCGGCTTCATGCGGAGCGCGAGCTGCGACAGGATCAGCGCCTGGCGCGAGTTTTGCTGGCGCACCGAGCCGGCTAGGCTGAACAATGCCTCGGCGGCGCCTTCGTTCGCGTCGGCGACGGCGGCGTCCGGCTTTTTGCCCGCATCCAGGCGTTTGTAGGCAACGCTCAGCATGGTCGATGCCGGCTGCGCCTTCATATAGGTGTCATAAAGGGCGCGGGCCTCGTCTCGGCGTCCGGCGCGCTCCAGGAAATTGCCGTAAAGCTGGGTCAGGCGAAGATTGGGTCCGCGCCGCCGGGCGATGGCCGCCTTGAATTGGGCGTCGGCCTTTTGTGCGTCGCCCTTGAGCACGTTGATCAGCGCCGAATGAACGCCGAACAAGGTAATGAACGCCTTGTTGTCGCCTTTCGCGTCGATCTCGGCCACGGCCTCGTCATAGCGTTTCAGCCCGGCCAGAACCCAGGCCCGCAAGAGCGGCCGGGTAAACAAATTGAGCCCCGTCTTGGGCAGCAAGCCGAGCGCCGTTTCCGCCTCGGCCAAGCGGCCGCCGCGCATATCTTCCAGCGCCGCCAGCAGCTTGGCCAGATTGCTGGCCTCGCCCTTGGTATCGGTGAGACTTTTGGTGAGGCCCAGGGCTTCGTCGATGCGGCCCTCGGTGATCAGCAGCACCGCCACCCGGCGCATGATGGCCTTGTTGCCGGCGAAGGTTTTGAGAGCGGTCAGGTAATAGTCGATGGCGGCGTCCGGGTCGCGCGCATATTGGGCGTGGCGGCCAGCCAGATAACTGCCGAGAGGCGATTCGGCGGCAGCAGACTTTGCCGGTTCCACGATCAGCGGTTTGGCGATTGCAGGCAACCCGCTGATGATCAGGCCGAGTAACGCGGCGGCGGCGATCAGCCCCGCAGGGCGGCGCATATGTTTATGGCGATCGTTTAAACCCAAGACATTTTCTCCGAATGAGGCGGGATTGGGAACAGTCTAGCGCCAGGCGAGTAATTCCTCAATCTTGAAACCCGCCGATCACGCCAACTTGCGAAAAAATTATCGGCGCACAAATTCACCCGCCCGGGCTACATATTCGGATAATTGGGGCCGCCGCCGCCCTCGGGCACCACCCAGTTGATGTTTTGGCCCGGGTCCTTGATGTCGCAGGTTTTGCAATGGACACAATTCTGGGCGTTGATCTGCAGGCGCTGTTTTTCATCTTCTTCGACGAATTCATAGACTCCGACAGGGCAAAAACGCACCTCGGGCCCGTCATAGTCGGCCAGATTGACGCGCAGCGGCACATCCAGGTCTAAAAGCTGCAAATGCACCGGCTGGTTTTCTTCGTGGTTGGTGTTCGAAAGATACACCGAAGACGGCTTGTCGAAGGTAATCTCGCCGTCCGGCTTCGGGTAATCGATTTTGCGCGCGCCCGCGGCCTTTTGCATCGTCTCGTGATCGGCGTGGTGGTGCAAAGTCCAGGGCGCGTGGCCGGCGAACAGATAAGTATCGATGGCCGACAGGACAAGCCCCGCCCACAGGCCCCAGCGGAACGACGGGCGGATATTGCGCACTTTTTTCAGCTCCGCCCACAGCCAGCTTTGTTTCAGGCTCAAAGGGTAGGCGCCCAGCTCTGGCCTTACATCCGCATCGGAGCCGAGCGCATCGAAGGCCGCCTCGGCGGCGACCATGCCCGACTTTATCGCCGTATGGCTGCCCTTGATCTTGGCCACGTTCATGAAACCGGCGGCATCGCCGATCAGCGCGCCGCCCGGAAAACACAAATCCGGGATCGATTGAAAGCCGCCCTCGATCAGCGCCCGCGCCCCAAAGGCGACGCGCCGCCCGCCTTCCAGCAAGGGCTTGATCGTGGGATGCAGCTTGAAGCGCTGCATTTCATCGAAGGGGCTGAGATAGGGATTGGCGTAATCAAGGCCGACGACAAACCCCACCGCCACCTGATTGTCTTCGAGATGATAGATGAAGGAGCCGCCGTAAACATCATTGGTGAGCGGCCAGCCGATGGTGTGGACCACATGTCCGGGTTTGTGCTTTTCCGGCGCCACCTCCCAAAGCTCCTTGATGCCGATGCCATAAGTCTGCGGATCGGAATTTTTGTCGAGGCCAAACCGTTCGATCAGGGTCTTCGTGAGGGAGCCCCGGCAGCCCTCGGCGAACAGCGTATAGGCGGCGTGCAATTCGACGCCGGGCTGGTGGTTCGGGCCCGGCTCGCCATCCTTGCCGATACCCATATCGCCGGTGGCGACGCCCTTCACCCGGCCGCCGTCATCGTACAAAACCTCGGCGGCGGCGAAGCCCGGATAAATCTCGACGCCCAGCCCTTCGGCCTGTTCCGCCAGCCAGCGGCATAGATTGCCAAGGCTGATGACGAAATTGCCGTGATTGTTCATGGACGGCGGCGTCGGCAGGCGGATGGCGGCGGATTGGGTCAGAAACAGGAACCGGTCTTGGGTTACCGGCGTATTCAAGGGTGCGCCCAGGTTCGCCCAATCTGGCAGCAGCTCATCCAGGGCGCGGGTCTCGACGATGGCGCCGGACATGATATGGGCGCCCACTTCGGAGCCTTTTTCGACAATGCAGACGCCGATATCGCGGCCCCCATCCGCAGCCAGTTGCTTGAGCCGGATCGCCGCCGCCAATCCCGATGGTCCGGCGCCGACGATGACGACGTCATATTCCATCGATTCCCGTTCCATGGGCGGTTTCCTTAGGCAATTTCGCAGGCAATCCAGACCATGTTCCGGCGCACCGGAGGTGTCAAGTTGGCGCCTGGTCTGATATTATCGGCGCATGGCGGATACCGAACAATTGCGCGCATCCCTGGCCTGGCATCTGGAGGCCGGAATTGATGAATGTATCGGCGAGGCGCCGGTGGACCGGTTTGCCGAATCATTGAAGACCATATCGGTGCCGCAAATAGCCGCGCCTAAAACGGCGCCGGGCCCGGCAAAGCGGGCCGCGCCGGCGCAACACACACAAAAACCGGGAGCCAGCACATCGGAAAAAGCCGTCGAAAACGCCGTCAAGCTGGCCGGCAATGCGAACAGCGTCGAAGAATTGCGCGCTGCCGTCGACCGCTTCGAAGATTGCGCACTTCGCAAGACCGCCACCAACACGGTTTTCGCCGATGGCAACCCCCAAGCCCGCATCATGTTCGTCGGCGAGGCGCCGGGCGCCGACGAGGATCGACAAGGGGCGCCCTTTGTCGGCGTTTCCGGCCAGCTTCTGGATTTGATGCTGGCCTCCATTGGCCTGGATAGGGCGCAGGTCTATATCACCAACATTGTTTTCTGGCGGCCGCCCGGCAACCGCAACCCGTCGAGCAACGAGATCGCTGCCTGTCTGCCCTTCGTTGCGCGCCATATCGAGCTGGTGGACCCCGATATTCTGGTGCCGCTCGGCGGCCCGGCGGCCAAGACCCTGCTTGCCCGCTCCGAAGGTATCACGCGCATGCGCGGCAAGTGGTTCGCCTATTCGAGCCCGAAGCTTGCGGCGCCCATCGACGCCATGCCGTTTTTTCACCCCGCCTACCTGCTGCGCTCGCCGGCCCACAAACGCGAGGCCTGGCGCGACCTTCTGGCGATCAAGGCGAAGCTGGAAGAAGCCTAGACGTCTTTATCCGGCGCTTCGGATTTGCGTCGATGCTGCGTTTCCCGTATGATCGGCCCCAGGGAAGTGGTTGCGGTTGCGATCATTTTTCGGGGCTCTTGGGGAACAAAAGTAAATTTCTGAATAGATGGTTTTACCAGTGAAACTACGGGAACTGCTCAGTGGAGTAGCCGTCGCGGCTATTCTGGCTTTGTCAGTGCACGCACCGGTTCTGGCCGCCGAAAAAACCGGCGCTGAATTGGAGACCGCGGTCTTGAAAGCCGGGGCGCCCAAGGATTGGGTGTCGGCGAGCCTGCCGTCGCTTCTGAACGAGGCCGACGCCGCCCGCTACCGCATTGTCTTCGAAGTGCAAAAGAACGGCGAATGGAAAGACGCCGACAAGATCATCAAACGGATCGATGATCGCGCCCTGATGGGCCATGTTTTGGCGCAGCGCTATCTGCATCCGACCAAATACCGGTCCCGCTACCGGGAGCTTAAAGCCTGGATGGCGGACTATGCCGATCATCCGGAAGCCAAGCGTATCTATAAATTGGCGCTCCGGCGGCGGCCCAAAAACTGGAAAATGCCGGTGCCGCCGGCAGCGGTCCGAGCCAACCGGAAATATGTCGCCGCCGCCTATGCCAGCAAAACCTATTCGCCCCGCAAAAAATTGACCAAGGCCCAGCGCAAGGAATTTCGCGGCATTCAAAGGCGCCTCCGCTGGTATCTGCGCAAGGGCTGGACCAAGGCCTTCAAAAAGCTGATCACCGACAAGAAAAACCAGCGCCTCTATCATCCGGTCGAGTTGGACCGCCAGCGCGGCCGTCTGGCCACCGGCTATTACGGCGACGGGCGCGACCAGTGGGCGCTGGACTGGTCCGAAAAGGCAACCCAGCGGAGCGGTAAATATCTGCCCGTGGTTCATTGGACCGCCGGGCTGGCTGCCTGGCGCCTGCAAGATTACCCAAGAGCCCTCGGCCATTTCGATGCGGTTTCCAAATCGGAGTATGCGGGCGGCTGGCTGATCTCGGCGGGCGCCTTCTGGGCGGCGCGCACCAGTCTCAGGGTGCGCCGGCCACAGGATTTCAACAAGTATTTGCGCGCCGCCAAGAAGCATCCCAGAACCTTTTACGGATTGTTGGCGCACAACTTGATGGCCGACAAAGCCGCCTTCAATTGGGCGCCGCCGCCCCTCGCCGCCGAGGCCTTGCGCGAATTGGCCGCCGCGCCGGGCGGCCGCCGCGCCGTGATGCTGTTGCAGGTGGGCGAAGACCGCCGCGCCGAGGTGGAGCTGAAAGCCTTGTTCGGGCGCACCTCGCCGGATCTGGCGCGCGCCATGCTGGCCTTGGCCGACCGCGCCCAAATGCCGTCATTGGCCATGCGTCTGGGCTCGCTTTTGGTGCATTCGGGATCGGATTTGTACGATTCCACCGCCTACCCGGCGCCGCCCTTGACCGCCAAGGATGGCGGCGTCATCGACAGGGAATTGATCCTCGCTTTGATCCGCCAGGAATCGGCCTTTAACCCGAAGGCCAAAAGCCGCGCCGGCGCCCGTGGGCTGATGCAGCTCATGCCGCGTACCGCCAGTTTCGTTGCCAAGGACCGGCGCTTGCGCGGCGCTCAGCGCAACCAGCTGTTCGATCCCGAACTTAATCTCAAGCTCGGCCAGAAATATATCGATATCCTGTTGGGCGATGCGCGCATCAAGGGCGATCTGTTCCGCTTGCTGACCGCCTGGAACGGCGGGCCCGGCAATCTGAACAAATGGTCGCGCAAGGTTAAGCATAATAACGATCCGCTTCTGTTTATCGAAAGCATCCCGTCCCGGGAAACCCGCATATTTGTGGAACGGGTGCTGACCAACTATTGGATCTACCGCATCCGCTTCAACCAATCGCTGGCCTCCATGGATGCCGTCGCCCGCGGCAAATGGCCCCATTATACGTCGGAGCGCGAGCTGGCCGTCGAGGTGGCCGAAGATGGCCGAGAATAGCGCGGGCCGCGCGTTCCTGCCGGTTAATATTGCGGTGCTCACCGTATCGGACAGCCGAACCCTGGATGATGACCGCTCCGGCGACATGCTCGCCGACCGCCTGGACGGGGCCGGCCATATCCTGGCGGCGCGCGAGATCGTCAAGGACGACATCGAAATTATCGCCGCCAAGCTGACGGAATATATCGAAAATCCCGATATCGACGTGGTCATCACCACCGGCGGCACCGGCGTCACGGGCCGCGACGTCACGCCGGAAGCCTTTGCCCAAGTCTGGGAAAAGGAAATCGCCGGCTTCGGCGAGTTGTTCCGCATGCTGAGTTTCGAGAAAATCGGCACCTCGACGATCCAGTCGCGGGCGACCGCCGGGGTTGCCGGCGGCACCTATTTGTTTGCGCTGCCCGGCTCGCCCGGCGCCTGCCGCGACGGCTGGGACGATATTCTGGTCCACCAGCTTGATTACCGGTTCATGCCCTGCAATTTCGTAGAACTGATGCCGCGCCTGACGGAGAAATAGAGCCACATTTCGGCGTGGACTTGTAGAGCGATAAAAGGTAACCTATATGTTACCAATAGTGATGATTGAGATCAGGGAATATGTCGGCGCTAATGATCGCAGCTATTTCGGCAACTGGTTTGATCATCTGAACGCCCAGGCTGCGGCCAAGGTCGCCATTGCCCTGGTTCGGAGGCCGGATGGTCCTGACCCGGAATTTCAAGGAAACCATACAAGCGCGGATAGAGCGCGACCCGGCGTTTCGCGAGGGGTTGCTGAAGGAGGGCGTGGATTGCCTGCTGTCCGGCGACATCGAAACCGGCAAGGCGGTTTTGCGGGATTATATCAACGCAACCCTCGGCTTCGAGGAGCTTGGTACAATCACCAACAAGTCCTCCAAAAGCCTGATGCGCATGTTCGGGCCCGCCGGTAATCCGCAGGCCAAAAACCTGTTCGAGATCATTGGGCACTTGCAAAAACGCGAAGGCGTGCATTTAGAGGTGCAAGCGGTGCGTTAAGCGATATAGTCGGGGTATCGAATAGCCCAAAAAGGTGTTGTCCCATGAAGCCCCAGCGATACGGACCGTTCCCCTACGTCCCCATAACCCAGCGTCCCAAGATCACCTGGCCCGGCGGTGCGCGGCTGGCGTTTTGGATCATTCCCAATGTGGAGTTCTTTCCCCTGGATGAGACCGTGCCGGTGCGCGGGCCCTCTGCGCCGGTGCCCGATGTGCCCAACTGGGCGCAGCGCGATTACGGCGCCCGCATCGGCATTTTTCGCATCATGGAGGTGCTGAACCGGCATGGCATCCGGGGATCGGTGACCCTGAACTCCGAAGTTTGCGACGCCTATCCATACGTGGTCGAGGAAATGATGCGCCTCGATTGGGAGATCATGGGCCACAATCAAAGCAATTCCCGGCTCTTGAATGGGCTCGGCCCCGAGGCGGAGCGGGAATTGATATTGGGCGCCTTGGCGCGCATCGAGGAATTTACCGGCAAGCGCCCCACCGGCTGGCTGGGTTCGGGCCTGCAGGAGACTTGGAATACGCTGGACTACCTGATCGAGGCCGGCATTACCTATGTCGCCGACTGGACCAACGACGATCAACCCTATTTGATGGATGTGGACGGCAAGCAGATCGCCTCGATCCCCTATTCCCGGGAAATTAACGATATCCCCCAATTCGAAGTGCACAATCGCACCCCGGAAGAGTTCGACCAGATGATCCGCCGGCAATTCGATACCTTGTACCGGGAGGGCGAACAATCGGGCCGGGTGATGGCCATCTGCATTCATCCGTTCCTGATCGGCCTGCCGCACCGGATCGAATGTTTGAATTCGGCGCTCGAATATATCACCGGCCATGACGGCGTCTGGTGCGCCACCGGCAACGAAATCATCGAACATTATTTGGCTTCGGGGCAAACTTTTTAGGAATATTTTAGGCGATTCGATAAAAATAGTCTCTAGCCCCTCCATAGCTTTCCCGGAAATTGGAAACTTCGAGAGGAATGAGACGATGAAAAACCCTAGCAAGACGACCAAAACCACCAGATTTATCGCTGTCGCGTTGTCCGCGATGCTCGCCTTCGGCGCTGCCGTTAGCGGCGCCAAGCCTGCCCAGGCCGCCGGCCAGAACGACATCTTGGGCCTTTTGTTCGGCGCCGCCATTGGCGGTATCGTCGGCTCCAACATCGGCGGTGGCAAGGGCCAACTGGCCGCCACCGCCGCCGGAACGCTGATCGGTGCCGGCGTCGGCTCGCAAATCGCCAGCGGCGGCACCCGCTATTCTTCGGCACCGCGCACGCGCACCGTTTATGTGCCGCAGCCGACGACGCCGACGCGCATTGTCTATGTCCCGGTGCGGCCCGAATATCACGGCGATCACAAGTATTCCGGCCATTATCATGGCCGCAAATGGCACCGTGGCGGCCAAGGCCAGGTGCCCCGCTGGGTTCCGCAGCAGCGCCATTACCGGGGCGACGGTCACCGCCACAGCCGCCGCTATTACGACTGATAGCAAATTTAGGAAAAAGCCCGCTGCCGGAACCGGTGGCGGGTTTTTTCCTATTTGCGCCGCCGGCGCGTCCTCCAGGCCCGGTAATCGTCACCGGTATCGATATCGGCCAATGTGTCCAGATAGGTAATGCGCGTCCCGGGCCCTAGATTGCTGGCGGTATCTATCAGGGCATGGCGGCTGGACCAGCGGACATCGCTAAAAATATCGGGAATTGACGGTGAGCGCTTCAGCCCCACCAGCCAATAGCCGCCGTCCGGGGCCGGTCCGAACACCGCGTCGCTGCGGCCGAGGGCGGCAAAGGCGCGGGCGATTTGATCGGGTGTAATCTCCGGGATATCGGCGCCGATGATCACCACCGGGCCGGGGCCCTTAGCCGCCATGGCGCGCCCCATGCGCTGGCCCAAATTGCCAGGGCCTTGGGGTGTGCGCGCCAGCCCCAATGGCCACCGGTACCCCGCGCCCGCGTCCCGGTCCGGCGATACCGCCAGACTGCACGACCAGCGCCTATCAGGCCCAAGCGTGCGCGCCAGATGGTCCAGGTTGGCGCGGGCGAATTGCATGGCGACGGCGGCGCCGATATCGGCGGCCAGACGCCGCTTGGCGCCGCCCAAGCGCGGCGTCCGGGTAAAGATGATCAGGTGGTTTTTGGGGGCCAATTATAGAGCCCTTCGATGGAATACAACGCTTCGCATGGCCCCATTATACGCATCGGCGCGGGGCCATCAAAATCGAATTCGTTCTTGTAATGTTCCAAGCCCTCGTGTTAACATCGCCCATGGTCGATATTCTTCCCGATCGAGCGCAAAAAGGGCGCGGCGCCGTTGGCCGCCCGGCCGGGCGTTTCGAGGCCCAATGGGCGGTGCCGGTGGACGATGGCTGGTGGCGGGACGAAGACGAGGATATGCCGCGCCTTCGAACGACGCTGACTGCGGACGCGGCACGCACCGTCATCAGCCGCAACACATCCCCCGATATTCCCTTCGACCGCTCGATCAATCCCTATAGGGGATGCGAGCATGGCTGCATCTATTGCTTTGCCCGGCCGACGCACAGCTATCTCAATCTTTCGCCGGGGCTGGATTTCGAAACCAAAATATTCTTCAAGGATCAGGCCGCCGAACGGCTGGAGGCGGAGATTCGCAAGCCCTGCTACAGTTGCGCGCCCATGGCCCTCGGCGTTAACACCGACGCCTACCAGCCGGCCGAAGAGAATTTGCGCGTTACCCGCTCGGTGCTGGAGGTGCTGCGCGCCTTCAACCATCCGGTTTCGATCATCACCAAGTCGGCGCGCATCTTGCGGGATTTGGATATTTTGGCTCCCATGGCCGCCGATGGGCTTGTCCATGTGATGGTCTCGGTGACCACCCTGGGTGGCGAGCTGGCGCGCCGCATGGAGCCCCGCGCCGCGGCGCCGCGCAAGCGGCTGGCAGCGGTAAAGGCGCTCAGCGACGCCGGCGTGCCGGTGGGCGTCCTCGCCTCGCCGATGATCCCGGGCCTCAACGATGCGGAATTGGAGCGCATCATCGCCGCCGCAGCGGAGGCCGGCGCGTGCCAGGCCGGCTATATCCTTATTCGCCTGCCCTATGAGGTGAAGGAAATGTTCGAAGCCTGGCTGGCGGCCCACTATCCGGACCGCGCCGGGCGGGTGTTGTCGCTCATTCGCCAATGCCGGGCGGGCGCGCTGAACGAAAGCCAGTTTGGCCGGCGCATGGTTGGCACCGGGCCCTATGCACGGCTGTTGCAGCAACGCTTCCACCGCGCCCTCAAACGGCACGGCCTCGACAAACCGATGCCCGATTTCGATTGTGATAAATTCCTCAAGCCCTTGGCCCAGGGCGGGCAGCTGGCCTTGTTTTGACCGCGTCTGCCCAAGAGCTGTTCTGGATAGATAGGATCAATTTGATGGGAGCAAATCGGTTTTCCGGGTAGGCGCGGTGCGCAGCGCGATGCCTTCGCATCGGGCAAGCGCCGCAACGCCACCGGGGAGCCGATTTTGACCCACCGGAGGCCGGGTGCTTTTGACCAGTGGACGTCGTCGCACGCCTTTGACGATGCCAATGCATCGCCATGCGGCGCGCTCCTAGCCACGGGGCAAAATCATCCCGGTCAAATTGATCCTATCTATCCAGAACTGCTCTAGACACGGGGCGGCGGATATGGCCTATAGCGGTTTCGGATCGGCATTCGGAAAGACGCATCATGCTCGCAAGTCTCAATCGGGAAGAATTTATCGCGCTGTTAGAAAAGCTGGGCCAGGAGGGGGACGACGACGTTCTGACCGCCGCCCGCGATCTGCATGCGCGAATCACCGTCGCCGGCATCGACTGGAACGATCTTTTGGTGCCCGAAGAAGACCCCGACGCCGAGCCCGAAGACGACGACGAAGATGATTACGCCGAGCAAGAAGACGAAGACGATTACGGCGAAGAAGAAGACGACGAAGACGCCGGCGATGATGAAGAAGACGAAGATGCCGACGATGAGGATGCTGACGACGACGATGCCGAAGACGATGCCGATGCCGATGCCGATGCCGATGCCGAAGAAGACGACGATGCTGACGACGATAAGGAGGCCGAACTTTCCGCCGAGTTGAAGAAAGAGGCGGCGGATTTGATTGCCGCCATCAGCGGGCTCGAGGTATCGGCCAGCACCAAGGAAGATATGAAGGAATACAAACAGGATTTGGCCGACGGCGAATTCGATGCCATGGATCTGAAATATCTGCGCAGCTTGCGCGCCAGGCTTGGCAAGTAAGCCCCAATCCCTTGGCCGATCCCATCTATCACATGTGCCGGCGCGCCGAATGGGAGGCCGCCGAGGCGGCGGGCGCCTATCACGGCTCGACCCAGGATGTGGCCGACGGCTTCATTCATTTCTCCAACGGCGAGCAGATTGTGGCAAGCGCCGCCAAGCACCGCGCCGGTCAGGATGGGCTGGTGCTGATCGCCGTTGATCCCGAAGTGCTTGGGGGCGAATTGAAGTGGGAGGAGTCCCGCGCCGGCGCCCTGTTCCCGCATCTCTATGGGGCGCTCAATCCGGGAGACGCTTCGTGGGTGCGCGATTTGCCCCTCGGCGCCGATGGATTGCATCAGTTCCCGGCGCTGTAGTTGCGGCGGCGCAGGCGCCGCGTTACCAATAGTCCATGCCTGACTTTTCCCTGGAAGCCAAAGCCGCCCGGGCGGGATTTATCCGCATCGCCGGCATCGATGAAGCCGGGCGCGGGCCCTGGGCCGGGCCGGTGGTCGCGGCGGCGGTGGTGTTCGATGGCGATTTCGGGCGGCCCGCAGATTGGCCCGATTGGCTCGCCGGGCTCGACGATTCCAAAAAACTTAAGCCTGAACGGCGCGCCGCCCTGTTCGATGTAATCCAGGCCGGGGCGGCTTGCGGTATCGGACGCGCCGAGGTGGAGGAGATCGATGCGCTGAATAATTTGCAGGCAACCCTGTTGGCCATGAGCCGGGCCGTCGCGGCTTTGCCGGAACCGCCCGATTACGCCCTCATCGACGGCACGCAAGCGCCCAAATTGCGCTGCCGCACCGAGACCGTGATCAAGGGCGATGGCCGCGCCTTTTCGATCGCCGCCGCGTCGGTGCTGGCCAAGGTCAGCCGCGATCGGATCATGGCCGGTCTGGCCGCCGATTATCCCGGATATGGCTGGCAGCGGAACCAGGGTTATGGTGTGCCGGAGCACCGGGCCGGCCTGGATCGGCTAGGGGTTAGCCCCCATCACCGCAAAAGTTTTAAGCCCATAATCAATATTTTGGGGGCGTGAATTTCGGCCCCGCTACATATTGACGCGTCTAAGTCTTTGATTCCAAATACTTCTTGACGTGGACTCTCGGTCGAATCAGGATGCGGCCACACCTGGGAGTTATAAAAACCGTGTTGAATCAAATCCTTGAAGGGGATTGCATCGAATTGATGCAATCACTTCCCGCCGGGTCGGTGGATGCTGTGTTTGCCGATCCCCCCTATAACCTGCAATTGGAAGGCGAATTGCTGCGCCCCAACCATACGGTGGTCGATGGCGTCACCAACGATTGGGATAAGTTTGACGGTTTTGCCGCCTACGACGAATTCACCCGCGCCTGGCTGGCGGCGGCGCGTCATGCGCTGAAGCCGGACGGCACCCTCTGGGTGATCGGCAGCTATCACAATATATTCCGCATCGGCACCCAGTTGCAGGATTTGGGCTTCTGGATGCTCAACGACGTGGTCTGGCGCAAGACCAATCCGATGCCCAATTTCAAGGGACGGCGGTTTACCAACGCCCACGAAACCCTGATCTGGTGCGCGCGCGACCAAAAATCCCGCTACACATTCAATTACACCGCCATGAAAGCGCTCAACGAGGATTTACAGATGCGCTCCGACTGGTTATTGCCGATCTGCACCGGGGCCGAACGCCTGAAAAAAAACGGCAAGAAGGCGCACCCGACACAAAAACCGGAATCGCTTCTGCACCGGGTGATCCTGGCCTCGACCAAACCCGGCGAGGTGATCCTGGATCCGTTTTTCGGCACCGGCACCACTGGCGCCGTGGCCAAGAAGCTGGGCCGCAATTTCATCGGCATGGAAAGCAACGCCGGCTATATCGCGGCGGCAGCCGAGCGTCTGGAAAATGTGCGGGCGCCTTCGGATGCGGATCTGGTGGCGACGCCGAGCAAGAAATCTGAGCCGCGCGTGCCGTTCGGCTGGCTGGTGGAGCGCGGCTTGCTGGAACCGGGGACGGTGCTTTTCGATCACCGCCGCCGCCACAGCGCCAAGGTGCACGCCGACGGTTCCATCAAATCATCAGACCATCGCGGCTCGATCCATAAAGTGGGCGCCGCAGTGCAAGGCGCGCCGGCCTGCAATGGCTGGCAGTTCTGGCATTTCGAGGCCGAGGGCAATCTCATGTCCATCGATATCCTGCGCCAGAAAGTGCGCGCCGAGCTGCACTGATCGGCGGCGGTATTGCGCAACCGCTCTAGCGGGTCGGCACCGGTGTATCGCCGGAATAGTCGTAAAAGCCGCGTCCGGTTTTGCGTCCCAGCCAGCCGGCTTCCACATATTTTACGAGCAGCGGGCAGGGCCGGTATTTGGTGTCGGCGAGCCCGTCATGGAGCACCTGCATGATCGCCAGGCACGTGTCGAGGCCGATAAAGTCGGCCAGCTCCAACGGCCCCATGGGGTGATGGGCGCCGAGCTTCATGGCGGTATCGATGGCATCGACGGAGCCGACGCCTTCGTAGAGGGTGTATACCGCCTCGTTGATCATCGGCAGCAAAATGCGGTTGACGATGAAGGCCGGATAATCTTCGGCGCTGACCGGGGTTTTGCCGATGGCCATGACGAATTCATTGACCGCATCGAATACTTCGGGCGCCGTGGCGATGCCCGGGATCAGCTCGATCAATTCCATCAGCGGCGCCGGGTTCATGAAATGAATGCCGATGAAGCGTTCCGGCCGGTCGGTTTGCGCCGCCAGGCGGGTGATCGAAATCGACGACGTGTTGCTGGCCAGGATGGCGTCCGGCTTTAGCACCGGACAGATGGAATCATAGACCGCTTTCTTGGTCTCTTCGTTTTCGGTGGCCGCCTCGATAACCAGGGTGCAGTCCGACAAGTGTTGGAAATCGGCGCTGAACGAAATGCGGCTTACCGCCGTGGCCATTTCGGCTTCTTCCAGGCGGCCCCGGTCGCGGAGCCGCGCCAGATTCTTCGTAATCCGCTCCTTGGCGCTATCGAGGGCGTCTTGGGATATGTCGGTCAGGCACACATCGTACCCGGCGACCGCGCAAACATGGGCAATGCCGATGCCCATCTGACCGGCGCCGACAACGCCGACGGCTTTTATATCGCTGCTCATGGGGCGCCTGTTCGGCACGCAAATCGGGTGAGGGTCATTTTATTCGTCCAGTTTTTCTGCCAGCTCGGGCAGGGCGTTAAACAAATCGGCGACCAGGCCATAATCGGCAATCTGAAAGATCGGCGCTTCTTCGTCCTTGTTGATGGCGACGATGACTTTGGAATCCTTCATCCCCGCCAGATGCTGGATGGCGCCGGAAATGCCGACCGCAATGTAAAGTTCGGGGGCCACGATCTTGCCGGTCTGGCCGACCTGATAGTCGTTGGGAACGAAGCCCGAATCCACCGCCGCGCGGGATGCGCCGACGGCGGCGCCCAATTTATCGGCGACCGCCTCCAGAAGAACGAAATTATCGCCCGACTGCATGCCGCGCCCGCCCGATATGATGACCCCGGCCTGGGTCAGTTCCGGGCGTTCGGAAACGCTCAATTCGGTGCCGATGAATTGGGCCAGATCCGAAGCGCCGGCGCCGGCAATCTCGTCAATCGTGGCTGCCGCGCCGCCGGCCCGGGCCGCATCGAAGCCGGTGGCACGCACGGTGATGACTTTAACCGGGTCCGACGATCTGACCGTGGCGATGGCGTTGCCGGCATAGAACGGCCGCTCGAACGTATCGGCGTCGATGACGCGGGTGATTTCCGATATCTGCTGCACATCGAGCATTGCGGCCACCCTCGGCATCAGGTTTTTGCCGAACGTGGTGGCCGGCGCCAGGATATGGCTGTAATCGGCGGCGAGGCTGGT
>Ga0114999_10004626_pt1 | contig 16548 bp, 11 predicted proteins | sample ArcticOcean_MG_C_3_FD_89820 | JGI IMG/M metagenome (GOLD analysis project Ga0114999, IMG submission 89820) | Marine microbial communities from western Arctic Ocean - ArcticOcean_MG_CB8_126 | ecosystem: Environmental > Aquatic > Marine > Oceanic | place: Arctic Ocean: Canada Basin | collected...
AACGCCAAAATGCGCTTCCAGTGTTTCGGGGATATTAGGAGCCAGCACGGCCACGGTATCGCCAATGCCGATGCCGCGTGCCGCAAGAGCACCGGCCAGGCGGCGGCAACGGCCATAGGTTTCGCCATAGCTCTGCCGTCGGGCGCCATGAACAATCGCTGTGCGCGACGGATGCACCAAGGCGGCGCGCGAAAGGAAATCCAGGGGCGTCAGCGCCGTATGGTTGGCGGGATTGCGATCGAGGTCGATATCGTAGCGGCTTTGTGGGGCCAAAAGAGCGTCCTCCTTATTGATAATACCCGCCCATGGTTTTCTATCGCGGCTCACCAAAGGTCAAGCGCCGACAAAAGCAAATAGTGGATTTTGCAAATGAGCACCCTCCTCCAACGTGACGCCAAGGCAATCGATAATATCAACCGCATTCGCTTTGCCCCGGCCACGGCGCTGTGCGATGAAGGCTGTTGGTTGATAGATGAAGACGGGTCGCCGCATACTCGATCTCTCTTCGTCGTGGGGCGCGGCCAACCTGGGTTATGGTGACCCGGCAGTGACCCAAGTCGTTGCGGCGGCGGCGGGCAAAGTGCCGGACGCATCGGTGTCTCGCTATGCCGGTCAATAGAATTGCTTAGCCAATCGGGCACAATAGATGCGGATGAGGATGAGGATGAGGATGAGGATGAGGATGAGGATGAGGATGAGGATGAGGATGAGGATGAGGATGTGGAATAGATACGCAAGCCAACGGAATGTTAAAAACTTATTAGGGAACTGCTCATAACCTGAATCCCAAGAAATTTGTGTGCCACACATTTATTTTCAGGAATTTTTATATGGTGAATTCAGCCCGCGTTTTGGTTGCAGACGGCAACCTAAAAACACTTAATCGTGTCAGCGAATGTTTACGCCGGCTCGGCTTTATAAATCTCCTCGAAACATCGGCAGCTGAAGCTGTCAGCCTCGCTCAGAGCGAGCGACCCGAGGTTATTCTTATCGGCCTTGAGTTCCGTGATGGCTCGAGTGAAAACATCATCGCCGCGCTGAAAGCCTCCGACGTGAGTCGCGACATACCGGTTTTGCTCATGATCGGTGAAGATGGCGAGCCTGATTGGTCGGCAAATTACATCACCCAATATGATGAAGTAATTGAATGGCCGTTCGGCGACGAGCAGGTTCTAGCACATGTCACTGCGGCCTTACGCCTCGGCACCATGCAGGCGAAGCTTGATCGGCGCAGTGAAGGCCTGCGTAGTTTCGGTGAGAAGAGCGCCAATGGTTGGCGCACCGAAGGCGCAGTAAAACCACCCCATATCCTGTTGGCGCGCGGCGATGCGGAATGCGAGGTAGCGGTTGAGGAAGCCCTGAAGGGCAGTTCCGTGCTTGAAACGGCAAGTCTCGGAAGTAACCTGCTCAGCACCTTGAATGGATCCGACGTAGAATTTGTGTGATCTCCAAGAACGATGACTTGGGTGCGATGCTCGATACTTGCGACGCTATCCGGCGCAATCCGATCCTTTTCCACATTCCGGTTTTGACGATTTTCTCGTCGGACACACAAGAGATGGTCAAAGCCTATCAACATGGCTCCAGCGCCGCGATTTCTCTGCCGATCGATGGTGGCGAATTACGTGCACGTGCGGCCATGGGTGTGAATTCACACCGCCTGCGCGGCCATATGTTGAACGCCTATCGCGCCGGCAGAAACCAATCCGTATGTGACGGCACCACCGGGCTCTATAGTGCAGATTTCCTGCGTCAACATTTGCAGACCTTGATGGACGATGCTTTCCGCTGGGATAAGAGCCTGTCCCTGAACGTCGTGTCCGTGCCGCAAATCGAAAAAATACGCGCAGATTACGGCGATGCGGCGGCTGATCATTTGATCCAGCAATTGAGCGGCATGATTTCGCGCCTGGTGCGCGGTGAGGATTTATGCACCCGGCTTGATGATACGACATTCTGCATCGCGCTGCAGGAAAGCTCCTTGATGGCAACTGGTGCAACCATGCAGCGCATGGCTGGCGTGCTGGGCTTCACTAAATATTCACTGCTTGAAGTTTCCAGCCCGATAAATATCCATCCGCGCGTTGGTAGTTCTGAATATGTGCGTGGGGATAGCGTCGGTGATCTGATCGGCCGCGCTGTGGCAACAGCCATGGCGGCAAACGCGGCGTAACTTCCGTCGGGCACGCCCTCAGAACACAACCGATTATTGAATGCGCGGGGCTCGCCTCGCTAATCGTAAACGGTTATACTGCGCACCATGAAAATAGTCGTCGTATCGGATACCATCTGTCCCTGGTGTTTTGTCGGCAAGCGGCGCTTCGAGCGCGCGTTGGCGGAGCGTCCCGAAATCGTTGCCGATATTGAATGGCGCCCGTTCCAGTTAAATCCGGAAATGCCGGTGGCAGGGCTCGACCGCGAAACCTACATGCGGGCGAAATTTGGCAGTGACGAACAAGCCAAAGAGATTTATCAGGCAATTGAAGATGCCGGCGATGACGAGGATATACCCTTTGCCTTCGACACCATCACCCGGGTCCCCAACACCATCGCATCCCATCGGCTGATTCGCCGGGGGTTAGAGAAAAATTGCCAGGACGCCGTGGTGGAGGGATTGTTTCGCTGTTATTTCCAGGACGGCAAAGACATTGGCGACATTGATAATTTAGTTGCCGTTGCCGTTGAAGCCGGGCTCGACGAGATCGAGACCGCTGCCTATCTCGCCAGCGATGAAGGTATGGAAGAAACCGTGGCGGAAACACAGGAAGCTCACCGGCTGGGCATTTCGGGCGTCCCCTGTTTTATATTCGACGGCAAATATGCGGTTTCCGGCGCACAGGGCCCTGAAGTTTTCTCGCAAGTATTTGATCTCGCCCTAAAGCCCGACGAAGCATAAGCCTGACGGCAAATACACCGCTCAGCGATTTGTTTCGAGCGCCGGTACATCGAGTATGGGCCTGCCAGCATCATCGCTCACGTCACGCTCTCCATCAAAGATCGAGAATAAATTCCTAAGGAATCCTGGCGCTAAAGCCGCCAGCGGATTGACCGAAACTGTCGGCTCTTCCGTAGTGCCCTTCACCGAAAATGTAGCGGCAAATACGCCTTCGCCTTCACCGCCAACCAACAGATCACCGAGCAATGGTATATTCCCGAGTAGACTGTTAATGGCATAGGCCGGAACGATGGTTCCGCGTATATCGATCTTGTCGTTTTCCAAATTGACCTTGCCCGAAGCATTGACGCCAATTGACAGGCCGGCAGTTTGGGCACCCTTAACAGTGACGATGCCATCGACCAAAGAAAATGGCAGATAGAATGTGGAAAAAGCGATGCCGTCACCCTCTAATGCTTCGAAAATACCAGTAAAAGAGGCAATTGCCAAAATTTGCGCCAGGGTCGGCGCGTTTATCACTCTATAGTTCTTGATCAGTACGTTGCCGATCACCGGCGCGCCCGGTTCGTCATCATGCAATGTGGCGTCTAAAACAAGGCTACCGCCTACAACATCGTCATAGATGTTGAACGCTCGGGCGACGGAGCCCGCATCATCGGATCGCACCATCAGGCGACGCTTGGCACCATCCGGCTCAAGCACCAAACGCAGTTCTGAGCCCGAGATGAGGTTGCCAGAGAGAAGGGCGGATTCCAATCGCTCGGTGGTATTGACGACGCGCGCACGTGCGTCGGTAATCTGTTGATCGGCACGCGTGATCAATCGGTCCACATTTGCTTCGAGGATAAAGGGTGGCAGAACACCCTCATCGGCATCCTGTAACTGCGCTATATAAGGGCGCAAATCTAGGCTCTTTCCGCTAACGTCGAGCACTATATTATTTTCTGCGTCGCGCTTGTAGGTAACCGCCACATCATTGTCACCGAGCTGAATGCTGCTGAGCGAGGCGTTGATGAGATGGCCATATTCGGGCTCAATTTCAGCGCGGCCTTTCAGCCGAAGGTCCTTTGAGTTCAATTCGAAATTGGTAATTTTGACATTCTTGTGATCTTCAAGTCGCGCCAAAACCAGGATCGAAGCCCCCTCACCTACCGGCTTTTGCCAAAATAATTCTGGAGCCTCCATTTGCACATTTTCAGCGTCGAGCGCTGCGGCCAACTGCTGTGTGCCATCGACGGATACTGTGTAGGTTAGGTTCATGCCGAATGGCCCTTGTGCGTAGGGCCCAAGGGAGATGCCAAATGTTTTTCGCGCTTCGCCATCCAATTGGGCGGTGATATTGTAGCGGCTCCGGAACGGTGCCTCGAGCGAAAAATTTTCTTTCCACTTTACATCGGCAGGCATGCCCGCCACCGTAATTGCACCACTGACATCCATGCTGTTTTCATCCAGCGTGAGGCGCATCTGTCCTTCGCTAATGTCATAATCGCCGATCAGGCTGGTCACCGCGAGATCGTCCAGGCGCGCAACAGCGGCAAATTGCACTTCCTCAAAAGCCACTTCGCTCCGAAACGGTAACTGCACCCCTAATTCCGCACTGACCTGGCCGCTGAATTGTTCGCTTTTGAAACCCATTATGCTGGGATAGCCAAACCCTGGACCGTCCAACAGTTGGATGGCGTTGGCCGCCGGGCCTTCAATATTGGCGATGATCGTCAGTAAAGCGGAATCCTGCAGCATTTCGGTAATTAGAGCGACGCCACTTGGTACATACATTTCCTCAATGGTGCCATCACGCAAACTCATGGAGATGCTGGTGGCGTCGCCACTACCATCACCATCCACACCATAAGCGTAGGGCTGCTCGGAAAAATAATTGACTGTGGCGTCGCGAAATGTGAAATCCAGATCGACTATGCCGGGCCGCAATCCCTGATCCAGTGAATTGAGCTCGCCCGGTCTGACATCGAGTTGCACCGTAAATTTCTCGACTACACCATCAAACACATTGCCGAGAATCCAATTTCGAGCACTTACCAGCATTATATCCGGCCAGTAATTTTTGAGATCGCTAAACGGCATCTTCTGAAATTCAAACGTGCCCTGAATTGCCGTTTGATCGGGAACGCCCGCAATAAAGCCATCGAACGAAAATGTCGGCCCTCCGGTATCGACGAAAAATTCTTCAAAATTGAGTGCGCCGAGTTTGACATCGGCCTCGCCACGCATCCGTAGCGCGGTGATGTTAGGTGGCGTGGGAAATATCTTCGGAAGAACTAGAGAGCCTGCACCACCAGTTAGATCAAACAGAAGTCTGTCGGTTAAGGCGCCGTCCAGGCCAAGGGTGAACTCCACACTACCAGAGACCGGCAGCTTGAAGCCGCTCAGCGTTTCCAGGCGGGGCGAAATTCCGGCCAATTGAGACGGTACGACTTTGCCGAACTCGACGGTCGTGTGTACTTTTTGGCTGGCGCGTTCATATTTCGTTGCTGCGACCACGCGCATGGCAACACCCGCCACCTCTATATCGGCCAGCAATTCTCCATTGATGTGATCATCATAGAGATCAAAAATAAAATCTGCTGCCGGCGCACTCCATGACAGTCCGAGCGTCGCATCGTCAACCTCCAACACAGCCGATAAAATGCTGATTCGCCTTAACTGTCCGAGCGCATGATCGGTGCCCGGCGCCAACAAAAAGTCAGCGATCAAATTATTGACGGCATCGTCAGGCTCCTCGAAATCGGAATCGAAAGCGAACTCCAGTTCGCCCTCAACATTACGCACCAGATGAACTTTCGGGCGCAGTAATTCGATACTGGTCGGTACAACTTTTCCCTTTAGGAGAGAGAGTGCACTTAGGCCGAGTGAAATTTCCGGTACCGATGCTAAAACTTGCCCATCTCCGCCAATGACATTGGCATCGGTGACCAATATATCGAGGGAGCGGTTCCACCCCGCCCAAGTGAGCACGGTATCATCAAATTTAAGGCGGTAGCTCAGATTTTTGTCTTCAAATGCCTCGGCGATATAAGGCGATAAAAAGCCGATCGAGACCGGTCCGCTCGACAAGCGCCAAGCGGCAACACCAAATATAATCGCCAGGCTACCAAAGGTGCCTGCCACTATATGGATGATGATTTTCAGAACTTTATGCATAAATGGTTATGGCAGACATCTCGCCTAAATCTTGACCCAACCCCTTATGTCGAGCAAGTTATGTGTGTGACAGTATTTCGCGATATAAATCAAAGCACTCTGCTGAATCATGGCTAGTTTATCTTACTTAACAGATAACACCGTCGCGCCGAAGCCCGCTGAACCAGAACGGGCGCAGCGCGAATTAGATATGTGGTGCCAGGACGCCACTGCAAGAGCCGCTAAAGAACCAAGTTTAGCCGAGTTCATGCTCGATTTCGCCGCTCTGGACGAGGGCAAAGCGTTTTTGCAGTCCATATTCGGCAATAGCCCGTTTTTGTCGCAGAGTCTGCGCCTTGATCCCACAGTTTTGCACAACGCCATGACGCAAGGATTCGATCAAACTTTTGAGCATTTGCTGGAAACGCTTGCGGGCGAGCAAATATGGCGGCGCGGGCGGACTGAGATTATGTCCGGCCTTCGCCTGGCCAAGCGGCGCGCTGCGCTCACCATTGCGCTTGCCGACATTGCCGGCGCCTGGCAGTTGGAGAAGGTGTGCCAAAGCCTGTCACGCTTTGCAGAATTATCGATTTCCACCGCCCTCAATTACCTGCTGCACCAAGCGGCCAAAAATAAGCAATTGCTGCTGACCAACCTGGATAACCCTGAATCAGGCTGCGGTATTGTGGTTCTTGGCATGGGCAAACTCGGCGCCGAAGAGCTCAACTATTCCAGCGATATAGACCTGTTGGTCCTGTTTGATGGAGAGGTGGTCAATTATCTGCGTGATGACGGGCCGCATCAGGGCCTGCACCGCATGGTGCGCGAGCTGGTCTCGATCATGTCTGAGCGGAGCGCCGATGGTTATGTTTTTCGCACCGATATGCGTCTCCGCCCAGATCCAGGCGCCACGCCGCTCGCCGTATCGACCGCAGCGGCCGAGCATTATTATGAAAGCCTCGGACAAAATTGGGAACGCGCTGCAATGATCAAGGCGCGCGTTGTTGCTGGCGATCGCGAAGTTGGCGCGCAATTTTTACGCCGTCTGGTGCCCTTTGTCTGGCGCAAATATCTCGACTTTGCCGCGATTGAGGATATCCACTCAATCAAGCGACAGATCAATGCCCATAAAGGCCACCATGAAATTGCCGTGGCCGGCCACGACATCAAGGTTGGGCGCGGCGGCATTCGGGAAATCGAATTCTACGCGCAAACACAGCAATTGATTTGGGGCGGCAAGGAGCCGGGGTTGCGCATCAGTGCCACCTGCCAAGCACTTCAGGCTCTGGTCGCCGCTGGCCATGCGGATGCGGATGCGGTCACGGAATTGATCGCGGCTTACGCCTATCTCCGGCGTCTCGAACACCGCCTGCAGATGATCGCCGACGAGCAAACTCACTTGCTGCCGAAGGACGCCGGCGACCTCACCGCTATTGCTTGTTTTATGGGCTATTCGTCGGTCGAAGATTTATCGCGCGATGTGAAATTGCATTTATCGCGGGTCGAGCTCCATTACGGCGCTTTGTTCGAAAATTCGCCAGAACTCGGCGGCACGGAGGGCAATTTAGTCTTTACCGGTACTGAGGATGATCCGGATACCTTGCAAACCCTGCGAGAGCTTGGTTTTGGCGATGGAAAATCGGTGTCCGTCACCGTGCGCGGTTGGCATCATGGTCGCATCAGGGCGACGCGCAGTCCACGGGCGCGTGAACTCCTGACCGGGTTAATGCCGGGATTGCTCGCGGCATTTTCACAAACCGTTAGCCCCGACGCCGCGTTCCGGAATTTCGATGAATTTCTCAGTAATTTGCCGGCCGGCGTTCAGCTTTTTTCCATGTTCAACGCCCGCCCGGGCCTGCTCAATTCACTGGCCGAAATAATGGGCAGCGCGCCCAGCCTGGCCAAGCATCTGAGCCGCCACCCCACCCTGCTCGATGGGGTTTTAACCGGACAATTTTATGAGCCAATCGGCACCGTCTTTGAACTAATCGAAGATTGGGCCGAAGCTCTGACTCGGGCAGCTGATTTTCAAGACATATTGGACGCCGCACGGCGTTGGACCCACGACCGCGAATTTCAAATCGGCATGCAATTGTTGCGCGGCATGATTTCCGGCGAGGCAGCCAGCGAAGCGCTCAGCAATGTTGCCGAGGCGAACCTGAATGGCTTGTTGCCGTTTGTTGAGGCGGAGTTCGCGCGCGCCCATGGCTCCATGCCGGGCGGCGAATTCATTATCCTCGGCATGGGCAAGCTGGGCGGGCGGGAAATGACCTTTTCCTCCGATCTCGATGTTATCTTTATCTATCGTGGTGATCCCGACCAAAGCCAATCGGAGGGCCCGCGCGCCCTTCCTCTCAGTCAATATTACGGTCGCCTTAGCCAGCGTCTGGTAACGGCGCTCAGCGCTCTCACACCGGAGGGCAAGCTCTATGAAATCGACGCCCGTCTTCGGCCCTCGGGCGCTTCCTCCCCACTCGCCTCTGAAGTTAGCGGCTTTGCGGTTTATCAGAATAAGTCAGCCTGGAACTGGGAGCATATGGCGCTCACTCGCGCCCGGGTCATTGCCGGAACCCCCACCCTAGCGCGCGACGTCGAAAAAATAGTCAGCGACGTGCTGCATAAGCCACGAGACAATGAGCAATTGGTTTGCGATGTGGCGGATATGCGTGAGCGCATTGATCGGGAGCGCTATACCGAGAACTATTGGCGACTGAAGCATGTGCGCGGCGGCTTGCTTGACCTCGAATTCATTGCCCAATACTTGCAATTGCGCGAGGCGTCTAAACATCCGGATATTATTGCGCCGGAGACAGATAAAGTGTTCGAGCGGCTGGCGCACAGCGGTATAATCGAGGAAGATGAAGCTCGGGAAATGGCCGAAACCGCGCGCCTGTTACGCCGTCTGCAAGCCCTTCTCCGGTTGACTGTCGGTAAGAACCGTGAGGAGCGGCACTATCCTGCCGGCGTGCGTCAGGCCCTGGTCCAAGCAGCAGGCGTGGAAACATTTGATGAAGTAAAAGACCTCCTTGTGGGGGCCGAAGAAAATGTGCGCGCCTTTTATGCGCGTTTTGTGGAACAACCGGCACAAATCGTCAAAGACGAAGATGAAATGGAGAAAATGTGAGCAAGGAAATTATTGAAGGCGCTGCGGCGCCTGACTTCACGGCCCCCTGCGATGGCGGGGAGACCCTTCAATTATCGTCCCTAAAGGGCAAGAACATCGTGCTCTATTTTTACCCGCGCGATGACACGCCGGGATGCACCAAGGAATCCAGCGCGTTTGCCCAGTTCCAACAGCGCTTTACCGACAGAAACACGGTGATCATCGGCGTTTCCAAAGATAGCGTCGCCAAGCATGACAAGTTCAAAAGCAAATATAACCTGCCGTTCAACCTGGTATCAGACGAGGAAGGATCGATTTGCGAATCCTATGGCGTCTGGCAGGAGAAAAAGAATTACGGTCGCACCTATATGGGCATCTCGCGCTCGACCTTTCTCATCGATGAAAAGGGCGACGTCCGCAAAATTTGGCGAAAAGTACGGGTGACCGACCATGTTGAGGCGGTTTTGACGGCGGTTGAAGAGCTCTAGCTTAACCGCCGCCGCGTATGCGGTGCTGAGCGAGTCGGACCCCGGTGAGAAAGCCGCGCGTTCATTTTCTGCCGGCGCGGCGTGGCGCGCAGGCGATTTGGCGCCCAGTGATCAACATATCACGATGCCGGATAGGCCGGCGCGCCCGGCGCGGCCGGGGCTCTTGCCGCCGCGCGATATGCCGCGCCGGCGAATCGGCGGCACAAAAGGACGCATCGCCCTCCTGCATGCCGTGGCTCATATCGAGCTCAATGCCATCGATCTCGCTTGGGATCTCATTGGCCGCTTTACGGCGGAAGACTGGCCTGAGGAATTCTACATTGATTGGCTTGGTGTGGCCGAAGACGAGGCGCGCCACTTCATCATGCTGCGCGCCCGTCTACGCGACCTCGATGCCGATTACGGCGACCTGCCGGCGCATGACGGGCTCTGGCAGGCGGCAATAGAAACCGCAAAAGACTCCCTCGCCCGCCTCGCCGTGGTGCCGATGGTGCTTGAGGCGCGCGGCCTCGATGTGACGCCGGGCATGATCGCCCGACTACGCGGAGTCGGTGATGATGCCAGTGCCGATATTCTCGAAATTATCTTTCAGGAAGAAATCAACCACGTTACTGCCGGCACGCGCTGGTTCAGCTATCTCTGTCAAAAGCGCGGCGTGCCAGAGAACGAGACCTGGCGCGAATTGGTCCAAAAACATCACCGAGGCACGCTAAAGCCGCCCTTCAACGAAGAGGCACGGCGCGCCGCAGGAATGGCTTCCGAGCTTTACACCTCGTTCGCCTCCTGATCACCCTCTTCAGCAGTTACATCCCCGAGCACACCGATGCGTTGCGCTAAAGAGGCCGCCATGAACTCGTCGAGATCGCCGTCCAGCACCGCATCCGGGTTGGTGTTTTCGATATTGGTACGTAGGTCCTTCACCAGCTGATAGGGCTGCAATACGTAGGAGCGAATCTGGTGGCCCCAGCCGATCTCGCTTTTCTGCGCATTGAGCTCTTGTGAAGCTTCCTCGCGGCGCTGCAATTCCGCCTCGTAAAGGCGCGCCTTCAACATCGACATAGCGGCGGCACGATTACGATGTTGTGAGCGCTCGGCCTGACACTGAACAACGAAGTTGGACGGCAGATGGGTGATGCGCACCGCGCTATCGGTGCGGTTAACATGCTGCCCACCGGCGCCCGAAGCGCGGTAAGTATCGATGCGCAGATCCTTCTCTTCGATGTCGATATCAATGCTGTCATCGATCACCGGAAACACCCAGACGGAGGCGAAGCTGGTATGGCGTCGGGCGTTGGAATCGAAGGGAGAGATACGCACCAGCCGATGGACGCCGCTTTCCGTTTTCAACCAACCATAGGCCATGGTGCCGGTGATCTTGATGGTGGCGGATTTAATGCCGGCCTCTTCGCCAGCGCTCTCTTCAATCCACTCGACCTTGCGACCGCTGGCGCCGGACCAGCGCACATACATGCGCAGCAGCATCTCCGCCCAATCCTGCGATTCGGTACCGCCGGCACCGGCATGGACTTCGAGGAAACAATCATTGGCGTCCGCTTCGCCTGACAGAAGACTCTCAAGTTCAAGCTTCTTGGCACGGGTTTGCAGCTCACGCAGCGCATCCGTCGCCTCCGTGTAGCTCTCTTCGTCTTTTTCCTCTTCGGCCATCTCGGCTAGAGCGAGAGCATCGTCGAGCTCCTGCTCGAGCGTTCTGAAACCGGTGATCGCCTGATCGAGCCGGGTGCGTTCGCGCATCAGTGCCTGGGCTTTCTCGGTGTTGTTCCAGAGCTCCGGGTCTTCGGCGCGGACGTTTAATTCTTCGAGGTCTTTAACTGCTTGGTCGAGGTCAAAGGTGCCTCCTCAGCAGCACCAAGGACTGCTTGATCTTGTCGGCCCGGGAAAGAATGTCGGCGCGCATAATCTGCTTCTCATTTATTGTGTTAAGTGCGGTTGAAGTTGAAAGGCTTCGGGCGTCACGAGGCACCGGTTCGGTTCAGTATAAACCGCCGATCCCTTCGGTTAAAGCAGGGGCATCGCTATTTTCCGTTCGCGCAGTTGCGGGAAGAGGTTCGGTACCGATGCGGAACGCCTCGACCAAGACATTCTTGATGTTCTGCCCGGCTGCCAGGCCGCTCTTGCTGTCAATGCGGACAAAGCGAATACCGTGCGGCACGCGGAACGGCACGGCGGGTGTATTAGCCAATGCCTCGCGCATAAATTCGCGGAAGATCGGTGCCGCCACCTTACCGCCGCTTTCACGCCGACCCAGGCTCTTCGGTTGATCAAAACCAACATAAACGCCAACTGCCAGATCCGGCGAAAATCCGACAAACCAAGCATCGCGAAACTTATTGGTGGTTCCGGTCTTACCGCCAATCGGCTTGCCCAGCACCTTGATCGAGCGCCCGGTGCCGCGCAGGACGACGCCTTCCAGCATGGAGACGACCTGATAGGCAGTTAGGGGATCGGCCACCTGTTCGCGCACATCCGGCAACAAAAGTGGGGCTTGCTGGGCCCATCGAAGGCCGTCGCAGGCGCTGCATTCGCGCCCGTCGCGGGTGTAGACCGTGCGGCCATGGCGATCCTGAATACGCTCCACAAAGGCCGGCTCAATATGGCGTCCGCCATTGACCAGCATGGCGTAGGCCGTCGTGATGCGAAGCGCCGTCGTTTCTCCGGCGCCGAGCGCCATGGATGGCATTAAGGGGAGATTCGGGTTGATGTTAAATCGCTTGGCGTAACCGGCGATGGTATCCATGCCGAGCTGCTGGGCAATACGCACAGTCATCAGATTGCGCGACTTCTCCAGGCCCAGGCGAAGCGTGCTCGGGCCGTAGAATTTTTGTGAATAATTCTCCGGCTTCCATTTGCCAAGCCCCGCGCCCTGATCGATCACATAGGGCGCATCCAGCACCACCGTTGCCGGCGTGAAGCCATTGTCGAGGGCGGCCAGATAAACGAAGGGTTTGAATGCCGAGCCGGGCTGGCGGTTCGCCTGGGTTGCGCGATTGAATTGGCTGAGAGTGAAATCAAAACCGCCGGACAGCGCCAACACCCGCCCCGTATGCGGATCAAGCGCCACCAGGGCGCCGCTCACATCCGGGACCTGGCGCAGCGCCAGTCCAGCCGGCGCGTCTTCGCTTTCAGGCACAGCTTCGACATAAATCACATCGCCGATGTGAAGCACGTCGCCGGGCAATTTGATCTTCTTGCCGCGCTTCTGGCCTTCCAATGTTTCGCGCGCCCATTTCAGCTCGGCGAGCAATACCTCGCCGTCTTCTCCTGAATCAAAAGTGATGTGTGCCGCTTCAGTTGAAAGGCTGCGGACGATGGCAATGCGCCACGGAACAATGGGTAAAACCAGCTCCAATGCGTTGAATTTGGTAAGCCAATCCACCTGCTTTTGGTCAATATTGGCTAATGGCCCGCGCCAGCCATGGCGCCGGTCATAGGCGACCAGGCCATCTCTAAGTGCCTTATCGGCATGGGCCTGCAGCGTCGGGCTGAGCGTTGTTCGCACCGACAGGCCACCGCGATATAACTCGCTCTCGCCGAATTTATCATTGAGCCAACGCCTAACTTCTTCCGTAAAATAGGCGGCCTCAACAAATTCCTCCGCATCGCGCTTGGCGATCCGAAGCGGGCTGAGTTTGGCAATCTCCGCTTCTTTGCTTCTGACATTGCCGTTTTCCACCATACGCGACAGCACCCAATCACGCCGCGCGACAGCGGCATCATATTTTTTGATCGGGTGATAATTGTTGGGTGCCTTGGGCAATGCCGCAAGATAAGCCGCTTCAGCAAGACTGAGTTCATTGAGGGATTTATTGAAATAATTCAGCGCCGCCGCGGCCACGCCATAGGAACGATAACCGAGATAAATTTCGTTGAGATAGAGCTCCAAAATCCGGTCTTTGGGGAACGCATCTTCAATTCGAATAGCGAGAATGGCCTCCTTGAACTTACGCTCCATGGAAGTTTCATTGGTGAGCAGGAAGTTTTTGGCAACCTGCTGGGTGATCGTCGAGGCACCGACCAGACGCTTATTGGAGCCAAAATTGCCGATATTTTGGATCAGCGCGCCAGCGACGCTGATCGGGTCGAGGCCGAAATGTTCATGGAAATTTTTATCTTCGGCAGAGAGAAATGCGTCGATCACTCGTTTGGGCATGGCGCCGATTGGCACAAATACCCGCTTTTCAGTAGCATATTCGGCGATCAATCGACCATCGCCAGCATGCACCCGGGTCATGGTCGCGGGCTCATAGGCTGCTAATTGCTTATGATCCGGCAGATCCTGACCATAGTGATAAAACAAATAAACCACCACAGCGACCACGATGATCGCCGCAAACACCAGCCCAGACAGGGTATATATGATTGTTTTCATGTTGAACGTCGGCGTCTTTAGCGTAGGGGCGCGGTTAAGTATGGCCGGAAATGTGGCGCAGTTATGGCCGGATCAGCATGTATCATGGTTAACAAAATATGAATCGATTGCGCCGGCCACCCGATTCATCAGGGCATAACGCCCTTTCTCCGATAATAACATGCGGCGATCCGACTTATTGGAGAGAAAGCCCATCTCGACCAGAACGGAAGGGACTTTGGGCGCCTTCAACACTCTAAACCCAGCAAAACGGTGAGTGCGGCCGAGCAGTTTGGTTGATTTGCCAAGTTCCGGGATCAATTCGCCGGCAAATTTGGCCGAGCAGGTCATGGTGGTACGCTGCACTAGTGAAATCAGAATTTTGCGCAGCTCTTCATCATATTCCTGGGAAAAATTCACATCGAACAAGGCATCCACTTCATTTTCGCGATGCGCCAATGCCTCGGTCTCGGCATCGGACGCTTTCTCGGAGAGCGTGTAGACGGAGGCGCCGCGTATCTTACTGTTTGAATGCTTGTCAGCGTGAAGCGATATAAAGAGATCCGCATCCCGATCCTGTGCGCCCTGCGCCCGCTCTGCAAGCGAAAGATATATGTCACTACTGCGCGATAGAACCGTCTTATGGCCGAATTCATCGAGCAAAACCTGCAATGCCCGGGCAGCAGCCAAGGTAATATTCTTCTCGTAGATATCGGTGCCGGCAATTGCGCCGGGATCGGCACCGCCATGGCCTGCGTCGATAACAATTAGTCGCGCTATAAAGTTACGCCCGGATGACGGTTTGGGAATATTGGGCGGCAACACCAGAGCTAAAACCGTATCATCTATTATCTCAGCGCTCTCTGCCTTGCGCTCGCTACGTGGCTGCTCCACAGACGCAAGCATCTCAGCGGCCTTTACCGAGCCGAGCGATGAAGGCTGAAAGGATTTAGATGCAACCTCGCCGATATCAATAACCAGGCGAAAATCCTGCGATTTACCCGGCGGCAGAATAAAAGCCCGATTTACCCGCGCTGGCGCATTCAAATCGACGACGATTCGCGCTGTTTCGGCTTGAAACTGGCCAAAACGGACGGATTCTACCAAACCCTGATGAAGCATCAGCGATTTTTGATAAAATTCCCAGCCGGCGCCGGGCAGATCGAGGACGAGTCGATATGGTTTAGCCAAGGTAAAGATGCGAAATGCCGTGTTTTCACTGAGATCGAGCACAAATCGTGTGGAATCGGCATGCTGGCCGACGCGCGCGCCTTTTATTGCCGGGCGTGCCTCTGAAGCAGCGTTAAAAAGCGTCGTTAACAAGGTTAACACGCAAAAAAAGAGCAAAAAAAAGCGCCTCACGGCAGCGAATCACCCATTAGTTGATATATTGGAGGTCATAGCATCTTTAGCCGCTATGTGCGCGCACCGCAGATTAGAAAAATTATAAAAAACGTTAAATCATTTGTTCTGTCGCTCACCGGCGCTTATGATAGCGACGCGAACGGAAATTTTGATTATTCACCGGTCTCCCTTTAGGGGTGGCCTTACAACCCAAAATCCTGGCGGATGCCTGACACGTTGAGGGAAAGTTCGCCGCATAAATTGGGTTGCTACCGGAACATTATAAAATTGATGACACAAGCGAAGCTGTTGCCGGACCATTTTCGGCATAGATCGGCCCCGCATCACCCGTCATGGCCGGATTATTTCCGGCCGAGCTTGACGGTGCGTCGCGCTGGGCAATCAGCTTCCCAAATCCGACATACCCACCGCGCCAAGTTCGCAGCGGATGCGGTATCGTCGCGGAGAACACCGACAAATGGTCAAAAGAATGCTTATAGACGCCAGCCATGCGGAAGAAACCCGCGTAGTTGTGGCGAATGGAACACGACTCGAAGAATTTGATTTCGAAACCTCGACAAAGAAGCAGCTCAAAGGAAATTTCTATCTTGCCAAGGTAATGCGGGTTGAGCCCTCGTTACAGGCAGCCTTTGTCGAATATGGCGGAAATCGCCATGGCTTTTTGCCGTTTGGCGAAATCCATCCCGATTATTATCAAATTCCCATCGCTGATAGAGATGCGCTGTTTGCTGAACAGCAGGCCGCTGCCGCTGATGAAGACACTGAAGACACTGAAGACACTGAAGACACTGAAAAGTCTGAAGGCATCGAAGCCTCTGAAGCAGAGACAAGCGAAGAGACTTCGGGTGACGGCGAGAATTCTGAAGGTGATGAAAGCCAAAGCCCTGAAGGCGGCGAAACCATGGCTGCCTCAGGCAGTCGCGGCGACAGCATCTCTGAAGGTGATGAGACCGGCGAATCTGATGATGCCGAAGCTGAGAAGTTAAACGCAAGCGCCTCTCCAGAAGTCGCCACAAGGGATGCTCCGGAAGCCGCCGCAAGCGGCGATGCTGATGGCGCAGAAGAAAGCAGCACAGATAGTGATGCCAACGAATCCAGCAGCGATGAAGAAGAAGCTGCGGTTGAAGCGGTGCCTCAGGGAGAAGCAGAACTTCAGCAAGTGTCTGAAGCTTTAGTAGCTCCGCAATCTGAG
>Ga0114999_10004627_pt1 | contig 16547 bp, 15 predicted proteins | sample ArcticOcean_MG_C_3_FD_89820 | JGI IMG/M metagenome (GOLD analysis project Ga0114999, IMG submission 89820) | Marine microbial communities from western Arctic Ocean - ArcticOcean_MG_CB8_126 | ecosystem: Environmental > Aquatic > Marine > Oceanic | place: Arctic Ocean: Canada Basin | collected...
AGCGGCCCTGGGGCTTATTGTTGAGCGGCATGAGCGCGACGTCGAAGCCCTGACCGATCGTGTCCTGGTGCAAAGCTGCAACATGGTAAAAATCGAGCAGGTTTTCGACGATCAGCTTCCAGTTACAATCGAACTCCATCTCGAGCTTTTCTGTGAGCAGGCAATCTTCCTGCCGTAGCCAACCAAAATCGTTTTCGAATTCGGTGATGAACGCCGCCAGCGGCATCGCGTCGCGATCGAAGTTGATGAACACCCAGCCAGCCCAGCTATCGAGACGAAGAGAGTCGAGACGGCACGACCCGGGAGCGAATCCCTCAGCCTCTTTCATGTAGGGAGCGCCGACCAACCGGCCGTCGAGATCGTAGAGCCAGCCGTGATAGGGGCAGCTGAACTCATCCGTGTTGCCCTGCCCGCTGGCGACCTCGACGCCGCGATGCCGGCAGACGTTGGCAAATGCACCTAGCTCACCATTTTTGTTACGGGTCACCACGATCGGTTCGCCGAAAATACGAAGCGTCATGTAGTCCCCGGGCTTGGCGAGTTCTTCGGCCCGAGCCACACAAAGCCAATCCTTAAGAAATATTTCTTCCTTCTCGCGCTGAAAGATCTCTGGCGAGGTGTAAACGTAGCCCGGCAGATGGTTGGCCTGATTCGTCGGTCGGCGGGTCGCCACAAACGCAGCGGTGTCGTTAGGGAGGTCCGCAGCCTCGCTCTCGCGGACAACGCCCGCGGTACCCATTGCCGCATTGTCCGTCCCGAGAACTGCGACGTCGTTGCGATCAACCACCCTTTTTTCCTCCCGCACGTCAGCGACCATTCTAACGGTTGCAGGTCAGGCGACGAAAGCTTGCACCGGGTCTACCCAGGTGCGGCGTCGCTCTCGGTATTCGGGATAACCCCGCGAAACGCAAGCATGACCTTATCAAGGGGGGAAAAAATAATTATTAATATCGTTAAAGTAGTATTTAATCCTTTATAAGGATAATTAAAGACCTTACTATTCGATATGCAATCTATACGTGTGCTTAGCAGGAGGAACTAACAAATGGCCGAAATTATAGGTACTGCAGGCGATGACTGTCTTATAGGCACGACCGAAGATGATCTCATCAAAGGCTTAGGGGGAGAAGACACGCTGTTCGGTGGCGATGGCGACGACACCATTCTGGGCGGCACCGGCAATGACCTGATTTTTGGCGAAGATGGCGATGACAAGATAATCGGTGGGTCCGGCAACGATTCGCTCTATGGCGGCGCTGGTGCCGATGTAATTAACGGTGGTGCCGGTAACGACGAGATCTATGGCGACTTCGCTCCAGAAGATGGCGATGACCCTGACAGTGCGGCTACGGCCGATTACCCGCAATCGACTTCGTGGAACGACACGCTGCGCGGCGGTTCTGGCGACGACACGATTTACGGCGGCCAGGGCAACGATCTGATCTTTGGCGGTGCCGGTAACGACCTGGTCTTCGGCGGCTCGGGAAATGATTCGATCTACGGCGGATCAGATAACGACACGCTCTTTGGTAACACCGGTGATGACGTCGTTGCTGGCGGAACGAGAGATGATCTCGTTTACGGTAACGAGGGCGCCGACAGCGTTTACGGCGGTAGTGGAAACGATGAGATGTGGGGAGATTTTCGCCCTGGCACCGATGCTGACAGTGCGGCATCGGAAAACCCGGACTCCGTGCCTTGGAGCGACATACTCCGCGGCGGCGACGGCCGCGACACGATGCATGGCGGGCAGGGCCACGATACGGTTAGTGGCGGTGACGATGACGACACCGTATTCGGCAACGCTGGCGATGATGTGGTCGGCGGTGGTGCGGGCAATGACCTGGTTTATGGCAATGAAGGCGCCGACCGGGTGATCGGTGGTAGCGGCGATGATCAAATGTGGGGCAACTTCCGACCCGGCAGGACTGCCGACGTAGCGGCGGCCGAACACCCGGACTCGGCGCACTGGCATGACGTCATGCGCGGCGGCGCCGGCCGCGACACGATGTATGGCGGGCAAGGTGACGACACGGTGGCTGGCGGCCACGACGACGACAGCGTTTTCGGCAACACCGGCAATGACCTGGTTTATGGCAACGAAGGGGCAGATCGTCTTTTCGGCGGCACCGGCAACGATCAGATGTGGGGAGACTTTCGCCCCGAGTCCGATACGGATGTAAACGCCACGGAAGATCCTGCCTCGGCCGATTGGCATGACCAGATGTTCGGCGGTGCTGGCGCTGACATCATGTTTGGCGGCCAGGGCGACGACAAACTTTTGGGTGGCGATGATGGCGACGAGCTGAGTGGTGGAACAGGAAACGATCTGCTGCGTAGTGGTGCAGGTAACGATCTGCTGATCGGTGGCGCCGGTGAGGACAGGCTGTTCGGCGGTGCCGGCAACGATACCCTCCGCGCCGGCATCAACACCGACTTTAGCCACGGCGGCAAGGGTAATGACACCGCCGGCTTTTCGGATATCCCGGTGTCGGTAGTCGTTGACCTCGAAGGACTAGATCCCAGCTTCGGCGATCCCTCCAAAGAAGTGTTTTACGAAGTCCCGGGGGTTGCCACCATCCTCGAGGACCTGGTCTCGATCGAGAACGTCACCGGCGGCAACTCCACCGACGAAATTCGCGGCGATGCTGGCGACAATATCCTCAAGGGCCTCGACGGTAATGACGAGCTCGAAGGCCGTGCCGGTGAGGATCAGGTGTTCGGTGGTGACGGCAACGATACCCTGGTCTGGCGCCACGGCGATGGTGCCGACCTGCTTGACGGCGGTGCCCACGATAGCGCTGCCGCGGTTTCCGCGGCCGACCTCGCCACCGGCGACACGCTCGACCTCTCGGGTCTCGATCTGGATGGCGTCACCAGTGTCTTCGTCGATCTCGACATCGATACTGCCGGCGTCTTCATCCCGCCCGGCAACGTCTCCAGCGAGAACGGCGTCTTGCGCGTCACCGACGCCGACGGCGTCACCACCGAGGTCACCTTGGCCGATATCGAGAACATCATCGGCTCCGCCGCCAACGAGACCCTGTTTGGCAACAACGAGAGCAATGTCATCCTGGCCGGCGCTGGCGATGACCGCATTCATCCCTTCGCGTCGGTGCTACCGACGCCGGGCGGCGACTATATCGACGGCGGCGAGGGTAACGACACTCTGCTGCTGAACGCCTCGCCGGTCGGCCAGACTATCGATCTAGCTACTGGCACCGCAGGTGATGCCAACCCTGGCTCCGGGGGACGGCTGGTCAACGTCACCTTCACCAATATCGAAAATGCCGAAGGCGCGACCTTTGCCGGCGACATGATGTTCGGCAACGCCGGTGACAACATCCTCAAAGGCAATGGCGGCGATGACCATCTCGAAGGCCGTGCCGGCAGTGACCGTCTCGAAGGCGGTACCGGTAACGACTTCGAGACGGGGGCACCGGCGACGATCTCTTCGTCTTTGGCCAAAACCTTGGCGATGACGCAGTTAACGATTTTGTCGGTAGCGTACTCGGCGGCGACGATAACCTCGATTTCACTGCGCTCGGCCTAACGGCCGCTGATTTCAGTGTCGCACAGCAGGGTGTCGATACCGTGGTAACGCTGGATACGACCGGTGAGACTGTCACCCTGCTGGGCGTCAACATCATCGATTTCGACTTCGCAAACGACGCATTTCTGTAGTTGTTTTCAGGACGGTGGGGCGCGCAGCGCCTCGCCGAGCGCCTGGTACCATTCGGCGAGCGGCCGGGTAACCTGCGCTGCCGCTGCCCAACGCGTAGCGCGGCTAAGGATATTGGTTACCGTGCGCGGTGGTGGGCGTGCTAGGCCTTGGCCTGGTTGGTAGTCCCACTCGCCGCGCCGCATCATGCCCTTGATGAGAATCGACAACCGCACCGACATATGGAGGCTGCCGAACGCCCGCAAATACGTATATGGCCCCCCGGGGTATTTGCCTTCATCGAAGTATTTTATGTGGGTTTCCAGCAAGCGTTGCTCGGCAACTGGCCAATCAGGAACCGACTCATCAGTGATCAGCCACGCGACATCATCGAGGCGATTGCGGCATCCACAATGTTCCCAATCGTACCAGGAAACTGTCCAATCGCTGCGTGCCGCCGCGTTGGCCGGGCGCGCATCCCACTTAACGAACGAGCGGCCGGGCACATTGAGCGTGTGAAACAGCTGATGATTGTCGAGCTTGGGACAGGGGACTTCGAGGAAGCGGCCAATCCGGTGCGGCGTGTCGATAAATTGACGCAGCCAGTCGGGCTTGGCTCCGATCTTGAACACCCGCTCATGCAAACCGGCCACGGTGGCCGCCGAGTGGATACGCGATAGGCTTTCGAGTGCAAGTTCAAGCCAGCGTTCGCACTCTGATTCCCAGGTTTTATGGATCTTGCGGGACAAACGATCGCTACCCACATCTTCCTGCAGGAGCCACGTACCGTCATAGGCGAGTATTTCAGGTACCGGGGCGCCGTTTTCGCGAAGCTCTTTGAGCACATCGACTTCGAGCTTTGCGCGCTCGGGAGTCTTGCGGCGGGTCGCGATAACGGTTGTGTCGTTGATGAACAAACGGACCGATTTCGAATCGGGGCGATAGATATTGGCGTCGTGAGGCCTGTGACCCAGCAGGCGTTCGCACGAATCGATCGCTTCGTCGACAAATTCGTTCATTTCGCTCCAGTTTGGTTGGACCAAAGAAACGGTAGCATGGCGCCATAACTGCCCCAATTCGATTCTGTTACCGTCACGGCATTGTAAGGGGAGTGAAAAGCAATGGCAGATGATCGAACAGCCGTATCGGCGGCACGAATCCTTGATCCACAAACGCTGACCGAAAAGGCGGGCTCTGCATATCCCGCCGATCTTTCAAAGGAGCTGGAGGGGCGCTTTCGCCGCGGGTTGGGCAACCCACTGGGTATCCGAAATTTTGGTGTGAATCTATTGCGTCTTGCGCCCGGCGCATGGTCCTCACAACGTCACTGGCATACACGTCAGGATGAACTCATCTACATCCTGGAGGGCGAGGTTGTCCTGATTACGAATGCCGGCGAGGAAAAGCTGCGGGCTGGAATGGTAGCTGGATTTCCGGCCGGTGGAGCAAACGCTCATCATCTGGTGAATCAGGGCGACCGCGACGCTCTCGTGCTCGAAGTCGGCGATCGCACTCAAGGCGACGATGTCGTTTATCCTGACGTTGATATGACTGCTCATATGGAATTGCCGGCCTATTCGTTTACAAAAAAAGACGGAACGTCGTTTGATTGAGTAGGTTTATGTGGCTCGAGGCGGGATAAGAGTGGACCTTGAGGAAGGACCAACCGATGCACAAAAAGGAAGCGCCGCACCTTGTCGACCTACGTCTCAATATGGTCGACGAAATTGCTCAGCACGCGATGGCATCGGGCGTGCGCATCGGTAAAGAAGAGTTGGATGATCGCGTGATGGACGCGATGCGCAAGGTTCCGCGCCATGAATTCGTACCGGCGGAAGTACGCAATTACGCCTACTTCGATACACCGCTCCCCATCGGCAATGGGAAAACAATTTTCCAACCTTTCATGGCCGCGGTCATGACCGACCTGTTGGATATTCAACCGACCGATTCCATCCTCGAGGTTGGCACTGGTCTTGGCTATCACTCGGCTGTCCTGGCCGAACTCGCCGCGGTTTTTTTCACGGTTGGAATCGTCGCGGAGCTCGGCGAACTGGCTGGCGAAAAGCTACGCGAACTCGGCTATAGCAACGTCCATGTGCGCATCGGCGATGGCAGTGCAGGGTGGGACGAGCACGCGCCGTTCGACAAAATGCTGGTCGCGGCAGCGCCGACGTCTGTTCCTGATTTTCTACTGCAGCAGCTTGAGGTCGGCGGCCGAATGGTTATCCCCGTGGGTCCGGAAACCGCCCAGGAACTGGTCGTTGTCGACAAGGGCGAGAACAATGTGTGCGAGGCGCGCAATATCTTCCCGGTGCGATTCGCACCGCTGGTGACGAGCCACTAGCACGGTCCAGTAGGCTCACCTCAGGACCGCTTGGCGACGACCCTGACCACTGTCACGCGGCGTTCTTTGAGATTTTGTCGGAGGTTTGCGACCTTCGCTTTCCAATCCTCGCCCATCGCCAGGCGGACGCCCGGCGGCGGGGGTGGCTCCTCATCTTCGCTGTCACTTCTGGGGGCGACGGTTTCGCGCGTGGCATCGTGGAAATAGTTGATCTGAAACCCCGCCCCTTCGAGGTGGTCGCGGAGCTCTAGTGATGAAATAAGATAGCTGATCGCGGGTTCCCCGGCCCACGGCACCGGATAGATGACGTCCTCGCCCGGCCCGCGACAGACATCATAGATCGCGAGCTTTCCGCCCGGCTTAAGCACACGATACATTTCTTGATAGAGCACGCTCTTATCGTCGATGTTCATCGCCGCGTGCTGACTCCAGGCCACGTCAAAGGATCCATCATCGAAGGGCAACGCCAAGGCGTCGGCCTGCCGGTAACTCACTGCGTCGGCGAGCCCGACCCGCTCGGCAAAGCCGTTGGCGACATCACAATATTCGTCCGTCAAGTCGATGCCGATGATCTTGCAGCCAAACGTCGCGGCCAAATATCTCGACGGTCCACCGATGCCGCTGCCGACATCGAGAACCCGATCATCGGACGATAGCGCGGCCCATTGTGCCAGTTCGATCGTCGCCTCACGTCCACGAATATGGAACTCATCGTAGGGCGCCAGATCGTCGATGGTCAGCTTTGCCGTATCTTTCCCTTCGGCCTCTAGTGCCTCGAGAATTTTGCGAGCAAGGTCGCCACGCGTGTAGTGACTGGCGACTGGATGATCTTCGCTCATTGCGCACCTCGTCGTTCGACGCCACGCTCAATTGCTGAAAGGACATCGTCGCGCCGGCTGTAGGGGAGCAGATGACCGGCGCCGCGTAATAAGGTCAATTCAGACCCGGGAACGTCGGCATGAAGTCGCATCGAATGGATCCGGTTGCTGACCACGCTGTCGCCGTCGCCGGCGATGATGACCAACGGAACCGAAAGGGATGGGTAGCGGGGGCTCTGCGCCCGTAGCAATGACTTCAGGTTGCGAATGTCGGCCGCGTTAGCGCGAAAACTAACCGGACGCAGCATCAACCCGTAGGGCGCATTCTCATATTCGGCGGCGACCGGGTCGGGGCTGAACGCGCCGCGCACCGCTGCCGAACGGATAATCCGGCCGGCTATCTGGGGCAAATTGTCGGCCAGCAAGCCGCCGACGAGCGGCCACGTTGGAAGGTTCCATTTCCAGTCAATCGCGCCTGGCCATTCATAGGCGGCACCACCCAGCGTAACTACTGAACCGGTTTCTTTGGGATAATCGAGCGCGTAGGCCAATGCCATCGTCGCGCCAAATGAGAAGCCCACGATGACGGGACGCTCGATCCCTAGCCTGTTGAGAAGTTCATGCAACATTGTGGCCTGACGCTCAAGCGTAACCGATCCGTTTGGACGTTCGCTGTAGCCATGACCGGGGCGGTCGATCGCGATAACCCGATAGTTTGCCGCCAGCGTATCGAACACAGTGTTGGTAAAGTCTTGCAACGCCCCATTGGCGCCGTGGATCAAAACGATCGGAACGCCCGCGCCGCGATCGACATAGTGCACACGTGTGCCGTCGATTTCGGCGAAATCGCCCAGTGGCGGCATCGATTTTTCGGTGGCGTGCGTCAGCCACGGATTAAGGAAAACCACGACTGCGACGACGCCGACGGTGACGACAACAATAAGGGTCAACATTCTCATCCGCTTTCCGGGTGCCTTTTGCATTATCGCTAAGCATAGCGATGCGGGCGCAGCTTGCCTGCAAATAGGTCATCGGCCAATATGCCGCCGCCCCGGCGCCCCGGGACGGAGGCTATCCATGATGGAAAAGATAAAAGTAGCGATTATCGGGTCGGGCAATATCGGCACCGATCTGATGATTAAGATCATCGAGTTGTCTCAAACACTTGAGATGGCGGCGTTGGTCGGCATCGTGCCCGATTCGGATGGTCTGGCGCGGGCGCAGGCGCTGGGTATCGCGATAACCCATGACGGCATCGACGGTCTCGTCAAAATGCCTGAATTCGATGAGATCAAGATTGTGTTTGATGCGACCTCTGCTGGCGCGCACAAACACCACGACGAAATACTGCGCGCGCACGGCAAACAGATCATCGATCTAACACCGGCCGCGATTGGTCCGTTCACGGTGCCGGTGGTCAACCTCGACGACAATCTTAATGCGCCGAATGTCAACATGGTGTCGTGTGGTGGGCAGGCAACGATCCCAATCGTGGCGGCGGTCGCTGAAGTTGCCAAGGTTCACTACGCCGAGATCGTGGCGTCGATATCATCGAAATCAGCCGGGCCCGGGACCCGTGCGAACATCGATGAATTTACCAAAACCACCGCGCAGGGGATCGAAAGCGTCGGTGGCGCTGATAAGGGGAAGGCAATAATCGTTCTCAATCCGGCTGAGCCACCCCTCATGATGCGCGATACCATATTCTGCCTGTCCGAGGACGCCGATGAATCGGCGATTGTAGAATCTGTGACGAAGATGGTCGCCGAGGTGCAGAAATATGTTCCCGGCTACCGCCTAAAGCAGGAAGTTCAGTTCGAGCGGTTCGGTAACAACAACCCGCTACACGTTCCCGGGCTCGGTGACGTGTCGGGGCTCAAGTCGTCGGTCTACTTGGAAGTCGAAGGGGCGGCGCATTACTTGCCGGCCTATGCAGGGAATCTTGACATCATGACGTCGGCAGCGATGGCGACCGCTGAGCGTTTGATCGAGCTGCGCGGCCAGGAGCTCGCAGCATGACCGACCTGCCGCAAGGAAGACTCTACATTCAGGATGTGACCATCCGCGATGGCATGCACGCGATCCGCCATCAATACGGCCTCGATGCCGTGGTCGCCATTGCCACCGCCCTCGATGAGGCTGGGGTCGATGCGATTGAAGTCAGCCATGGCGACGGGTTATCGGGATCCAGTTTCAATTATGGTTTCGGGGTCCATTCGGATTGGGAATGGATTGGCGCGGTTGCTGAAAAGCTTAAGCATGCGCGGTTGGCGACATTGCTATTACCCGGCATTGCGACGATCGATGATCTCAAACGGGCCTATGACCTCGGCGTTAGATCGGTTCGTGTCGCGACCCATTGCACCGAAGCCGATATCGCCAAGCAGCACATCGGCTTTGCCCGCGAGCTCGGCATGGATGTCGCAGGATTCCTGATGATGGCGCATATGAATCCGCCGAAGGAATTGGCGGCGCAGGCTAAGTTGATGGAGAGCTATGGCGCGCACTGCGTCTACGTGACCGATTCGGCGGGGGCATTGACTATGGACGGCGTCGTCGAACGTTTCGAGGCGTTCAACGATGTCCTCGACCCGGCGACTGAGCGAGGAATGCATGCCCACCATAACCTCAGTCTCGGCGTCGCCAACGCGGTAGTTGCGGTTCAACACGGCGCCAAACGTGTCGATGCATCCTTGGCTGGTATGGGCGCGGGCGCGGGCAATGCGCCACTCGAAGTCTTCATCGCCGTAGCCGATCAAATGGGATTCGAACACGGCTGTGACGTCTACAAGCTGATGGACGCGGCTGACGACCTCGTTCGTCCGCTCCAGGATCGGCCGGTTAGGGTTGATCGAGAAACGCTCTCGTTGGGGTACGCGGGCGTGTATTCGAGTTTTCTACGCCACGCCGAGAAGGCATCGCAAATGTATGGGGTCGATACCCGCGAGATTCTCGTCGAACTCGGTAAGCGGCGCATGGTCGGTGGTCAGGAAGACATGATCGTCGATGTCGCCCTGGACATTCTCAAAGCCCGCCAGAGCGATGCGACAACAGCGTCTAAGAGCTAAGCGGCGACCCGCAATCGGCCCTCACCGCCGTTCACGCCGGCACACAAGAGCTTGACAGCCGGACATTAGCTCTACCGCGCTGCCAATTTGCTTCCCATTATCTCCTACAGGGGTTGGGCGCGATTTGTGTCCGGCGCCCCCATGTATCTGGAGGCATGTATGGAGCGCGGATTTCGCGGGCTTATGAGTAGGTTTTGGGTGGCCGCGGCAGCGATCGGAGTGGTGCTCGTCATGATCGGCGACGTCGGTCTGGCGCAATCAGAAAACAAAGACGACGACTTTCTTCTCGAGGGCAAAGGGCACCTCAAGATCGAGCGCCCGGCAAAGCTTTCCAAAGAAGATGCCGAAAAGATCTACCAACGCGTTGGGCCGCGCATGGCGCGGGGTTACGCCGCGACTGGCGATTTGATTGCCCGGGATTTCCGCAAGTGGCATCGCTACAACGCTTCGCCCTACCGCTCGGCGACCCATGGCAACCGCTATGTAAACAACTACGGCAACGGCGTGGCGGCAAACTACGGCCGCCTGAGTCAGGGTGAGCAAATGCCGGTCGGCGCGATCCTGGTGAAAGACAGCTTTACCGTGACGTCGGACGGTGACGTGTTTGGCGGCGCTATGTTCATCATGGAAAAGCTGCCCGAGGGCATGAGCACGGAAACCGATGGCTGGCGTTACGTTATGGTAATGCCCGACGGTAGCCTGCTCGGCGACAGCACGGGCGACCGCTCCGAGGACGTTCGCTTCTGCCACAGTTGCCACATTACGATGGCCAGCAGCGACTATCTGTTCTTCGTCTCCAAGAAGTACCGACATTAGAAAAACAACGGCGTTAAGCGGCCCTTCGCTTGCGCATCATCTAAGAAGCATTGACCTCTGATAAGTGACTTCTAACAATGCGCTTCCTGCAGTGGGAGGCGTTCAATGCTCAAAATTTACGGCCGGGCCAATTCCGGCAATGTTCAAAAAGTGACATTTGCGTGCGATGAGATGGGCGTCGCGTTCGACCGAGTCGATGTCGGTGCGCAACATGGCGGCAACGACACGCCCGAATATCTTGCAATGAATCCCAACGGCCGCGTGCCGACGGTCGACGAAGATGGCTTCATTCTGTGGGAGTCGAACAGCATCGTTCGCTATCTGACGGCCAAACATGATCTGGGCGGTCTTTATCCTGCGGACTTACGCGTCCGCGCCGATGCCGAGCGCTGGATGGATTGGCAATTGAGCACACTCGGGCCGGCATTTACGCCAATGTTTTTTGGCTTGGTGCGCATGTCCGAAGCCGAGCGTAACCACGATGCAATCGAAACGTCGCGCGCCGAGACGGCCAAGCTGTTCAGCTTTATGGACAGGCAGCTCGACGGCCGTAACTACCTCGCCGCCGACACCCTCACGATGGGAGATATCCCCTTTCTAGGGTTCATCTATCGCTGGTTTGAGATGGATATCGAACGGCCGTCCCTACCGAATTTAGACGCGTGGTATCAGCGCCTTTGCGAACGCGAAACATTTCGTAAGCACATAATGATCGGCTTGAGCTGAGATCTCTGCGAGGGAGCGCCGCCCTTTTGCAGGCGGGGCTATGCAGGTGGCTTGGCGTCCGCCTGGCTCGATAGTTCACCGTGCCAACCGGTGCCTGAGGCGTTAACGCAAGCCAGACCTTCGGTCATCTCGACTAGCGTCCATGTCCCCCTGCGCGACGTGTAGAGAAAAATGCGATTTCCATTCTCGTGGTCGGCGACCGCCAATCGATGCTCGGCATACGCATCGCGCAGGTAGTCACCCAGCTCCTGTAGTTCCATGCAACGGCCACTATCGGCGACATTTGCCGCGGCTGCCGGTGCTGCGTTCAGACCAAGCAAAACGGCCGCAATTGCGGCAATCCTAAACATACTCTTCTCCTGTATGGGCGCGCGCGCCGAAGCTAACGCATACTCGGTATGGGTTAGCCGAGGCCTAATTTCCAGAGCCATCGCGATCACTTTTTCGGGTGCGACGCCCACGACTCGCGGATTTTTCGAAGCGTGTCGCGTCAACAGCTATCAATTCGCCGTGACGCCGCGTTAACGAGCGTGATGCGCTAAACGCAGATCACGGCGCCGGCTGCGACCATGTCATCGATTTCCTGATCGGAATAACCGAACTCGGTGAGGACTTCTCGCGTGTGTTGGCCATAAAGGGGGGCCGCCCGTTGAACACCAGAGGGCGTGTGCGAAAACTTGATTGGCGGGCCCAGCGTTTTCATGGGGCCGATCTTGGCGTGCTCCACTTCGGTGATCATGCCGCGGGCTATCGTTTGAGGATCCGCCTGCATTTCCGCGATATCGAGAATTGGTCCGGCGGCGACGCCCGCTTCTTCGAGCCGGGTGAGCCAATCGTCACTAGTGCGCTCCTTGAACAAGGGTGCCAGGGTCTCTTGTAAAGCAGCCAGGTTGTTCATGCGCTGCAGATTGTCACTGAAGCGGGGATCATCGTTGAGCTGGGGCGCGCCGATAACGTCGACGATCCGAAGCCAGCTTTGCTGGTTGGCACCGCCGATATTAATCCAGCCGTCGGCGGTTTCGACCGCTTGGTAGGGCGCGTTGAGCGGGTGCGCCGAGCCCATGGCGTGTGGCGGGGTTCCGGTTGCCAGGTAGATAGCTGATTGCCAGAAGGTATGGATGATGCCGGCTTCGAACAGCGAGGTATCGACGATCTGTCCCTCGCCGGTTTTCAGTTTGTGAGTGTAGGCCGCCAGGATACCCATCGCGCCAAGAAAGCCGGCGGTGATATCGGTGACCGGGGGCCCGATCTTGACCGGCGGTCCATCGGGGCGCTCGCCGGTGATGCTCATCAGCCCGCTCATCCCCTGCGCAATGAGATCGAAGCCGCGCCGATCGGCATAGGGGCCATCGCGACCGAACGCTGAGATCGCCGCGTAGATGAGGCCCGGATTGCGTTCGCGTAAGTGCTCATAGCCAAAGCCGAGTCGATCCATGACGCCGCGTTTGAAGTTCTCAGTCAGCACGTCGGCCTTCTCGATCAGGCGCCACAACGCTTCTTTACCAACCTCGGTCTTGAGATCAAGGGCGATGCCGCGTTTGTTGCGATTGATCATCATGAAGGCTGCCGACTCGCCTTCGATCGCAGGCGGAATCGAGCGTCGCGAGTCGTCACCATCGGGGACGCGCTCGACCTTGATGACGCTGGCGCCCATGTCGGCCAGCATGACCCCGCAGGTTGGGCCCGCCAGGTGGTGGCATAGCTCGATAACTAGAACGCCCTTTAGCGGGCCTGTCGATTCCCCAACCATCGGCTTCTACTTACCTTTGAAGATGGCCTGGCGTTTTTCGAGAAACGCTCTGTAGCCCTCGTGGAAATCAGCGCTGTCATAACAATCATAGGCGCTGTCGCGTTCGTCATCACTGATCGGGCTGGGGTCCGCAGCGCGTAAAATGGCTGCCTTGTGCCAGCGATTGGTTAGCGGCGCGCGCGCAGCGATGCCACGCGCGATGTCCAGGCTGGTCGTTTCGACCTCATCGTCGGCGACGAGGTGGTGGACTAAACCCATCCGATAAGCGTAATCGGCGTCGAAGATTTCACCGCGCAAAAGGATTTCGTAGGCGAACGCACGTCCGACCACGGCGACCAGGGCTTCGAGTTCGGCGTGGGAGACCACCAGGCCGAGCTTGTTGCTGGGAATACCGAATTTCGAAGATGCCCCGCACACGCGGATGTCGCACCGGGTGGCGATCTCGACGCCGCCACCGATGCAGAAACCTTTGATCATAGCAACGGTGGGATGGCGGCATTCGCCGATCGCGTGCATCGCGCGCGTCACGGCGGCGCCATAAATTTTCCCGTTAGCGCGGCCTTTGCGGTTGTTTTCGAACTCCGAGATATCGGCGCCGGCCACAAACGCCTTATCGCCGGCTCCACGCAACACGATGCAGCGCAAGTCATCCTCTTTTGAGAGGTCGTTCATGACATCACCGATACCGCGCCATACCGCGAGGTTAACCGCGTTGCGGCGTTCCGGCCGATTGAAGATTACCGTGGCGATCGGCCCGTCACGTTCAATGAGTAAGGGATCTTCGGACATTCGTCGTTCCTATGTACTTGCCTATGTTCTTGCCTGTGTTTTGGCGCCTATTCTCTCGCACTCCAACTTATAGACCAAAGCCGATGCGCGGTCGTTTGTGGTGGCTATGCGGTCGCCGCGTCGAGATCGGCGAGTACGTCATCGCCTAGGACGAGATCGGCGTGTTCGAGCACGTTTTCCAGTTGGGCGATGCGCGAGCAACTGGTCAGCACGGTCGCGACACCGGGGCGGGACTGAACCCAGGCCATTGCCATCGCCGCGGGATCGAGGCCATGGCGTTTCGCAACCGCGACATAACGGTCGGCGCGGTCCAACATTTCCGTTGAACCAAACCGCTGGCGTGCGTAATCGAGGTCGGCGAAGCGGGTGCCCTTGGCAAACTTTCCGCCCGAGTATTTACCCGATAGCGCGCCTTGGGCGAGCGGCGAAAAAGCCATCATCCCGACGCTTTCGCGTTCGCACACTTCCGACATTCCCTGGTCGTATTGCCGCGACAGCAGATTGTACTGATTTTGCAGCGAGACGATGCGCGGTAGTCCGGTCGTCTCGGCCAGGGCGACGAGGCGGGTGAGGCCCCAGGGCGTTTCGTTGCTGACCCCGGCGTAACGAACCTTGCCCGCGTCGATTAGCCGATCAAACGCTTCGAGTTGCGCCTCTATCGGCACGTGGCGATCCGGCCAGTGGGTTTGGTAAAGGTCGATGTAGTCGGTCTTCAGGCGCTTGAGTGAGGCATCGCAGGCGGCCGCGAAATGATGCCAGTCGAGGGCGTTAAATCCACCCCGGATATGCGGCACGATGTCTCCGAACTCGGCCCGGTTGGCGCCGCTGATCTTGGTCGCCAGGATCACCGCATCGCGCGGCTTGCCCTTGAGCCAGGTGCCGACAATTTCCTCCGACTTTCCGGTCAGCTTGGGATCGTCGGGCGCTGGATACATCTCGGCGACGTCGATCAGGTTAATGCCGCCATCGAGCGCCGCGTCGAGCAGACGGCGGCTCGCGGCCAGATTGAGCTGGGTGCCCATATTCATGGTGCCGAGGCCATAGCTGGAGACCCGTAGGCCGCTGCGTCCGAGTCGTTGATATTGCATAGGGCACTCGTTGGTTCGCTTGCTGCGCGATGAGGCAGGTTGATAGTCTAGGCGCGGGCCGCGATGGCCTGTCAATCAACTATCACGCTTCCCTTCATCGAACTTCATCAATCGCACTGAGTCTGCGGGGCACCATGGCATCCGATCAACACGCCAATCCAAAATCCGATATCGACATTGCGCAGGCAGCGACGCTGAAGCCGATTCAAGAGATCGGCGACAAACTGGGTATCCCCGCCAGCAGTCTCGAGCCTTATGGGCATACCAAGGCGAAGCTCAACTTCGACTTCATCGACGGTCTCGCCGATCGTCCTGACGGCAAGCTCATTCTCGTAACCGCGATGACACCGACGCCGGCGGGTGAGGGTAAGACGACAACGACGGTGGGACTCGGCGACGCGCTTAATCAGATTGGCAAGAACGCGATGAGCTGCCTGCGCGAACCCTCACTCGGGCCGTGCTTCGGGATGAAGGGCGGCGCTGCCGGCGGTGGCTATGCCCAAGTCGTGCCGATGGAAGATATCAACCTGCATTTTACCGGCGATATGCACGCGATCGGCGTTGCCAACAATCTGCTGGCCGCGGCGATCGACAATCACGTCTATTGGGGCAACGATCTTGCCATCGACCCGAGGCGGATCGCTTGGCGCCGTGCGGTCGATATGAACGACCGCGCTCTGCGCGACATCGTCGTTAGCCTGGGTGGGGTCGCCAATGGATTCCCGCGCCAGGACGGGTTCGATATCACTGTCGCTTCGGAAATCATGGCGATTTTCTGTCTTGCGCGCTCGATCGACGACCTCAAGCGTCGTCTCGGCAATATCGTAATCGGCTACACCCGGGCGCGCGACCCGGTTACCGCCGAGCAGGTCGGCGTTTCGGGAGCGATGGCGGCAGTTCTAAAAGACGCGATCAAACCCAACCTCGTCCAGACTCTGGAAAACAATCCGGTGTTCGTTCACGGCGGGCCATTTGCCAATATTGCGCACGGCTGCAACTCAGTGCTGGCTACGCAAGTGGCGCTTAAGTTGTGCGACTACGTCGTGACCGAAGCTGGCTTTGGCGCTGACCTCGGTGCCGAGAAGTTCTTTGATATCAAATGCCGCAAGGCTGGCCTGGCGCCCGATTGCACCGTCATCGTGGCAACCGTGCGCGCCCTCAAAATGCATGGCGGAGTTGCCAAGGACGCGCTCGGTGCGGAAAATCTCGAAGCGCTGAAAGCCGGGTGCGACAATCTGGTGCGTCATATTGAAAACATGAAGAAATACGGCGTTCCGGTCGTCGTGTCGGTCAACGCCTTCAGCTCGGATACCGAAGCCGAGCACAAACTCATTCAAGAGGTAGTGGCGGGTCAGGGCGCGAAGGCGGTGATTGCCGATCACTGGGCGCGCGGTGGCGAGGGTGCCCGGGAGGCTGCGGAAACCGTCGTCGCGACCATCGAGACACAGAGCGCCGACTTCAAACCGCTTTAGCCTGACGGGATG
>Ga0114999_10004628_pt1 | contig 16546 bp, 18 predicted proteins | sample ArcticOcean_MG_C_3_FD_89820 | JGI IMG/M metagenome (GOLD analysis project Ga0114999, IMG submission 89820) | Marine microbial communities from western Arctic Ocean - ArcticOcean_MG_CB8_126 | ecosystem: Environmental > Aquatic > Marine > Oceanic | place: Arctic Ocean: Canada Basin | collected...
CTCTAAGAAGAAATTTGCTCAAATTTTCTTTGAAAATATTATCTAAGCAAAGTTCTCTATATGGTAAACTTGTCTAAAATCAAGCACTGCATATGGGGTACTTCAATTATTATCCATTATCTATAAACTTTTAAACATGTTTTATTCTAATTTTCTATGGCTGATAATATTGAAACACCTCACTTTATTTTTAAAGAAAAGAAGCTTGAGGAAAATTATAGGGAATTTGAGAAATTATGTGAGAATCATATTGGTAATTATGTTATAGCCTATTCAATTAAGACAAATGGGTTTGGTGCTTTGATTAATAAACTTCATGAGCTTGGAAGTAACTTTGAAGTTGCTTCTGAAGAGGAGATAATGAAGACTCCTGTGAAATCTAAGATTTTTAATGGAGCTAGTAAGACTAATGAAGAATTAAAGATGGCAATTGAGGGAAAATTTTTAATTAATGTAGATAGTAAGAGTGAGATTGATAAGATTATTAGATTATTGAATGGAGATAGCTTTAATGTTAGTTTGAGGGTTAGTTTAGAGGAAGGAAAGTTTGGATTTGATGTTGAAAAATTGGAGAAAGCTATTGATTATTGTTTAATGAATAATTTAAAAGTTATAGGCTTGCATTTTCATCCTGGAACTCAGAAAAATTTTAGACATTATGGAGATTATATTAAGCAGGTTGAGAGAGTTGTTGCAATGGTTAAGGGCAAGATAGAGTTAAAATATTTGGATATTGGAGGGGGATTTCCTGATAAGAATCAGTTAAAGAATTTGGGAGTTAGTTTGGAAGATTATTTTAAATTAATTTCTGAACTAAAGAAGTTTAATGCATCTATTATTCTTGAACCTGGAAGGTGTTTGGTTGCAGATGCCTTTGAACTTATTACAAAAGTTAATGTTATTAAGGAGAAGAATGGCAAGAATTTTGCTATTTTAGATGCAGGGATAAATTTATTGAGTAAAATTACAATGGCTAGTTATTGGTTTGAGAAGGTCTCGGTTCATGGTAAAGAGATTAGATCTGCTCATACACCTCTAAATGGAGACCATGAGAAGAAGAATTATATTCTGGCCGGACCTTTATTATTTGGAAATGATGTTGTTGGGAAGTTTAATGGAAGTTTAAAGGAAGGAGATTTATTGAGAGTTAGTAATGTTGGAGCTTATTGTTTTAACTTGGCCTGGGAAATTAGTTATAGGAGGCCAAGGGTTTTTACTGAGTAAAATCTAAGGGTATCCTCTTTCTTTTAGTTCCTTTTTTATCAATTCAATGCTTGTTTCTGGAGCGTCTCCATAGTGTTCTAACACAGTTTGATTTTTTCTTCTAGCAGACCTCTCTGCCCACCTCCAATTGTGATTTATGAGGGCATTCGCCTCTAAAATTTGTTGACCTGTATAATTTGGAGCGATGTTAGCGTTTATTTGATCTCTCTCATCTGTTAAGACATAACTAGGTATTTCCTGAAATCCATGCAAATAAAATAGGTATATTCTATGCCTACCCTCTAATTCAGTACATTGATTATTTCCTTTAAGAGTTCTAAGAATTATTTCTGGTAAGACTTCAAGTTCATCCCTATTTAATTTTATTAGTTTGTTTAACTTATCTGGGACTAAGCCTGACTGACTGACTGTTATTCTCTCTAGAGGCATCATTACTCGTGTTATCATAAAAATTGTTTAATTTGTAGGGTTTATATATGTAATTATTCGGAAATTAGTTATCTGAAGCCAAGGGTTTTTATAGAATAATTGAATTGTGTGTTTATGATAAACACTAAAAATATAAATGAGGCAAGAAAGGAAATTCAGAAGCTTAAGAGGACTAATGATCAGGTGGTAGTTCATGCACAGGATGATGATTTTAATAGGAAAATTTTTGAAATAAAAGATGTTGATATGGTTGTTGGATTGGAATTGAATGGACACGATAGGTTGAAGCAAAGGGATAGTGGGATGAATGAAGTTATTGCTAAATTGGCTAAGAAGAATAAAATTGTTATTGGGGTTGAGGTTAGTAAAATTAAGGGATTAAGTGCTCTGGAAAAGGGGAAAGCACTTGGAAGATTGCGTCAAAATGTTAAACTGTGTAAAAGGACGGAGACTAGGATTGTGGTTTTGAATGCGGGTTCTAAGGAGGCTAGTGGATTGATAACTAGTTTGGGTGGAAGCACATTGCAGGGTAAGAATGCTGTGTTAGCATAATGTTTAAATACTAATTCTGGATCTTAATTTTATGAAAAGCAATAAGCTAGTAGGTTTGAATAATTCAACTAGTTTTAGCTTTGGTTTCTTTTACTTTGAGTAAATGTAAATCTATTAATTAGATTTACTGTATGATTTTAGGTGAGTTGTACTTTATTTCTAGTTAGTTTCATGGCTAAATGGACTGAGATATATAAGGAAAAATGACAACGTTGGAAATAATGATTAAAGAATTGACAGATATAAATATAGAGAAAGTTGTTCCAGTGGATACTCCTAGACAAATTAAGGAGGAAATCCCTTTAACATATAAGGCTGCAGAGTTTGTTACAAATTCTAGAAAAACATTTAGAGATATAATGGATCGAAAGGATGATAAATTAATAGTTATTACTGGCCCTTGTTCCATACATGACTATGATGCTGCAATTAGATTTGGTAGAAAATTGAAGGACTTGTTTGAAGAAGTGGGGGATAAGATTCATCTAGTTATGAGAACTTATTTTGAGAAGCCCCGAACTATTGCTGGATGGGAGGGATTGATTCATGATCCCGATATGGATGGTAGTTGCAATATTAATGAGGGGTATAGGGTTGCTAGAAGATTATTGTTGGAATTAGCTGAAATGGGAGTGCCCACGGCTACAGAAATTGTGGATATTGGATGTACACCTAATTATATAGATGATTTAGTTGGGCAAGTTTGTATAGGTGCTAGAACTGCTGAATCTCAATATCATAGAAAGGTTGCTTCAGGTTTATCTATGCCTGTTAGTTTTAAAAATACTACTGGGGGGGATATTCAAGTTGCAGTAGATGCTGTAGGAAGGACCGCATTACCTTCAACACTTCTTGGAATGGATAATGATTCTAGGTTGACAATGATTGAGACTAAGGGCCATAATTATGCCTGCGTAGTTTTGAGAGGGGGAAATGGAAATCCAAATTATCACCCTGGTGCAATAGATAAAACTGTAAATATGTTGGAGGCAGCAGGATTAAAAACTAATGTAATTGTTGACTGTAGTCATAAAAATTCAGGTAAAGATTACTCTAGACAGCCAGCTGTTTGGGATGACGTTATAGATCAAAGAGTTAGTGGAAATAAGAATATAATTGGATTAATGCTTGAAGCAAATCATCTTGAAGGAAGTCAGGATTTTATTTATAAGAAAACTGACCCATCTACACTAAATCCCGATATGTCTGTTACAGATTCTTGTATATCTATTAAAACTCAGGATAAATTAATTAGGGAAGCTTATAGAAAATTATAATTTTATATAGCTAATAATCTAAACTATAATATGGCAGAAAATATAGATATGAAAAAACTGGTTGAATCTTTGAGTCCAAATGAACGTAAAATTGTCCCTTATCTGCAAGATGGAAATATGATTGAGTTATCTGAACAAGCGGATTTAGATAAGACTAGTACCCTTAGAAGTTTACAATTATTATCTAATAAGGGGATTGTTAAGATAAGTAGTTGCGATGAGCAATCTCTTGAGTTGGGATTGAATGGTTTGTTGTATGTTAAAAAAGGGTTACCTGAAAGAAGGCTTGCTAATTTGGTTCTTGATAAGAAGAGTATTAGCATGAAGGATGCAGTTAAGGAATCTAAATTAAGTGATAATGAATTTAAGGCTGCACTTGGAGTTTTGAAGAGAAAAGCTTTGATAAACTTAAATCAAGGAAATATTGAATTGAATGGCAGTAATGGGGAATTAAGTAAACATAGTTTAGAGGAAAAATTCTTGGAGACCTTGCCTAGAGGTTTAGAGAGTATGGAACCTGAAGAGAAATTTGCGTATGAAAACTTAAAATCTAGAAAGAATATTATTGATCTTCAGGAAAGAAAAGTTGTTGAGTTTAAAGTTACTGAACTTGGAAATGGTTTGAAGAAAGAGAAACTTAGTGAAAAAATGATTGAGGGAGTGACTAGTAGTTTGATTAGTAGTGGAAACTGGAAGGGTAAAAGATTTAGGAGATATGACATTACTAGTCCAGTTCCAAAGATCTATGGGGGGAAGCGACACTTTGTTAATCAGGCGATTGAATATGGAAAAAGATTATGGTTAGATATGGGATTTAAAGAAATGTCTGGGGATTATTGTCAACCAGGTTTTTGGAATTTTGATGCCTTATTTACTGCGCAGGATCATCCAGTTCGCGAAATGCAAGATACTTTTTTTATAGATAAGCAAGGCAAACTTCCTGACAAGAGTGTTGTTGAAAATGTTAAAAAAGCTCATGAGGGGAGAATTGAAGGAAGCAAAGGGTGGAATTATAAATGGGATGAAGATAAGAGTAAACAAGTTAGTTTGAGGACTCATACTACTTGTCTGTCCGCTAGAACTTTACTTGAAATTGCAAAGAATAAGGAATTTCCTGCAAAGTACTTTGCCTTAGGCAAGTGTTTTAGAAATGAGACTGTTGATTGGAGCCATGGTTTTGAGTTTAATCAGACTGAGGGGATTGTTATTGATGAGAATGCAAACTTTAGGCAATTGTTAGGTTATTTGATTGAATTTTTTAAGAAGATGGGCTATGAGAAAATTAAGATTAGGCCTGCATATTTTCCATATACTGAACCTAGTTTAGAGATTGATGCCTTTCATCCAGTCCATAAGAAGTGGGTTGAACTTGGAGGTGCAGGAATGTTTAGACCTGAAGTTACTATTCCTATGTTTGGACGTCATATTCCTGTTCTAGCTTGGGGTCCTGGATTTGATAGGATCATTATGGAGTTTTTTGAAATAACTGACTTAAGAGATATGTATAGGAATGATTTGAATAAATTAAGGGATATGAAGGTCTGGAATAAATAGGATGGAAATTAAAGAAGCACAGGAAAAGGTAGAGAAATTGATTCTTCATTATGGAGATTACTGGGAACCTCTTTCAATGTATGCAAGGTTAGTTGAAGAAGTTGAAGAGTTAGGTAGGGCTTTGAACATTAAATATGGTGGAAAGAAAAGTAAGGGAGAATCTGATGAGGGCGCTATTGAAGAGGAGATAGCTGATGTGGTATTTATAGTACTTGCGATGACAAATTCTCAGAAGACCGATATCGAGAATGAATTTGATAAAAAAATTGAGAATGATTTTGAGAAAATGAAGGGAGTTTATTTTAAGGAAGAGAAAGATGATGGAGAAGTAAAATGACTATATTAACACTGAATAAGAAAGAATTGGAAGAGAAGATTGGGAAGATTGATGATAAACTAAGAAATAGGATTGATATGTTTGGGACTCCGGTTGATGGAGAGAGTGATGAGGAAATTATGATAGAAGTTTTCCCAAATAGGCCTGACTTATTGAGTTTTCAGGGATTTACTCGAGCGTTCACTAAATTTATTGGTAAGGGGAATGATAAATTATATTCTGTTGAAAAACCTCAAGAAAATTATGAAGTTTTGATTGATAAGTCTGTTAAGGAAGTTAGACCTTTTACGGCATGTGCTATAGTTAAGGGTTTGAACTTTAACCAAAGAGTTATTGGAGAAGTAATTGAAATTCAAGAGAAATTGCATGGAAGCTATGGTAGGAATAGGAAGAAACTTGCTATTGGAATTTATCCTTTGGAGCAAATTAGATTACCTATAAAATTTTCTGCTAGAAACCCTGAAGACATTAGATTTCAACCTTTAGAATTTCCTAAGGAGATTAATGCTAGACAGATTTTAAGTCAACATCCTACAGGAAGAGAGTATTGTAATTTGTTAAAAGGTGCGGAAGTATTCCCTGTTTTTGAAGATGCTAACAATAATGTCTTATCATTGCCCCCCATAATTAATAGTGAGAAAACTGGGAAAATTGCTAGTGAGACTAAGGATGTTTTTATTGAATGTTCAGGCTTTAATAAGGAGTATTTGAACAATACTCTAAACATGATTGTTACCGCTCTGGCAGACATGGGTGGAAAGATTTATCAGATGAATGTTAGGGATTCTGTTGATGGAGACTTTGTTAGTCCTAATCTAGAAGGTGAGAAGATGAAACTTGATGTAGATTATATTAATAAAAATTTAGGGATGGAATTTAGTTTGCAGGAAATAACTGATTTACTTGGAAAGATGGGGATAAAAACTTTAGAGAATGAAGTTATAATTCCTAGTTATCGTGTAGATATCTTGCATGAAATTGATTTAGTTGAAGAGGTTGCTATTGCCTATGGTTATGATAACTTTAAACCTGAAATTCCGGATATCTCTACTGTGGGGCAGGAAGATGAAATGAGCATATTTAAGAAAAAGATTGCAGAAGTTCTTGTTGGTTTGGGATTGACTGAAATAAGTACCTATCACCTATCTACTAAGGAGAAGCAATTTAAAAATATTGGAGTTAAGAATTTTTTAGATAAAATGATTGAAGTAATGGATAGTAAGACTGAGAATAATATTTTGAGAAATAGTTTATTTGCAAGTAGTATTGCTATTTTGTCTGAAAATAGTGATGCTAGTTATCCTCAAAAGATTTTTGAATTAGGTAGGGTTTTTGAGCATGATGAAAATAGTGAATCTGGAGTTGGTGAAAGTGAACACTTAGCCATTAGTCTATGTTATGAGAAAGCTAACTTTACCGAATTGAAACAGATATTAGATTATTTACTGAGAATGTTTAATTTAGAGTATAAGATTGAAGAGACTGACCAAGATGGATTTATTGAAGGTAGATGTGGATCAATAATTGTTGAAGGTAAGAAAATTGGCGTGATAGGGGAAGTTAGTCCATTTGTACTCCGAAATGGGAGAATAAAAATGCCTACTGCTAGTTTGGAAATAGATGTTGGGAAATTATCCTAGATAGCTGCTATCTAACTTTGCAGAATTTTCTTCACCGTTGTTAAGTTTTTCGATTACTTTTGAAAATTCTTCTTTAATCTCTTTTTGAAGAGTGTTATAATTTTCTTTTATAAATTTTGCTTCATTATCTTCATTGTAATCTAAGTCTAAGGATAGCATTTTTAGCTCAGTGTTTCCTAGAGATTCGTATAGTTTTGATAATGATTCTTTATCTTCACTATCAAGTTTCTTTAGTAGTTTAAAAAAATACATTGGAGCATTACTTGGATTAAGAATTATCTCTATGAATCTTATGTAGTTTGCTATCTTTTCTGAGATTGTTCTTCTTACTTTTCTAAGTAGAAATTCCGTTTCAGGATCAATGTCTTCTATATCAAACAACTCATTCATTTTAGAGAACTCAGGTAACTGGTATTTTTCTTGTAAGGGTTTGTACTTTACAATAAGTTCGCTTATGGGATTTTCAGGCGTCATTTTACTTTATGGGATGAGGGTTTGCCTATATAAGCTTATTCATTAAAGAATTCCAAGTCTGGATAATGCACATCCAACCCATATTACTAGAACTAGATACCAAAGACACCAGCCCTTTGATGCCGGGAAGTGTTTTACAAGTCCTTTGTTTATATTTTTCTTATACCATTTTGCAAAGAACCATGCAGTGATATTTGCACCTATTGCGTCGATTAAAATTAGATAGAAAATTATTGCTTCGAATGTGAACACCATCTTGATAATATTAGGTTGTGGAGATATATAAATGTGATTAATTAAGCCACGGCCGAGAGTTGAACTCGGGACCTCTACATTACCAATGTAGGATGTTTTATAAATAATAATGGGTTATTGTTTATATGAAAAAAGGGATATTGTTATTTGTTATTGTAATTTTATTAGTTGGCGGAGTTTATGCTGGCTATTATGCTTGGGATAATAGTGAATCTACAATTAGAAGTAGAATTAAAACCACTTATTATAATGAATTATCTAATGAAGAATGTGAAGGAAATAATTATCGCGGATTTCTTTCTAAAAAAGAATGTTATGATGCACATGATTGTATCTCTGATGATGCAGCAAATGGGGTTAGGATTGAGGACTTGAAGAGATTTAATAAATTAGTTAAATCTGGCAATGATTTAGAAACCGAGATATCTGAATACTTGGGTAACCAATTTTGGAATAGATGTTTAACACAACATAATTTTGATAGAAGTAGGTTTTAATTAAAAAGCCACAGGTGGAGATTGAATCCACGACCTCGTCGTTACCAACGACGCACTCTAACCAACTGAGCTACTGTGGCATACCTTAGTAATATAGTGTATTGACAATATTTATATACATTACCAATGTAACGCTCTAACCAACTGAGCTACCGCGGCATGATTATTTGTATTAAAATTGATTTAAAAATCTTTAGGATCTTTAACTCATTCAAAGTTTTTAACTTTGAGGATTTAAAAATATATTGGAATTATTATTCTTCTTCTTCGAAAAATGTGGCGTTAGAGTTTGCCCAATCCTGATCTATTGCCCTGCCTGTTAGATCCTTCATATTATTAAAACCATTAGCTAACCATCCAGCATATATCTTCATTGAAGATAGTGCTCCGCCAACACTAGTTATGTCTAATTCATTTTGTGTGGTTACTAGGCTCATACTTGAGTATAGAAATAAGGCTAGTAATACTAATGCAATTATAAAAAATCGATGTTTAAGGTGATTTAATTTTATTGCAAATACCCCTATAACTATTAATATTATTATTACTATTCCACTTATCATCTTATTCTAACGATTCTCCTTCTTATAAAGTTTAGGATATTAAATAATCCTAAATTAAATTAATAAAAAAATTTAAAAACAAAAAAATTTATTGTGCTCTATCAATTATTGCTAGTACTACACTAACTAATGTTAGGACAACAACTACCCATCCTGCAACCATTGTTACAGTAGAGCTTACGTATGGTACTGTTAAGACTCTGTTAATCATCCCAAAACCTACTGCAAGAGATACTAATACTCCTGTAAGCCAAACTGCTAGATTTACTAATGCAGATAGTGCTCCATCACCTGAATTTTTCATTTCATATACCTCCTTTTCTTTTGATTATGTTCTATATAGGATAACTTATATTATAAACTTTTTGTTTAGGGTGGCTCTGTCCAGAATGCTTCTGGACAGGAAAAGTCTGTAAATTTTCACGAGGTAAACTGTGAAGAAAAATTTATTATCTAACTGAGATAATAGATGATTATGGACAAGGCAGTTTAGGGTAAAAGAGATAATAATTGAAGATCCTTTTTGTCTTTAAGTAGAACTAGATATAAAAATGTTGCAAAGAAAGATAGGATAAATGTCCAGTAGATGCTTCCTGTGAAAAATGCTACTAAAAGAACAGTTAGTCTACCGATTTGTAAGTTCATTTCTCTAAATAAGAAATAATTGGCAATGCTATTTGATTTCTTTCCTTTCTCGTAAATCATTTTTGAAAATGGAAGATCTATCATTAGCATTGTTATTCCTGAAAGTAAATTCATTATGAAAATTCCTACAGGAGTTAAAAAGAATAATCTTATTGGCCAAGTTATAGAGTGGCTGTAGACTCCTACTTTTAGCACTTTTCTTTTATGTTTGTCTGCTAATTTTCCAATTAGGAATAGGAAGAATATTGTAATTGTTGAACCTATAGAGATTATGATTCCTAATGAAATCACTTTCCCTATATTTAGGTAAATAAACAGTGGCCATAAGACTCCTATTGTGACTCCCAAGATTCCTGATGCGATGTATGAAATACCTTTCTTCTTTGTATCTGATTTTAGAATGTTCTTTATTGAAATTTTTGGATTTTTAATTTTCTTATCTTTGCTATAAAATAAAGGAATTATTGAAATTAATAATAATATTGAGACTGTTATGAATGATGCTCTGAATGATCCTCTTGTAATTAATAATGCTCCAACTAGTGGTCCAATTATTGCAGCAAATCTAAATAGGGCCCTTATTATTGATATTTCAGTTGCTTCATGTTTTTTATCTGAGAATTTTGTAAAATAGATATGGAATGATGAATAGTAGACTGCCATACTCATACCATAAACTATTGCTACAATTGAATAATGGATGCGTCCATTTGAGAGTTGATCTAGTAGGAAATAGTATCCTAGGAGGATTAGGGTTCCAATTGCTAAGACTTTTTTTAACCCTAGATGATAGTTTAGCCTCATTGAGAAGTACATAAAAAAAGTTACTGAAAAAAAGAAAAATATGTAGTAAAGAGCTATTGTAGATATACTGAATCCAAGCTGATATAAATAAATTGGAATGAAGATTTGTATGATTGATTGGGCTAGCGCTTTAATTCCTATGGAAACATAAAGTTCATCCATCTCTTTATTCTTGAAATAATGGCTTACTAGGCCATGTATGTAATCATGTATGTGAAACATGTAGTGGAATATATATTATAGGTTATAAAAGCTTGCGAGATAAACCTCTGTCTCTCCAAATTTAGAGAAGTTATAGATATAAATATATTTCAAAATTATAGGTGAAATCTAGTTAGGACTATTTTCCTCTTCTCTGCTTTCTCTTACGCTTTACTCTTTTCAGTATCTTACGCTGCCATTTCCATCGCATCTGACGTTTTTTCTTCCATCTTCTACTTGATCTCTTCATGATAATTGATAAAAAGAATGATTTATAAAGGTTTGGTCTCTAATTTTTTAGTGTAATCTTACACATCTAAAGCCCTTTAGTGCAGCGGTCAAGCATCTCAGGTTCTGAACCTGGTGACCCAGGTTCGAATCCTGGAAGGGCTATTAATTTATTATCTAGGATAGTGACTTTCATAACTAGATAGTTATATAAATATTTAATAATTGTTAGATATCATGAATAATAGAGGTGTATCAGCGATAATTGTGGGAATCATTCTTGTATTGATGGTCATTGGATTAATTATTATTATTTCAAATGTTTTTAATTCATTTATCTTAAAGGGTGCAGAAGAAACTGTATTAGGAGTTTCTTCCTTTTTAGTTAAAATAACCTTGGAAGAAGCAAAGATTTTAGACAATGGAAATTTGAAAGTTATAGTTAGGAAAACTTCAGGAGATGATGAAATTAGTGGATTAAAAATTGTTATAAGTGATGATTCTAATTCTCAGATTTTTGATACCAATGAACCAATAAATAATCTTGAATCAAAAATCTATGAAATACCTTTATCCTTTGTTCCTAATAAGGTAGAATTATTTTCAGTTATAGATTCTGATGGAGGGGAAAATATTGGGAGATTACTTGATTCCAAAGTAAATATTCAAGGGAGTTTACCTTCTTTTTATTTTTCTAGAGTTATTTTTTTACCCTTTGAAGGAAACTTTAATGACTTGGCTGGGAATACTTTAGCTGATCCTAGCTCTGGGATAATTTTTAATCCTGGCCAAGTAGGACTCTCAGCAAATTTTACATCTTCAACAGGAGTTGTTTTGGGAGTTTTAGGAGATCCCATCTTAACTAATGATACTACTATAGCCTTTTGGATTAATGTTAATGATCTAGCAGATAGGCGAAATCCTTTTAATCAAGCATATGGTGGATGGGGGACTATGACTCTGGAAAAGTATGGGAAGATTTCATGGTTTTTTGGAAATTCAGGTATTAATTATAAGTTCTATAAATCCCATCAATCTCCTAGAATTTTTAATACTGTTGACCTTGGTAAATGGGTATTTGTTACTGCAGTAAGAAATTCATCTGAAAAAACTTATAAATGGTATAAAGATGGAGCAGGTATTACAGATAATATTGGGTATAATGTTACATATCCCAAAATAATAGCAGGTAATTTTACAGTGGGTGATGGTTATGTGCATCCTATAAAAGGAAACTTGGACGAATTTATGGTATTTAATAAGCCCCTGAGTGATGCTGAAGTTTTAACATTGTATAAAAGTATGATTTAACTTCTTCACAATCTTTATATAATATCTATCCTAGTAACTATTATGACAACTGAAAAGCAAATTGGAGTAGTGAGTAATTATTTTGAGCACGTAGGGGTAGCTGTTCTTAAATTAAGTGGAAACTTGAAGGTGGGGGACGTGCTGAAGTTTGTGGGGGGAGAAGTAGATTATGATATGCCTGTTGAGAGTATCCAGGTCAATAAGGAAAATGTGGATAGCGCGAAGAAAGGTGATGAAGTAGGGATTAAGGTTAAAGAAAAAGTTAGGAAAGATTACAAGGTTTATAGGATAGTTTCTGAGGAATAATTTTATTATAGTGTTATTATAATGTGAGAGGGTTAGGTTTAAATAGCAAAATAATTATCTATTTTTAAGCCCCGTTAGTGCAGCGGTCAAGCATCTCGCCTTCTCAAGGCGGTGACCCGAGTTCGAATCTCGGACGGGGCATTTCCTTACTCTGTAGTGATAACAAATAGAAAGGTTTTTATAAGTATATTTGTATAGTTTTTTATGGAAGATAATACTAATTTATCAAGAGAACAAATTGGAGCCATAAAACAAGGCATTAAATTAGGTAGAACTCTACAAAAGGACCATCCTGAAATAGCTGATATTTATGGGTATTGGTCTCAAGGTGATATAATTAAGATGTTAGATATTCCATCAAAATATGATGTTAGTGATTCTGTTGCACATAAAAGTGTTTCCCTTGCAATAAATGGGCATAATGGAAGTTATAAGATTGGATGTTATGTGGGACTTATTACTGATGAAGGAGAGAGAGAATGGATAGGGAGAGAACATAATGTAATAAGTAGTCAGAAAGTATATGAACAAGGATTAGGAATTTATGGAAGAACTGTTGAACAAATTAGTGAAGATAGTCGGAAAGGTGGTCAAAAAGGTGGTCTGAATGCATATGTACAAGGATCAGGATTTCATGGAAGAACTGCTGAACAAATGAGTGAAGATGGTCTGAGAGGATATGAAAATGGTTTAGCTTACAGAACTACTGAACAATTGAGTGAAGATGGTCGGAAAGGTATAATAGCACAAGGGAAAACTTCTTGGACTAATGAAGAAAAACAATTTGCTTATAAGTTATCACAAGAACAAGAATATCAACATCCTAATGGGTCTAACAATGCAAGCAAACCTAATAATCCATTAATTGCACTTGAATTAAACATTCAATATCATGATTGTAGGGAAGTTAGAAGTACTAGGGCTGTAAAAGAACAATTATCTAGACACAGAAAATCTCTTGTTGATGTGCTTGTGTAAATAATCAGGAGATTGTTTATTTAGTAAAATTTAGTATATTCTATGTGTGGATGAAATAACAATGTTCGAAGCCCTAACTTTTTTGTGGGTTGCTTGGTAGGGGCATAATGGCTTAAAGAACATCTTTAAATAATTTAGATTTATCCATGAGTATGGATCATGATAGGAAAACTATAGCAATTGCATATGGGATGGAATTATCTCATGGGATTCGGAGGGCTATAATTGGAGCATTGGCATTAGTCTATTTTTTATCTTTAGGATTTAATCTTATTACTGTTACAACCTTATTTGCTATTTCAGGAATAATAATGATGTTGTTTGAGTTTCCTACTGGAGCAATTGCAGATTATGACTCAAGAAGAAAATCGTTAATAATTTCATATTTTTTATTTGCTGTAGCATTCTTTGGAGTGTTTTTATTTAAGGATTTTTGGTTACTTGCAATCTTTTGGGTGTTAGGAGATATAGCTTGGACATTTAGTACTGGGGCAGGTTCAGCTTGGATAACAGATGAATTAAAATATGGCAAAGATAAATCTAAGTTAATTACATTAATTTCAAGAGAATATTTCTTTGAAAAATTAGGTCACATAATTGGAGGTTTGGTGGCATTAGTAATTGTAGCAATAAATTTTAGATTTATATGGCTAGTAATTTCAATAGTATATTTTCTATTAATGTTAGTAATGATCTTTTTTGCTGAAGAACGGAATTTTAGTCCAGAAAAGGTGCCTCATAATTATCTAAAGAAAACTGTAATTAAGGCCAAAGAATCTTATAGTTATGTAGTTCATAAAAGTAATAAGGAGTTAAGGGTTTTGCTTATTGGAGGATTTTTGAGTGTGTTTGCTATTAGTTCATTTTTTATAGGAGTTCCTTTAATGTTTACTGAAACTTTTGGAATGAAACCAGAATTTCTAGGAGGATTATTTTCTATATTTGCTGTTTTTAGTTTAGGGGCTACGTTTATTGCTGAAAAGATAACTCATAAAAAGGGAGTGAGATTACCATTAATTATAATTTCATTATTGATGGGAACTTTAATAATTTCTTTTTCATTATCTCCATATTTATTAATGGCAATAATTGTTTTAGGATTATTTTTAGTGTTTGAAACAATTAATGATGTTATTGAAGATGCTTCAAGGGAATTTGAATTTTCATCAAAAATAAGAGCTTCACTTGGATCTTTAGATAGTATTAATTGGGCAATAGCAAATTCGTTGGGAATATTTTTAGCTGGAATTGGAATAAGCATATTTGGCTTGATAAATACGATGATGATTAGCGGCCTCATAGGAATATTGGTTGCAGCGATATATTTGATAGGACTAAAAAAATGACAACTAGATGCAAATGGCCTTCAAGTAATCTTTTGATGATTAAATATCCTGATACTTGGTGGAGGCATTATTAAAATGAAATTTAAATTAGATAAAAGGTACCTCGGTAACCCCCTTATTCGAATCTCGGACGGGGCATTATAGTATTTTGTCCAAAGTTAGGGACATAGTGAATAATAGTTCACAAGAAAAAAGTTGGTGTAAAATTTATTGGCGGAGGATTAAAGATAAGATTTTTAAAGTTGCTTTGTGTTAGATATAAATAAGAGGGAATGAATAATGAAACAAAAAATGGATTTGAAAAAACTTGTAATTGATGAGTTTTCAGGTAAAAATGCTCAGGAACAATATTCTAAGAAAGTAGAAGAAGGATTCTGGGACTCTGAAGAACACTTTATAAAAAAATATTTTAAGAATGGAGGTAAGGTATTGGATATAGGTTGTGGAACTGGAAGGACAACAATACCTATTCAAAAATTAGGTTTTAATGTAATTGGGGTTGATTTAGTTCCAGCTATGATAGAAAGCGCAAAGAATATAGCAAAAAAGAAGAAATTAAGAATTGATTATAGAGTTGGTGATGCTATAAAATTAGACTTTAAGGATAATAGTTTTGATTATGCCTTATTCTCAAATCAAGGATGGACTCAAATACCTGGTGCAGAAAATAGATTGAAAGCTCTTAATGAAGCTCATAGAATCTTGAAGAATGGGGGGATATTTATCTTTACTGCACATCCAAGAGTTTTATCAAGGCAATTTAGTTTTTTCTGGATGAAACAGTGGGTAAGGTTCTATTTACTAAAACCATTGGGATTCAACATTGAAGAACAAGATTTTGGAGACAGATTCTTTGATAGAGAAACAAATGATACCAAAAAAACATATAAAACAAAACAGTATATCCACATATCTTCAATTAACGAAGTTAAAAGAGAGATTAAGAAAACTGGCTTTGAGATTGTTGAAATAAATGGAGAATTGCAAATCTCAAAGAAAGACTATAGGAAACATCCCCCAGTATTTTATATTCTAAAGAAAAGGTAGAAGATTATTTAAACTCCAAACACCTAATCATATTAATTAACGGCACATAACAAATTCATTCTGCCGAGTGGCGGCGTATATATCATAGGGCATACTTTATTTAGTATTAATTACTAAACAAGGTTATGCCGAAGACAAAGAATACATATATTGTTCCTATTAGAAAGAAAGATAGAAAAATCATTGTTTCAGATATTAGGGCCCATGAAGGCATTCTAAAATATGCAATTGATTTCAGTTTACCTGAAGGTACGCCCATCTTGGCTGCTCAGGGTGGAATTGTAATTAATGTTGTTGATAAGTTTAATAAGGGTGGAGATGGACAAAAATATTTTAAGTATCTGAATTATATCACTATAGAGCATAGTAATAAAGAATTATCACAATATGGGCATTTGAAACAAAAGGGGTCTATTGTGAAAATAGGACAGAAAGTTAAAACTGGGGATGTTATAGGCTACTCAGGAAATACTGGATGGACTACAGAACCTCATTTACATTTTCACGTATGCAGAGAGGTGAATAATAAGGAAGGATGGGAAACAATGCAAATTAAATTTAAAGAAAAATTAAAATATCTAACAAATTCTAAAAATAATTTAACTAAATTTAGAAATAAATATTCAATTAATTAAATTTACATAGGTTTTTATAGTGAAAATTTGTGAATTCATTATAGTATAGGATGGCTGATCAGATGATTATATTATAGCCTTGAGGAAGAAATAGAGATAAAAGGTATCTCGGTAAACCCCTTATTCGAATCTCGGACGGGGCATATGTTATCGAGCATAGCGAGATAATGTTGTCACGGAGGACACTAAGAATCTTTGATTCTTTCAGTCGGACGGGGCATATGAAACTTAAGAATTAATCTA
>Ga0114999_10004629_pt1 | contig 16544 bp, 13 predicted proteins | sample ArcticOcean_MG_C_3_FD_89820 | JGI IMG/M metagenome (GOLD analysis project Ga0114999, IMG submission 89820) | Marine microbial communities from western Arctic Ocean - ArcticOcean_MG_CB8_126 | ecosystem: Environmental > Aquatic > Marine > Oceanic | place: Arctic Ocean: Canada Basin | collected...
ACTCGTGTTTCGATGAACAGATTGTCTTCAATCCTGACCTGCCCCGCACCGTCGACGAAGACCCCGGTGCCACCGCGGTAGCGATTGTCTGCGATGGTACCGAAGACACCACGGCCTAGCTGCATATTGATCCACCCCGGCTGCGCCTGTCCATTGTCTGTAAAAACTCCTCCTGTGCAGTGGAGGAATCCGCCCTGTCGATGCAGACCCGGACCGCCACACAGACTGATCTGCGGATCGTTGATTTCTACCGGTGCCTCACCCGTCAGCAGCAGTCCCGTTTCACCAATGTCCTCCAGGGTGACCCGCGTCATCACGTGGGCACCCTCATCTGCCTCCAGGTGCACGGCGTGACCACTGACATGGCGCACGATGACATCTTCCACGAGAGAGCCACGCCGAACATCTATGATGCGCAGCGCATTGTCGGCATATTCGACGACGGCGTCCTGCAGAAGAAGCGAGCCAAAGGGCTGCACTCGAATTCCCGCCCAATCTCCCGCAGCAGGTGAAGCGGCGCCCGACGTGAACGTCGTCGTTGCTCCGCCGCCCACGCTCAGAACACCCTTCACGAGGATCTCACTGCGCTCTACATCGAGACCGCCCGCACGCCCATCCGGAAAAAACCGCACCGTCGTTCCCGCAGAGATGCGTAGTCGTACACCTTCGGGAATCTCAATGTCAGCCACGACATCGACGGAACCACTCCAGGTTTCGTCCCCAGCAAGGGTGCCCGCCTTGCGGCGGTCACCAATGATCAGATCTGCGATGATCGATGTGCCTTCTCGCCGAATCTCCTCGACAGCGACACCTCTTGATGCTGGATTCGTGACGGGATTGAAATCGGTGAACATCTCGCCATCGAAGACATCGGTGGCATCACCGAGGTTGCCATTGTGAGCGCGGCGATAGGTTTCGTCGTGCGCCCAGAAGTCGAGATTGTCCCCTCCCGTCGTGCGCGCCGGGAGGCTACCCAACCCAAAGCCCGCATCCGAGAATCGGCCGTCGGCGCAGACAAGGTCCACGCGTTTGGCAAGCTCGTTGTTGTTGCCACCGATATTCTCGTCGATCTGCCAAATGAGCAGACCATCGGTTGGGATCCGACGATCGTAGAAGCTGGCCGCTGCACGCCGGTGTTCGATCAGCAGATATCTAGCCTGCTCCAGTGCCATCCGGTAGACCTTACCGCCATTACCAGGAGCATCGATCCGTTCATCTGCCAGTGTGCGATCAACGGTGACCAGATCGTCATTTTCTACGCCGAGCCATCCAAGACGCAGCAATGACCACGGCGTGAAGGACGTGGGGCCGCCGAGGTCCTGCCAGCCACGAGCACCGTGTCCCATCAACCCCCAATAGCCAATCCCCGCACTGTCGTCAGTAGAACCGAGTTCGCCGAGGCTGGAGAAGCCTGTATCAAATAGATCCGGCAGACCGAGCAAATGTCCCAGTTCATGGGCCATGATACCGACGGTGCTCGCAAAGGTGCGGCCTTCCTGAATCGTTCCTCCTGGGGGCAGCCCGACGCGTAAATCATCTCGAATCAGGATGCGCCCGCCATTTTGGCTCAGATCATCTGTAGGCAGATTGGAAGACAGGCCCAGTATGGCAACACCATTCGCTTCACTGACGAGAAATCCACTCGGTATTTCTGGCACGGCGATGAACAGCGCATCGACGAATCCGTCATCATCTCCCGAATTCGGTTCACCGTCGGGACCATCATTATCATAGGCGCCAAAGTCGATATCTGCGTCTGCCGCATCCACAATTTCTTCGACAAAACGCCCGAAATTCCCGGAGGCACCTGAACGGAAGATATAGTCCGCCGCACCATCACGAGACCGATACATCTTCGCGGATACTGCACCGGACAATTGATATTGTCCGTGGGACATTTCATTGAAGAAATGCGTCAGCGATCCAGGCAAATCGGCAAGAAAAAGACTGTCCGCGAAGGCAGGTGCCGTCAGACTTGAGACAGTGTCATCTTCAAATGTGCCGAACAGAACCAGGGCATGAAGATTTCCTGTGGCTGGTAGATTTTGCGCGGGTGCGCTGATGCGTGCCGCAGGATGGGCGCAGAAGGACGGTGGTGACAATGACATCGCCGGGGTCACCACAAGACACATCAGCAACCCGGACAACAGCCAGCGTTGGAGGCAGATCAACTCTCGGGCGCTGTGCCACCGGCGGCCATCGACCGCTTGATCTCATCGAGCTTCAGGAACAACTCCTGGCTGATAAACAGATCGTGGATATCGCGATCCAAGTGGCCGCGATCGACTTCTTCGGCGAGGATCTTGAGCACCAGTTCACGTGACATCGGTCTCGCACGGTAGGGACGATCGTCGGCAGATAGGGATTCGAAGATGTCGACGAGGGCCAGAATACGCGCCTGCAGGCTGATTTCGTCCCCCTGCAGACCACGCGGATACCCACTCCCATTCAATTTCTCGTGATGCGCACCGGCAATGTCTGGAACACGGGCAAGTTTTCGCGTAAAAGGAATCTGTTCTAGCATACGGATACTCATCGCCGCGTGATCATTGATCTTCTTTCGCTCATCGTCCGTTAGACTGCCCTTTCGGATGAGCAGATTCACCAATTCCTCGTGAGTCACTGGCACCGGCAGCGTATCGAGGTAGCGCTTGTCATGGATCTTCTTCAATTGGGCGAGATCTTCGTCGGCCATGAATTCGCCGGGCTCATTGGCACGTTCAAGGAATGTCAGATCTTCAGCCATCTGAGACTGGAGAGCATCTACCGCATCACGCTGTTTGGGCTCCAGTGGTTTCCCTGCCACGGCGGCATCGGCTCGCCGCCGCTCCCAGTCGGCCTCTACTGTGGCTGCAAACCAAGCAAAACGGGTTCGCAACAGATCAATTCGATCATAGATCGTCGTGAGTTTGGTCGGCTTGTCGACGATCCATTCCGGTGTCGTAATCTTGCCGATATCATGCATCCACGCTGCCAGTTCAAGTTCTTCCAGTTCATCGAAATCCAGCTCGATGTCCTGCAGGGGACCTTCCTTGCAGTCGTTGACGGCACGCGCCACGAACATCGTCATCTCAGTGACACGGCGGATATGACCACCTGTGTAGGGCGACCGCTCATCGATCGCCGTCGCCATCACATGAACAAAAGACTCGAAGAGGCGTTGCGTATCCTCGATGAGGCGCACATTGTTGATGGACACGGCTGCCTGCGAGGCCAGGGACTGGACCAGACTCTCATCGGTCGTCGAAAAGGCAGCGATTTCATCAGATCCACTGACCTTCGCATTGATCAGTTGCAGGACGCCGATGATCTGTTCTTCATGATCACGCATGGGCACAACCAGCATGGATTGCGAATGGTAGCCGGTCATGGAATCGTAGTAGCGAGGCCCTTCGAAACGCTGCGGCGCCTCTTCGGCATACACATCGACGATGTTGAGTGATTCGCCCATCAGCGCGGCGTAGCCGGAGGCACTTTGTTCGTTAAGTGGCACGGGTGGAACGTCCGCGGGACCGTGTGGCCCGCCACTGAACAGTTGCAACGTGTCGTTCTGAGCAATCTTGAAGGTCAGTTCCTGACCCTGCAGCAGATAGAGAGTCCCTGCATCGGCGTTAGTGAAACGCCGTGCCGCCAGAAGAATGCGATCCAGCAGCGTGTCCAGATCATGTTCCAGGGACAGCGCAGCGCCTATCTCATTTAACCGTCGCAGGCGGTCTTCGAGATCGCGGCCGAGAGGCGGTTCCTGCAAGAGATCGAACCTCCATAGTGGGTGGAACTGCAAGATATTCAAGCACTTGAGACATGTCAACGGATCGCATCAGATCCCTGAAGAGCGATCGATCTGCACGCCAATTCGGGTTCGAGTCGGCATCCGTCGACGCCATTCACGGCGACCAAACATCGCAACCCCAAAGCCCCACAGATCGAGACGCATGGAGCCATTCAGGCGCGCGCCAGCACCGGCAAGAGGCATGATGGCGACGGCACCGGGCAAAGTGGACTCGTATTCATAGATGCGTGCTTTCCAAGCAGAGACCTGGAACCAGGTGAATTGCAACTGGATCTGGCGGTATTGGGTCCTCCATCTCCCATCCAGTCCGACGCTCCTGCCCCTCTCACCTTCGACCAGATGCCCTTGCAGTAGCGCTCGAAGGCGATAGGGCTTGTTCGCCACCGTACCCTGCAGGCGAGCTCGAATGGATCTAACAATCACCTTCTGACCCGCCGCCGACTCGGCGTCGGATCGATGCCGCAGGTCGAGACGCAGTTGCGTCGATTTTCGCCGCCAGCGTTTCTCGAACCCCAGTTCCATCGATTCGTCCGAAATCGGAATCGACTCTGGTGCGGGCCGCATCGACTGATCGTACCACCCGCGCCATCCCCAGCCACGCAGATCGACATACAGACCTCGCTCGTTGGATGTCCGCCAGCGCCGGTCGGATGATCCCAAGGGACTGAAGAACCCTGGCTCATACCGTCTCGCTTGCAGCGAAAGCCTTGCTCGTCGTGGCCCGAGACTCGTGAATCCGGCAACGCCACCCCATGTCGCCGACCTCGCCGACGTCACCGCCACTTGGGAATACATCTGCGCGGGCCCCACTTGCCACTGGCCATCCATTGCTGCGGCTATCTGGCCGCGCCCGACAAACAGATCATCGCCATATCGAGTGGAAATCTTCAGCCGTTGATCAAAGTGCAGAGTCTGCACTACCACGCCGACGTGTCCAGTCTCACGAAGATGGCGCAGTCTCAGTCCCAGAACCCGGCCGCCCAATAGCTTTCTTCCCTTGATCGCCGTGGGACCTGTATGAAGTCCATTCGCCGGGAGGGACTTCACATTGCCCTCGTCGTCGAGACGCGCATCCCAGTGAAAGCCGGCGATGATCACTGCTGTCTGCCAGCGATCTCCAACCTTCAGAGCGATGCCGCGAAGGGCTTGATTTTCCGAGCTGGAGTAGAAGCCGAAAACGCGCGCTTCCTGGCGTGGGCGTCCACGGCCGAACAGTAGCCCCTGCGCAAAGCCTGGTCTGATATCCCCCACAACCACTTGCACGGTTCGACGGTGCCATTGGACGTAACCTGCGAGGTGATCAGTCCAGCGCTGTTCCCCCGGATCTCGCTCGGTGACAAGGGAGGCGACCCAGTTTGCCCACGACACACTCCAGCGACCATAGATACGCGGTGCATCGGCACCCGTAAGGTCTGTCGCTCGAAGACGACTCGACCAGCCTGTGTCGGGTACGCGGTCCTCGATCAGTTGCCGCCATCGGTCCAGAAATTCAGGATCTACGAGAAGCCCCGTGGGTTGTTCGGCGCCCAGAAAATTGCAGGGCAGCAGGGCCGTAGAGGACAGCAAAGAGAGTATGATCCATTGAGGCCATCGCATCTTCTCGTGGTTGCAATGGCTGTGCCAGAGGTCTGTCTCTGAGGGACCGACGTCAGGTGAGAACTGCGTGAGTCAGCAATGTATCATAGGTGACCCGGCATTGGCTCGGTGCCAGTGGCTGAAAAGGGTACTCTCACCGTATCTTAGCCGGCGCAAAAGCAGATGGCCTAGCAGGACACAAGCGAGGATGAGTGGGATGAAGTTCGGAACGTGCAATGAATATTTCGACGGCTGGCAAATCGAAGACGTCTTCAACTATGCCGCCGACATTGGGTACGAAGGCGTTGAAATCGCGCCTTTCACCCTGGCAGACTCTGTCGATGATATTCCCGAGGCGAGGCGACAGCAGATTCGGGCCGCTGCCGAGAGTGCCGGAGTGGACATCATTGGCTTGCACTGGTTGCTGATCAAACCCGAGGGGCTCTATACGAATCATGTGGACGATGAGATCCGCAACCGCACTCGCGACTATTTCCAGTCGCTCGTGCGCTTCTGTGGCGACCTCGGTGGCAAAGTGATGATCATCGGTTCGCCGAAGCAGCGGAATGTCATGGATGGTTGGGACTATGACGAGACCTGGGAACGGACGAAGAGTGTCTTCGCGGATTGTCTCGAGTTGGCCGTCGAGAACGACGTGACCCTCTGCATCGAGCCACTGAGCGGCGAGCAGACCAACTTCATTCGCACCGCCAAGGAAGCGCGCCGAATGGTCACCGAAATCAACCATCCGAACTTTCAGACCATGGTGGACGTCTGCTCAGGGTCGACGGAGCAGATCCCCGTGCATCAGTTGCTGCGCGACTCCGGACCACATCTACACCATGTTCACGTCAACGACGCCAACCTGCGTGGCCCAGGATTCGGCGACACGGATTTCGTCAGTGTCCTGCGAACCCTGCAGGAAGTCGGCTATGAACGATACGTATCTGTGGAAGTCTTCGATTTCAAGCCTGATCCGCGCTCAATTGCCGCCGCCAGTCTCGCCTATCTGAGGGGCATTCTCGCCGCCCTATGATGCAGTACGACGGCATGGTGCTGCGCAACGGTTTGCTAAATCGGACTCGCGGCGGGACCACCGGATGTCTGGCCATCACCTTCGTCCTCAGGTGCAGTCGTCTCACTCTGTGAGTCACCTGCGTCACCGTCTTGGCCGGCATTCTCCTCACTGGTATTCTCGTCGCGATTGACGATATCCCACACCATGGCGTCGAACTTTCCCTTCGCCTCGTCCTGGTTCTGCTTCTCTTTCGAGAGAATATTGCCCAGCAGTGTCGCGAGTCGCTCCGGATTACGCTCGCCAACTTTCTGCAGCTGGCGAATTTCGGCGATCGATTTTTCGAGAGGCGTGAGAGCCTTCTTCTTCTCCGACGCCGTCGACTCCCCGGTGCCCCCACGACGCGTCTTCTTGTCGTCCCCGTCCCGCTTGAGTAGTCGTTTGAGGAATGAGGGCTTCGCCGCCGTCTTCTTCTTACCGCCCGTCGATTTCTTCTTGTTGCTATTCATGAAATACGCCTTGGCTCAATCATGCGGTGGGATCCATTTCGGGCGTTTCCATCTCGTCGTCGAAAGGGAAGCCCATCTCGCGAAGACGATGATAGTCCTTGTTGAGGGATTGCGTCATCTCCTCCGCCAATCGTAGCAGAATCATGCACCCCGTCTCTGGACTGGTCGCGATGATATCCATCAGGTCAGGCTTGAAGAAGCCGATCAACTCGCTTTGCTCGGCAGCCACGATGGACGTGCTTCTAGGTGAATCATCGAGTAGAGAAAACTCGCCAAGCAGGTCGGGGGGATGCAGGGTGGCCACGACCTCACGGCGATCATCGCGTTCGCGCACGATGTTCACCGAACCGGAACGGACCAGATAAAACCCGGATTGCAGTGCCCCACGCCGAATGACCGTTTCACCACGACGGAACTCACGCACATGGACGATCCGAGCCAGCTTCTTCAGCTCACGGGGACGCAGAAGATTGAAGACAGCGATCTCGGATAGCAACTTTTCCAGCGAGCCAACTGCATCGCCACTACTTCGAGCGAAGAAGTTCTCCCACTCGGGATCGGTGATGGAGCCTCGGTCAGTTACACTCATGTGGAAAAGATAGCCAGATCCGCCCCACTCTGTCGACCATTGCTCACAATGGTTGACACATGCGCTGCTGGGGGCCGAATTTGCAGGTCTGACACGATATGAAAGGACTTCCATGGCCACTCCGGTTCGCATCGGCATCGTCGGCCTGGGCCAACGTGCCCTGCAACACCTCAAGTGCCTCTGGAGTATTCCGGAAGCACAGATTGTCTCACTCTGCGACCCTTTCCCGGAGAATCTCGAGGAAGGCAAACTGCAGAGCTACGTCGAGGGCTTCAAACTCGGCGACATTCGCATTTTTACACGGTTTGATGAGATGCTCGCTGCGGGCAATCTTGATGCGGTCTATTTCTGTATCCCACCAAATCGCCACAGTGGCGAGGTCATCGCCTGCGCCGCAGCAGGTCTTGCCCTCTTCGTTGAGAAACCGGTGAGCCTCTACTTCGATGAGGCGGTGGAGATGGAAAAGGCCATTGGCGCCGCTGGCGTCATCGCCTGTGTCGGATTCAATCAGAGACACGTGCCCAACCACGAGGCAATCCGCGACTTCCTGCAGGACAAGCGGCTCGTGATGGCGACAATCGTCGCCAATGGCACCCTCGAGAGTCACTCCGTGAAACACACACGTACAGAGGATCTTGATGGACCTGGCAATCGCGTCTGGGCCGCCTCGGCTGCCTGGTCGGGAACGACAGTGGTGGAAGCTGGAATCCACCAACTGGACACCATGCGTTATTGGGCCGGCGACGTCTCCTGGGTGCGTGCCGACTATGTGCACAGAGACGAGGATGACATTGAGGATGGTGGAGACAATCCCTATGCCTATTCCGTCACCTTCGGATTCGATGGTGGCCTTGTATTCAATCTGCTCCTATCTCGCCTGCGCAAGACATTCTACGGAGATGGTTACAATGATCTGATGTGGGATCATGGACATCTCAAGATCGAATATGGAACGCCCGTCGCCTATTTCTACGAGGGACCCTATCCGCCAGATACGAATCCTTCTGTCGAACAGCTGCGCCACGAGGTCCCTGTACCCGATCAGGGGCGCGATGGAACGCATCATATCAATGAGTGTTTCGTACGCGCCGTCGCCAACAGGGATGAAACCTTGATGCGCAACACCTTCCGCTCCAGCATGAACAGCCTCGCTGCTGTTCTGGCAGCCAACGCCTCAGATCAACTGGGCGGCGAGAAAATTGACCTCAACGCCTTCTTACACGACGACACCTATGCCCGTTTCCGGGCCAAGCCCTCCAACTGAGGATTCGCATGCCAACTTACAGTTTCAATCATGTGCACCATGAAACGACCGACGTAGATGTAGCCGTCGATTTCTACCGCCGTGTCTTCGATGCAACGACGGACCAACCCTTCGAGCGTGGCGGCGCGACATGGGTCGGCGTTCACATTGGCAACACCAAGATCACTGTGACAGATCGTGAATTCACCTCGATGGAACTTGGGCGCTATCAGGGATACGATCACCTGGCACTCAGTACAGATGATTTTGATGCAAGCCTTGCTCAAATCGAGAAGGAAGGTGTGCATATCTGGCTGGGACCGGTGGGTGACGCACCCGGCCGGATCGTCTTCATCGATGGGCCCGATCACGTCAAGATTGAGATCATGGAACAGGCGTGAGGACCGCGGCCACACCCATCGACATACGCCAACTCACTTCTCAGATCGATCTGACTGAACCTCAGTTCGACAGTGATGGCCAAACCCTGGTGTGGCAGGAACGTCGTGGCGCCGACGCGGTGCTTGTCTGCCGACAACAGGGTAAGTTGGCCGATCGTGACCTAGATACGGTTGGGTCCGTCAAGGCACGTGTGTTCTATGGTGGGGGTACGTTCACCGTCTCTCATGGCAATGTCTTCTACGTACGCGATGGCGATCGGCTCTGCTGCCAACCGCTGGCCGGTGGCCGGGCTCGAGACGTGACACCAGCCCACGGACATCCTGCAGCACCTGTCGTATCCCGGGATGGTCGCTGGCTGTTGTATGTCCATACAGATGGCAAGACGGATCGAATCGCCATCGTCGATACCGATGGCGAGTTGTGGCCACAATCTTTGGTCTCAGGGGCAGATTTCTACATGCAGCCCGTTTGCCATCCGAAAGGGCGACAGATCGCCTGGGTCGAGTGGGACTCACCGAACATGGCGTGGGATGGATGTCGCCTCGTTTTGGGGACCCTTCGTCTCGTGAAAGGCGCAGCACCCATTCTGGCAGCGCGTCAGGTACTGGCTGGTGGCGATGACATCTCAACCTTCCAACCTGCCTTCTCTGCCGACGGACGATGGTTGGCCTTTGCCAGCGACGAAGGCGGCTGCAGCCAGCTTTGGCTCTATGACCTGAGAAGCGATGAGCGCCGCTGCCTGACACCTGACGACGAGGGCGACGTCGCTACTCCGGGATGGATCCAGGGACTGAGGGTGCTGTGCTTCAGTGGTGACAGTCGTCGCCTCTATTTTACCAGATCGTGGCATGCCAGTCGTCTCGCCTATTCGGTTGATCTGGCCACGAGCACCATCGAGCCTGTATCCGCCTTGTCGCAGTACACGGATGTCCCCTATCTGACCTCGTCGCCCCGGGGCGACGAGGTCGCCGTCGTCGCCTCATCGAGTGTGATTCCGGATCGAGTCGTGACGGTGAAAGGGGAACGCGCAAAGGTCGAGGCGCGAGCCAGCTCAGAAAGTTTCATCGAGGCGGATCTTTCCATTGGTCGCGCGATAAGTTGGCCATCCCCCTTGGGAGAGCCTGTTCACGGATTGCTGTATCCGGCCGTTGGCAGTGAGGGGCCGCGCCCACTGCTTGTGACGATCCACGGTGGCCCCACGAGCCAGGATCGACTCTGCTTTGATATCGAGACGCAATACTGGACATCACGCGGCTGGTCAGTGCTGTGCGTCAATTACCGTGGCAGTACTGGATATGGACGTGCCTATATGACTTCCCTGCGAGCTCAGTGGGGCGTCTATGATGTGGAGGATGCCATCGGTGGCGCACGTCATCTGTCAGACGACGGACTCGCCGACCCGGATCGATTGGTGATCATGGGGGGCAGCGCCGGCGGCTACACCGTACTACGGGCACTCACCCTGCATCCGGGATTCTTTCGCGCCGCCGTTTGCCGTTATGGAATCTCCAATCTCTTCGGCTTGGCGCGCACAACCCACAAGTTTGAGGCCCGCTATACAGATCGACTCGTTGGGCCACTGCCCGAAGCGGCTGCTCGCTATCGCGAGCGCTCACCGATCTATGCGGCCGACGCCATCCGCGATCCACTCGCCATCTTTCAGGGCGATGAGGACGAGGTCGTGACGCGCGACCAGTCCGACGATATCGTCGCCTCTCTGAAGGCCCGTGGCATTGACCATCAATACCATGTGTACGCCGGAGAAGGCCACGGCTGGCGTCGTCCGGAAACAAAAGAATCGTACATTCGCTCCGTAGAATCGTTCCTTGAACAACATACCCTATGAGCCAGATGAAATACGAGACCGTGATCGGCATGGAGGTTCATGTCGAACTGCACACCAAGTCCAAGATGTTCTGCTCCTGTCCCGCCGACCACTTTCAGATCGGTGCAAACGAGCACATCTGTCCCGTGTGCACCGCACAGCCGGGCGCACTGCCCGTCATCAATGGTCGCGCCCTTGAATTGACGGCGATGACGGGGATCGCCCTGCATTGCCAGATACGCCCCCGCTCGGTCTTTGCGCGTAAGAACTACGTCTATCCGGATCTGCCCAAAGGTTATCAGATCTCGCAGTTCGAGTTCCCAATCTGTGAGGATGGCTGGGTAGACATCTCCACGTCTGCGGGCGCCAAACGCATTGGCATTGTGCGGGTTCATCTCGAGGAAGACACAGGCAAGCTGTTACACGAAGGCAATGCGAGTCTCGTCGACTACAATCGCGCCGGTGTGCCTCTCATGGAGATCGTCACAGACGCCTCACTCAGGTCTGCAGACGAAGCCTTTGCCTATGTGCAGAAAATTCGGCAGCTCGTCCGTTACCTCGAAGCCTCAACAGGTGACATGGAGAAGGGTGCCATGCGATGCGAGGCAAACATTTCTGTGCGACCAGAGGGCAGCGAAGAATTCGGCACGAAAGTGGAAGTGAAGAATCTCAACTCCTTCCGCTCTGTCCGAAATGCCATCGACTACGAGGTCAAACGGCAGGTCGAGGTCATCGAGGAAGGTGGAGCCGTCAGACAAGTGACGATGGGATGGGATGAAGGTGACGGTTCGACGCGCGAGCAACGCTCGAAGGAATACGCCGACGACTATCGTTATTTTCCGGAACCAGACTTGCTCGATGTTCGCGTTGATGACGCATGGATGCAGCGCGTCGAGACCGAGCTGCCAGAACTACCTGATGCCAAGGCCGGCAGATTTGCTGCTACACATGGTCTTGAACCAGAGGAGGCGGCATTGCTCGTCGAGGACCGCGGTGTAGCGGAGTACTTCGAGCAGGTCATCGACGTTGACGGTGTCGACGCGAAGGGCGCAGCAAACTGGATGACGGGGGAATTCTTCCGCCGGCTGAAGGAAGCGGATGCGGCGGATATCACGGCCGTCAAGGTGCGCCCACAACAACTGGGGCAACTGCTGAAGCTCGTCACGGACGCCACGATTAGTGGTTCAGCTGCCAAAGATGTTTTTGGTGTCATGTGGGAGTCTGGCGGCGAGCCTGACAAGATCGTCGAAGAGAAGGGCCTCAAGCAGATCTCTGATTCTTCCGAGCTGGAGACCGCCGTGGAAGCGGTGATCGCCGAACAGTCGGAAGCAGCCGACAAGGTTCGCGGTGGTGACGAAAAGCCGATCCAGTTCCTTATGGGGCAGGTCATGCGTGCCACCAAGGGCAAAGCGAATCCGCAGTTGGTTCAGCAACTACTCAGGCAGCAGCTGATGTCCTGACGGGCTCAGGCCATCGATCTAGCTGCATGGATGATCGCCCGCACGCGTCCAAGATCTGTTTCGTCGCGAACCAAGTCCGCACGTGCGTCACTTCCCATACTCACCTGACGGACGGCTTCGACGACGTGACAGGTAGAACGAGCAGAAAAGTGCAGCTCCTGCACGCGGCTGTGGCACACAAGCTCCCGCACGTTGTGCTCATTGATTCCGGCCCCCGCCAACACAATGAGCCGATCAGCAGCGACGTCGACCAGTTGTCGCAACAGATCTCGTCCTTCGTGAGCTGTCGCCGCTTGACCCGAAGTCAGCACATAGTCGACACCCAAATCGACCAACTCTTCCAGTGCGACGTGAGCATCAGAGCACAAGTCGAAGGCACGGTGAAAGGTCGCCGACATAGGTCGCGCCAAGTCGATCAAACGGGCACAGTGATCGCCATCGACGGTCCCGTCATCTCGCAATCCGCCGATCACCACGCCATCAGCACCCCACTCACCTGCAAGCTCGACATCCCGCGCCATGATGGCCCACTCTTCATCGTTGAAGCAGAAATCACCTCCCCGGGGTCGAATGAGCACGTGAAGTCCCAGCTGACAGGTTGCACGGACGCGTTGGATCATCGCCGCCGACGGGGTCGTGCCGCCGACACTGAGGGCCTGGCACAGTTCAACCCGATGCGCTCCTGCCTCCTGGGCGATATTCGCACCGACAACGGAGTCGATACAGACCTCAAAGTTGAGGTCGCTCACCTCGAAGTTGAGGTCGCTCACGTGGAAACACTTCTCATACTGGCGTGAACCCCTTCAGTTGGCTAGTGTCGGTGGGTCTCTCAACAGGAAGTTCAAGATGACCGCTGCTGTGCGCGCTCTCAGAATATCAGATGACATTCTCGGTAACCCGGACGAAATTCGACGACGCGTGGCCGACGAAGGCTATGTGTTCTTTAAGGGCCTGCAAAACGCCGACCGTCTAAAATCGCTGCGCCATGATATTATGGGCGTGCTGATGGCCGGCGGCTGGCTGCAGCCAGGCACGCCAGTAGACGAGGGCATTGCCAATCTCGACGCCCTGTGTACGGAGGGTGATCCCGAATATACCGATGTCTACCACCAGGTTCAGCGCCTTGAGTCCTTCCACACGTCGGGCCACTGGCCTGAGGTGATACAGATCATGGAGAAAGTCATCGGTGGCCCGGTTTTGCCGCAGCCGCAGAAAATCTGTCGACTATGGTTCCCCCGCTACACACAGCACACCACACCGACCCATCAGGACTTCGTGCACTTTCAAGGCAGCTACGACACCTATACCTGCTGGGCCCCGGTCGGCGACTGTCCCATCGAACTCGGCGGCCTCGCCGTCTTGCCCGGTTCGCATCGCCCGGAGCAAATCAAGCCACACCATTTCGCTCTGGGCGCAGGTCTGCTCGCAATCCATGACGATGATCTGGCGGGCGAATGGCACACAACGGACTACAAGATCGGCGACACGCTGATCTTCCACAGTCTACTCGTGCATCGGGCTCTGCCAAACCTGACACCAGATCGTCTGCGTGTCTCTCTCGACAATCGTTATCAATCCATCGAGATCCCGGTTGCCGAACACATGCTTTTGCCACACCTGTCGGGCATCGCCCCCTTGGAATGGGATGATGTGTATGCGAATTGGCAGAGTGAGGAGTTTCAAAATTACTGGCAGGATCGCGATCTCAAGGTGGTACCGAAGCAAGAACAATGGCTGGAGCAGATTTTCGACGAGGTCATTGCCCTGACTCGCCAGGGAGACGAAGCGGGTGCCCACCACCTGCGTCGTCTCGTGCGGCGCGAACCGGAGTCAGATCGCGGTCTCGTTGCTCGTGACGTGCTCGAAGAAGCCGGTTTGCTCGAAGGCAGGCCGTAGCCTTTGTCTCTCGCAGATCTGGGTCGAAGCGCCCTTCTCTGTCTTCTGATGTTTCACGGTCACGCCGATGCGGATCTACGCTTGGCATCCGTGTTCGTCTACTTGAAGCCGGTGGAGCAGTTCATCTACTTCCAGTTCTGATCGAGTATCGATTGTCGTCCGAACAGATGCAGAGTCGCACCCACTGATTCACTCGAAGTCCAACTCACCCTTTCGCAGCACGGGGCCGACGATCTGAGCCCAGGCGTCATATCCCAGATCATTCTGATGCAGAGCGTCCTCTCGAAAGATCTCGGGACGCGGTGTACCATCTGCCTGCAGCATGCCCGTAGATACATCGATGTAGGTCAGAGCGGAATCCGTCTCACAAGCGGCTCGAATGAGAGCATTTGCCTCGATCATCTGCGGCCAGATCTTCCAGCGTGCGATACTGGGTTTGGCGCCGATCACGTAGATGCGCAGCGCCGGCAGCCTCCCTCGCAGCCGGGTCACCAGGGCCATGAAGGTCTCGTGGATCTGGGCTGCCGGAATGCCTGCCGCCACATCATTGTCGCCAGAATACAACAGGACGGCGCGCGGTTCGTAGGCGAGAATCACGCGATCTGCATGGTGCAGCAGGTCGTAATAATTGCTTCCCCCAAAACCACGAGGTATGAGTGTCAACGGCGCCAAGTCGGCGGCAAGACGCTTGTGCCAACCACGCATGCTGGAACTACCCGTGCAGACGATCGATCCCGCCGGTGGTGGCGCCAGGCTGTCCGCCGTCTCAAAGGCGGCGATCGCGGCGTCAAAACGTGCGGGATCGGCGTAGGTCTTGCGCTCGGCAGTCTGAGCGGACAGAACGGTCGTGGTCAGAGCCAGTATGATGACCAGCCGTCGTGTTGTTCGTCCCATGAGTTCGGCGTTCCTTATTACGGCCAGATTGAGAGGGTTTCCAAGTGCACCAACATCGAAACTTGCCTGCCATGCAAGCTCATGTACCGGCCGCCAATCTCGAACAGGCTCTCCACTATGCGTGGGACCGCCGACAACTCCTGCATGACGATCCAGACATTGACGTGTATCGAATCTTTCACGGTTTCTCGGAGGGTCGAGCAGACCTGGATATCGAGAAATTCGGTCCCGTCGCTCGTGTCGTCTGGAAGAGCGAGAGAGAGCTGGAAACCGACGTCCTATGCCGCACCTTGTTCGAACTCGGCGATTTCGAAACCATCGCTGTCAGGTGCGTGCACCGAAGGAATCCGACGACCTCACTCGTGGAGCTATTCCGCAGAGATAGCACGATGTCGCCCTCCGGGCTCGAGCCAGCACTCACGCCGATGCGCCCTTCCGCTTCAGAGCCAGATGCCGGAACGGAAACCGAGATCCAGGTCAGGGAGTTCGGACTCCGCTTTCTCGTGCGCCCCTTCGCCGATGGCAATAGTGGGCTCTTCCTCGACGCACGACCGGCGCGCCAGTGGATCAGCGAACACAGCCATCATCGTCGGGTGCTCAACCTTTTTGCCTACACGGGTAGCCTCGGCGTGGCCGCCGCCGCAGGAGGGGCGACCGCCGTTACCCATGTTGACGGCAAACACAACGCCTTGGAACGAACCCGAGCCAACCACGAGCTCAACGACCTTCCGATCGATGACCGCTCGCTGCTGCGCGGCAACATTTACACCCACCTACCGAAAGCCGTGCAGCACGGTCAACGATTCGACGCGGTCATCCTCGACCCACCGCCGCAGCTACCCCGTGTTCGAGGTCATAAACCCAAAGGGCAGGACTACACAACACTCGCTCGCTACGCAACGGACGTGCTCGAAGAGGATGGCTGGTTGCTGAGCTTTTTTAGTCGCTACGGTCAGAGCCGTGACGAGTACGAGACCCAGGTAACCGCCGCCAGCGACGGAAGACTCCAACCGTGGTGGCGTGGCACCAGTGGCGACGACTTCCCGGAGGAGAAGCTGCGTCTCACGGCCTGGATCAAGCGATAAGCTCTCCCTGAGTCAGTCCACAGGATTGCCATAGATATCCAGGACAATGGGCATGCCGGGGCCCAGTTGAGCCACTTCATCCAGTTGCGTCAACCCATCGCCGACGACGAGATACAACATGTCGTCGACCTTCATGTAGCGTTCGATGATGCGATGGAAGTCGGCCAACTCCATAGCGAGCAGTTCCTGCTGTTCGCGTTCGACGAAATCAACGGGGAGGTCATATTTGCTGATTCGCCGCAACACGCCCAGCTTGGCATC
>Ga0114999_10004630_pt1 | contig 16542 bp, 16 predicted proteins | sample ArcticOcean_MG_C_3_FD_89820 | JGI IMG/M metagenome (GOLD analysis project Ga0114999, IMG submission 89820) | Marine microbial communities from western Arctic Ocean - ArcticOcean_MG_CB8_126 | ecosystem: Environmental > Aquatic > Marine > Oceanic | place: Arctic Ocean: Canada Basin | collected...
CCAGAATGGACAAAATCTAAACCAGATCTGGAGTGTGATGAAGCGTTTGATTTCATTGGAAGCTCCGTTCATTCCAGCACGTATTTTCTGCTGGAACATTTCGGGTTAGGCTGGCCTCACGTTTTTCAACTGTGAGATTGGTCGAGTGTTTTATTCTGCTGAACCCGTTGCCCTACTCGAGACTTTGCTAGTGCGTAACTTGGGTCTCCAAAGTGAAACGTGACCTGGACTTGGTTGTATGGGGGGCTACCGGTTTCACCGGTGAACTAGCGGTCGCGTACCTTAAAGGAGACCAATCCAAGCTCTCTTCATTCCGATGCGACGACCCGGCGGCCCCCGCGGATCTTTGTTGGGCTGTCTGCGGACGCAATCGAGCCAAGTTATCTGCACTCGATGCTGGCGTCGAGATCATCGTATGCGACGCCGATGATCGCGGCGGTATCGAGTCTTTTGTGAAACGCACGCGAGTGGTCATCGGCTTGGCAGGTCCCTTCCATCGGTACTCTGATCGGGTGGTCGAGGCGTGTGCCAAGTACGGGACCCACTGGTGCGACGTCTCAGGAGAGATTCCATGGATGCGTTCGTTAATCGACCGTTACGGCGAACAAGCCCGCGCCAGCCAAGCCTGTATCGTTAACCAGTGCGGGTACGACTCGATCCCCAGCGATCTAGGTACGCTGTTTGCGGTTAACGCTCTTCAATCCCGCCACCTAGAGCACTCAGTGGACAATGAGCCTAAAGCGCCCGTGCGTGCGGCTACGTGCTACCAGATCGGCCTCGGTGGGATTGGCGGTGGCAGCCTACAAACGGTCATCGACTACACGACGCCGCCGGTTGCGCTTGCAGCCGATGTTGACCCCGATGACCCGTTCTTAGTCGGTGGAGGGCCCCAAGAAGGCGCCCGTAGTGAGGACGGCCCCATGGTTCGCGCCTATTTCGACAGCGAGCTCGACACCTGGGTCGGTCCTTTTGGCATGGCCTCTGTCAATCGCAGGATCGTGCATCGCTCAAATATGCAGCTCGGCTATGGCCCCCAATTTGGCTATCAGGAAGTTGAGGTGTGCTACAGCGAAGAACAGGCGCAACAGCTCGTCTATAAGCTCGATAACCCAAACCCTCCCGAGTTCTTCATTGAGTCGATCGAGAGTGGCAGGCTCCCCAGACCTGGGCAGGGGCCGTCGCTTGAGGAGCGGGCCAAACGTTGCTTCCTGTCCACCTTGGTTGCCGTCAACGAGGCGGGTGACGACGTCGCGGTCACGATAACGGGTGGTGACGCAAGCTTCGAGGAGACGGCCAAGATGGTCGTCGAGGCCGGACTTGCATTGGTTTACGACAGTGCCTCGTGCCCCGGCGTCCTTTCGGGAGGCGGCTTCCTTACACCGGCCGCGTGTATGGGCACAACGCTCATTGACCGTCTGCATCGCGCGGGTATCAAGTTTGAGGTCGTGTCCGACGCGACAGGTACGGCAAGTCTGCATGCCAGAAATGCCATCGCTGATTTCAAGAAGAGGCAAACCGAATGAAGATTACCGCGAGCTGAAGGAATTCGACCTGCTTCAAAAACATTGCGGAGCTCGGGGCTTTGGCTACACAGGTATCCCACGTGATTTATCCTTGGGAGGAGCGGATCACCGGGATGGTCGTCGTGACGCTCGCGGCTAGACCTACTTCAGAATCGTACCTGATGCTTTTGTTTTTTATCTGGCTGGATGGTATGTTGGACTCTGGGCCTTTCGTTACTTTGGGCGGGGACAGTGGGAAGTTCCCTGCCTTAGTCCAGCGTGAGACACGCTTGCAAACTCCTTTGCAGAAGAGTTGGGCGTGAAGCCGACGGCCCACAGAGGCAGCCTTTACGCATCACGGATGCTGCCTCAACCCACGAACACTCGAACACTCGAAAGGTGAAAAGAACATGACACGAACGCTATATTCTTTTCGCAAGACGATGTTTGCGCGCTTCGGCCTGGGCATCTGCCTGTGCCTCGGCAGCACAGGTGTTCTCTGGGCCGAGCAAGTGCGTATCGATTCGGGTCTCCTTGCTGGCGAGAGCCTCGATGGTCCGGATTCACAGATACAGGTATATCGTGGCATTCCCTACGCCGCGCCGCCGGTCGAGGCTCTGCGTTGGAAAGCACCCGAGCGGCCGGCCGCGTGGTCGTCGGTTCGCGATGCAACGGCTTTTGGTGCCCAGTGTCCACAAAGCGCGCGCCCCCAGGCGCGTGGCGAACCGCCTAAAATGGGCGAAGACTGTCTCTCCTTAAACGTCTGGACCAGGGCACATTCCGGTAGTGATGCCAGACGGCCGGTGATGGTGTGGATACACGGCGGCGGACTGAGCCTGGGGTCAGCGGATCAACAAATACCGCCGATGTTGAGCGGGGGAGACAAGCCGCGCGTGCTTACCGATGGCATGGCGTTCGCGCGGCGCGACATCGTCCTTGTCACGATCAATTACCGACTCGGCGCGCTGGGGTTTCTAGCTCATCGGGCACTCTCGAAAGAATCGCCCCGAGGCGTATCCGGCAACTACGGGTTTCTCGATCAGGTCGCGGCGCTCGAGTGGGTACAACGCAACATTTCGGCTTTCGGCGGAGATCCGGACAACGTCACCATCTTCGGCGAGTCCGCCGGTGCGACGAGCGTGCATGCACTTATCGCCTCCCCGTTGGCTCGCGGACTATTTCATCGAGCCATTTCGGAAAGTGCCTAGATCACTCCCGACAACAGCACCTACCTCAGCCGGAGTACACCTTTCCAATCGAGTGCCGAGGCGATGGGTCACGAATGGGCGGCAGGCATCGTTGGGGCCAATGCAGCCGACAACCTGCACGCTTTGCGTGCGGCTCCTGCCGAACAGCTTTTGGGAACGACCACCTGGTTCAAACCGGTGATGACCGTGGATGGGTGGTTTTTGCCGGCGATCGCCGAGCACACCATGACCCGCGGGCAGCACAACCAAGTCCCGCTGATGGTCGGGACGAACCAGGACGAAGGTGCGATGTTCATGCGGGGACCACGTTTTGCGTTCAAGAATCTCGACCAGTTGCGAGCAGGCCTCAAGGGATTCTTCGCGGGCGCGGAATCGATCAACGAAGTCTATCCGGCCCAAGCCAATACCGAGATTCCGGCCACGATCAACCAGTTCATCACCGACGTCTGGTTCTTGCGAGCCAGTCGAGCCATGTTGCGAGCGGCGGCGAGCAGTGGGGCGCCTACGTATCAGTATCACTTCACTCGACGCAGCCCACAGATGCCGGCTTGGGGCGCGCACCATGGGATGGAGATCAGCTACGTGTTCGACAACCTGGGCAAGCAGGCGCCCATCGTCGACAAGGAGTTGGCGGCAGCGATGATCGGCTATTGGGCACAGTTCGCAAGATCGGGAAACCCCAACGGCGGCGGTCGTCCCGACTGGTTACCATGGTCGAACGAACGCGGCGCCTACCTCGAGCTCGGTGACAGGATTCAACCCGGCTACGATCTCGGCAAGCGTCGGGGCGACCAGTTGGATCTCATCATTGCGAATGCCTGGTCGTCAGATCGAGTATCTTCCGGGTAACATCGGTGCACAGGAAAAAGAGAGAACGATATGAGAATGCCACAACCCGACGACATGGCCTACATGGTGGTAGCGGGTCGTAATACCTGGGCCTGATACCAACTCTGCGAAGATTAGCCGGCCCGGATTAACCTGCTATCGACGCCAACATCAAATTGCAAGAGACGAACCATGAGTGAAGCACACGAAGGAGAACAGCAACCGACACCGGTCCCCTTTGCCTTCGAGACGCGCCAACCCTTCGATCTTTCTGATGAACTCAAATCGCGGGTGGATACGTTGGGCCTGACCGAGACGGTTCAGCATGCCAAGGCGGAAGGCTACGGCTACATTTACGATGCGGTGTCCATCGAGTTCGTTGAACGGCTGAAGGAGGCGATCTATCGAACCGCCGAAGGGACCGAGGGCCCCAGGGGATCGAATATGCTGTTGACCAAGGATCCGGTCTTCGTCGAAGCGGTGCTGAATCCAAAGCTCCTTACCATCGTCGAGATCCTGTGTGGCAAAGGCGCCATGCTGTCCCAATTGTCGTCTACCATCATACCGAAACAGGCCGACGCACCGCGCAAAGGCGGTCTGCATGCAGACCAGAACTGGACCCCGGCGCCGTTCCCAGTACATAACCAGACGATCACTCTGTGCTGGGCCTGCACCGACTACACCCATGAGGGCGGCTCCACCAAGGTCATTCCCAATTCACACTTGCTGCGCAGGCATCCTACGCCCGAAGAGGTCGCCGAAGAGGCGGGCGTCATCTCGACCGAATGTCCCGCCGGCACAATCGTGTTCTGGAACGGGTCCATATGGCACGGCGGCGGCACCCGAACCATTGACGGTGAGCGCGTTGTGCTGCATACCACGTTCTCTCGTCTGGCGATGCGTCCGATAGAGAACTACGATTTCCTTGACGAAGACTGGCTTGACGATAAGCCTTATGAGATCCGCGTGCTGCTGGGCCGGGAAGACTTCCTGAACAAAGGGGGCACGCGATCTGTGATAGATAAGGTGGCTAACACCTTTAACTGGGCGAAAACCTGATGCTGGCCGACTCGACAGGATCGTGACCGGGTTAAACGATACCGTCGGCTTTCAGTAGTGCAATCTGCTCCGCCGAATAGCCCATTTCTCCGAGAATCTCCTCGGAATGTTCGCCCGGCGCTGGGGCTTTACGCGGACCCACTCGCGCCACGCCATCAACATTGATCGGATCGCGCACGACGCGCGTCATTTCCATATCGGCCGGGGCTTCGGGCGCCATGTCGTTTGCCAACACCTGCGGATCGTTAGGGAGATCTGGAAACTCGGCGACGAGGGCAATATTTATGCCGTTATCGCGAAACAGCTCCATCCACTCGGCCGAGGTTTTTTCCACGATGGCTGCGCGGATCATGTCGGTCAAAATTTCGTAGTTCTCGAGTCGATCTTCATGCGTTGCGAACCGCTCGTCGGCAAGCCACTCCACATGTCCAAGCAACACAAGGACTAGATCGAATTCTTCGACACTGCGAAGCATGGAGAACTGAATCCAGCGACCATCAGCCGCCTGGTAGATCGCAGTCGTGAGCCGTTGCGGCGCCATCTCCGAGAAATCCGCATCCGCCCATGCCGCTTGCGCATAACACGAGGCAGACCATAGCCCGTTGGCGAGCAATGAAGTGTGGGCCTTACCGCCCATCCCCGTGCGTTCGCGACGAAGCAGCGCAGTGACGATGCTGCCGTAGAGCGCAATCCCTGTCGGATGATCGCCCATGCCGCCCATCGCCTGAACCGGCTCGATGCCCTTGTGGCGCATCTGGTTCATGAGCCCCGAGCGCGACCAATAGGCCACCACGTCGAAGCTCTCGCGGTCTCGCTCCGGGCCCTTTTCGCCGTACGCGGTAAGCGACGCATAGACCATACGTGGGTTGAGCGGCTGCAAGTCCTCGTGCGTCAATCCAAGCGCACGCCGCATGGCGAGCGGTTGGTTCGTGATGTAGACATCACACGCTTTCACGAGATCATGCAGCACCTGCTTGCCGGCCTCAGTTTTCAGATTCAGCATCATCGAACGCTTGTTGCGATTGTCGAGGGTCCAAGTAAAGTTGATGTCCGAGTTAGGACTCACCGGCAACAAGTAGTAATTGCGGTACGCATCCCCATCCGGGGGCTCGATCTTCACCACGTCGGCGCCCATATCCGCGAGGATCGTCGCGCAGGTGGGCGCTGCAATCCACGAACCCACGTCGACCACCTTCAACCCTTCGAACAACAATTCATCCGCCACTCGCCGTTCCTTTGTCTAAGTGTGACGGCAAGCATATCTGTGCTAGCTCGAAGTGCCAATGCAGTCGTAAAAATTTACACGCGAGCGTACGTACGAGCGAGCGAGTGAAATTCGTTGTCCGCCTGCTTGCTCGAAGGCGAAAAAATGACAGGGCTATGTAGAGAGTTCGGACTCCATGTGCGCAAACTTGGTCTCGTCGAGGGCGGCGGCGCGGGTAACGTGGTTTCTGCGGTCACTGCGCCGCGGGCACCTGCGGGGTCGGCTCGACGCCTGGAGTGGGCGCTTGATTATTCGAACCATTCATATCTGTTGTGGTCGTTGTTGGTCCAAGGCCCTATGCAATGACAGGTTGATTACCGTGGATCGCAAGACGAAGAAAGTTAGGCGAATTGTGGCGGATTCTACGGGTTGCCCTTTACTCGGTCGTCTTTTCCAGTCGTAGATGGTCCGAGCCTGTGCAACGATTCGAGGGACAAGGACCGATGTGTCGCATCGATCGCCAATAGGCACCGGGCGAGGGCCTGAAGTCGATTGTGTCGCGCCAGGCGATCGTTAGCATCGGCCGGTAGGTTGGGACACCGCCGGTCATTCGGGCGTGTTTTATGCGTGCGACTTTCTTAATGGCCTCCGCACGCTTGCCTGGATTCATCATGGCGCAGCTGTTCGATCATCACATCGAGTTCCGGGTCGCTTGTGTACGAATAGGTGCCCCAGCCATCGCCATGCGTGTGCACATGGCCGCCCCACGCCAGCGTCGGATCTCCCGGCAGACCCTGCCCCCACATGTGGCTGACCAGTCCGTCCATCCAGGGCCGCGATGCAGTTCGCGCCAGCGTGATCCACGCTCCGTACTCGAGCTGCACGACGCGGCAGCGTATCCCGACCTCGGCGAGATACGCGAAGATGGTGTCGCCGATCTCCTTCATATAGGGCTCGCGCGGTGTCGTTAAGTTATAGCACGGAATATTGATGCCAGCCGGATAACCAGCTTCCTTAATGAGAGCGCGAGCTTTGTCAGGATCGTAGGGGTAGGGCTTCAGGTCGGGGTCGTAGCCTAGGCCACCGGGCGCGATTTGCGCTGTTCGCACACCTTGATCGAAGAGGATGTACTTGATGATTGCATCGTAATCCACTCCGTACGCAATGGCCTGGCGCACGCGTTCGTCGCGAAACGGGCTGCCGGGATCGACCTGGTTCAAATTGAGCAGCAGATTATTGGGGGCCTGTAGCGTTGCGACGCGCGTGTTCGGTAAGCCCTGAAACTGCTGCACTTGCGCGGGCGGCACGGCATCGATCCAATCGACCGCGCCGGTCTTGAATGCAGCCACACGGGTCGTGTCTTCGGGGATGATCTTGATGATTAGTCGTTTGAATCCCGGCATCGCTGCCTTGTTCCAGTAATCCTCGAAGCGCTCGACGACGAGCTCGGTACGGTGCTTGCGCGACACGAACTTCCACGGGCCAGTGCCGATGGGATGGTCTTGGACCCCTTGCTCACCGACTTTGTCGTAGTGGTGCTTCGGGATCGCCCAAAGCTCCAGGTTTTGCACCTCTAACAGTCCATCTGGCTGTGACAGTGGCATCGTAAACCGGTAGTCGTCGTGCACAACGACATCCTCAACATAGCGCAGGTTGCCGGAGACACCGGAGGCGGGATCGCTTTGACGTTCGTATGCGAAGCGAAAATCGCTCGACGTCAGCTCGACGCCATCGTGAAATTTGATGCCCTGTTTGATGGTGACGTCGATGAATATCTTGCCGTCTTCTTCGCGTATGGCCCACGCGTCGGCTAACCAGTTCACGCGCTCGAGATCTGGCGTCATGTGGAGCAACCGTTCGAAGTAGAGATCCATGAAATACTGGTCGACGCCGGCCATCGTTCGCGTCGGGTCTACCTGCGTTGGCTCCGCGCCGAAGGCGATGGTGACGGTCTCGGCGTCGGCGGCCGCCGCCATCGGCACAATCAGGACACAAACAACGAAGAACTGGCGCACTGTCGTAGGCCTCCTCGGAGTCCGTGGAAGAGAGTTCGAGCTGCAAATACAAGTCACTGCACGCAAGGCTTTTGAACTCTTAGTTTGCTGTAAGGGGCGCCGCTTATCGTACTGGAAAAGGGATCAGGTTGAATCTCCCCCCCATTTACCCATAACCGCCTCGCTCGTCGGCGCTTAACCGTGTAAAGTTTTGGCCGAAGGGGAGGCGTTTATGAGATTTGGATTTTGGCCTAATCCGCGTAGTGACTACGCGGCAACGGCACAACTTGGACAGCACGCAGAGCAAACTGGCTGGGACGGCCTGTGGCTGGCCGATCACTTTTTACCAGAAGAAAATGAACTCGTACCGGTCCATGAATCCTGGATGACTCTGGCCGCATTGGCTCGCGATGTGCCACGTATACGTCTCGGCACAATGGTGACCGGCAATACGTACAGACATCCTGCCGTACTCGCGAATATGGTTGCCACCCTCGACAACTTGAGTGACGGCCGTGCCGTGCTGGGCGTTGGGTCTGGGTGGCAGGAGAATGAACATGAAGCGTATGGTATTGAGTATGGGACAGCCGCCAGTCGGCTGCGCATGCTTGCGGAAGCTTGCCAGATATTCAAAGGTTTGTTCGGCAATGATTACTTCGATTTTGACGGCGAGTTCTATCAACTCAAGCACGCGCCACTCCAGCCGAAGCCGAAGCAACAGAAGCTACCGCTGATGATCGGCGGGGGTGGCGAAAAGGTCACGCTAAAGATCGCTGCTAGATACGCCGACGAATGGAATGTGTGGGCGGATGTGCCCACGATTACGCACAAAATGTCGGTACTTGATCAACACTGTGAAGCCGTGCAGAGAGATCCTAAGCAGATTGATCGGTCCGCGGTAGCGCTGCTTTTCCTGTCGGACGATGAGGATTACGTCAAGCGAATGAAGTCTGCGCAGATTGCGATGCCGTCAATCATTGGAGGCATTAACGAGGTACGCGACATAGTGGCCGCTTATGCTGAAGCCGGTGTGGAAGAACTGATTGTGCCGGACTTCACTCTGGGCGAATTAGTAGGCGCGGGTCAAGCAAAGCTCGATCTGATGGAGCGATTCATTACAGAGGTGGCGCCAGTAGCTCGTTAGTAATGGTGAATTCGACGCGCGCGCGGCAACGACTCGACACAAAAACGGGCTTGCTAATCAGTCTCGACGGGCTCTCTAAGCAGTTCGATCATGGGAGTAAGGTGGTGTTCGTAGTTGCGCCATGCCTCGGAACTACGCTGGTACATCTGTTGCCGCACTTGAACCGCGGAGGCGGTCTGTACCGCGCGTTTGTTGTTAAGAAATTCTAGACACCCACCTTCCCTATCCAGGCCAACGTACGCGAGTAGCTTGCTAGTTTCCTCGTGCTGATTCTTCGTGAGCGTCTCATAATTCAAATCGTAGATTCGGCCCGGGAATCTGTCTTTCAAAAACCCATCAAGCATGAGTAGTGTCGATAGTAGTTCGCCACATCGCGCAGATCATTCGCAAAGTCAGGGCCCTTTGCGGGTAATATTGTTTGAAGTTAGAAAAACAAATGGCGATCGGGTCGCGGGTCACGTGGACGACCGTTGCCTCGGGAATAGCGCTAAGGATGAAGCCAATCCAGCGGAAATTGAGCGGCATCTTGTCGGTCACATAGGGTTGCGATGCATCTAGTGAATCTGCTCGTGCGATGGCCTTGGACCTCAAAAGTGCCTTCAAACCCCCGGCGGCCCTTGCATTTTTGGGGAATTTCTCGAGAGCGCTTCGGTATTTTTCTTCCGCTAGGTCAAATTCGCCGTTCTTGGCGTGACGGGTCGCTTTGCGCAGTGCCTGATCAACGAAACCGGACATTAACCAACGTCTCTCCGAACGACAGCTAGCTTATTCGAGGCTAAAACGGTGAATCAGGTCTACGTTCAACCGCGGTGTCTGTCCCGCGTCGTATTCGCGGTACAGGGAGCGTGTTGGTGCGATTAGGAGGCAAGGGCTCAGGTTCAATCAGAGCAAGAGTCTGTGAAAATCCTATCAATTTCGGCTCCAGCCACAGATGATGCTCGCTGCCGGAGTGGAAGGGGTAGGTCCGGCGAAAATGCGACACTCCAATATCGATAATCGGTTTCAAACCATGACCGTACCGGCGAACCACTCAGACAATAATGTTCCAGCCGATGTTAGGACCGTTGAAATATCCAGAGAACCTGTCGAGTTATACAAAATTCTGAAATTCGAAGGCATGGTGGGTAGCGGTGGCGAGGCCAAAGCAGTTATTGCAGCAGGTCAGGTGCTTGTAAATGCGAAGATTGAGACCCAGAAGCGTAAGAAAATTGTTGCGGGCGATACGATCGAGTTCAACAACAAAAAAATAGGCATAAAGCTCGCATCAAGTGTTACTACCGAGGTATCCCCTGCGAAGCCCAAAGCCGAACCAGTTGCGAAGGAGCAAGTCATCGAAGGATCGAGCGGCAATTCCGTCGCAATAGGCGTTGAAAAAAAGTGAAAGCAAATGATTGCCTGCGCCGAGTTCGCTACATACTCGATCTGGACGACAGCGAGGTCATCGCGTTGTTCGCGCAGGCTGAGCAGAGGGTCATCAGAGCCCAAGTCATCGCCTGGCTGAAAAAAGACGATGATCCAGACTACAAAGAATGTAGTGATGAGATGTTCGCAACCTTCCTTAATGGCCTGATCAATCAAAGGCGCGGCAAGAAAGATGGTCCACAACCCAAGCCTGAAAAAAGCATGAACAACAATATGGTTTTCAGAAAACTGAAGATTGCGTTCAATCTGCAAGCGGAAGAAATTCTCTCAATATTGTCGCTAGCTGATCTCAACATCAGCAAACATGAGCTTTCTGCGTTTTTTCGCCGACCAGATCACAAACACTACCGTGATTGCAAAGACCAGATCCTGCGCAATTTTATGACGGGCTTGCAGATCAAGTATCGCGGTACAAGCGACGCGCAGAGTGACGAAGGCGACCCATAGATATTGACGATACGATCTGGATTGGCTTTGCGACTCCTGTCGCGACCATGCCCCTCGAGTGCATGACACCAAATACTTCGCATTTGGGACGCGCACTAGCTAGTCGATAAACCTAGGCTATGGGATCTCGCGGAAAACCAATTCCACTTTTCCCAACGCAATGACATCGCCATCCACCAACGGGCACAAACTAGCCTTTGTCCAGAATACGAAGTATCTGGACGGAGACTTCGAGACAGCGCGACCCATCCGTCTCACTAGGGCGAGTCTACCCGAGGCTTGGCCCTCAGACCTGTTAGGATTGCACTGCCGGTACGGCGCTTGGCACCAATCGCAGCAAGGTAGAGGGAAGTGGCTTCTGTAAGGACACCAATCGAGGTCGCACGACAGCTCGCCGTCACATACGGGCAGGCTTATCAACCGCCGTTGACATATCCGTTAGGCGTTGCGCTATCGGGCCGATTGCGACTCGCGCGGCTCGATGGCGATCTAGTTCGTGTCACACAGGAAATCGTTGATCTCGTTGAACCTTGGCTCGACGTGTCTGCTGCTTACGACGAGCGCTTCGGCGCGCCCGCGCTTGCGACTGCGTGTTGGGCCGATGAACTATACCAAGTTACAAAAGATCCCCGGTATCGAGATCATCTCCTGGCCACTGCAGATCGCTTCCAGCCGGATCCGGACATTCGGGTCGAGGATTTCTTTTTCGGCGGGACGCTGCTTGGTCGCGCGTACGCATCGACCGGCGACGATGGCTACCAACAACGCCTCGTCGAATTTCTCGCAGCTGTGGATACTCAAACATCCGATGGACTTTTTTGGCATTGCCACGCTTCTCCATTCTTCTGGGGGCGCGGCAATGCGTTTGCTGCGATGGGATTTGCCGAAGCGCTGAGCTATGTGGAGGATCGTGGCCCGCTGTTGGACCTTCATTTGCGTCATTGTCGGGCGTTACTCAGCCATCAAGACGAATCCGGAATGTGGCATCAAGTCATCGATGACGACTCGACCTATCTTGAGCACAGCGCGACGACGATGATTGGCTACGCATTTGCGCGCGGCGTGCAGCGCGGCTGGTTGCCAGCGGTGGAGTTTGGGGCTGCGCTTGATCGGGTATGGCTTGGGATCGAGCAGCGCACGAGCGAGTCCGGTGAGCTCGAGCACGTCTGCGTTGGGACGGGCCCCTTATCATCACTAGAGGCTTACGTCACCCGAGAACACACTGACACCACCGACGAGCGTGGCGGCGCGATGGCGCTTTGGTTTGCTGCGGAGCTCGCGAGCGTCCAATAGGCAGGTTGGCGATTCGATAGGGCGGAGGCTCGGGCCGGCCCTAGCTGCCAGTTCAATCTCGCTTTCAGTGCGGCAGCTACGCTTGCGTTAGGACGAAATACCTGCCGGCTGACTGTGCGGCGTCCGGGCGATAAACGTAATGCTGGCCGGGTGCTAAAGCTTCCTCGTAGAGTACTTCCTCGACGCCGTTCGACGTGATTGCCAGTGCGTATTCGTCCGGTCCAGGCAAATAGAACTTTGCATAACCCAGACGATTCGTTGTCGTTTGACTCATACCGGCGATGAGGACCGTTGCGTTCGGGACGGGGTTGCCCGCGCCGTCGAGCACAAGTAATCGCGCGGTCTTGCGCGGTGAAAAGCGGACAGCCAAGAACTGTTTGAAGCGGCCGGCGCGTCCTGGGACCGTACCCGGAGGCATATTGTCCAGAACGTCCTTCTCATAGCCAGCTTGCTTGGGGGTGACCCAATCGGGACCGTACTTGAAGACGAGGTATTCTGCGGGAGGGCTTGGTACAGCATAGGTGCCTCCATTAAAGTCGACTTCCTCCAATTCGGTGAATAAGCTCACGGGAAACGGCACGCCAGGGTAGTGCGCGATCGTACCTTTGACGACTCGGTAGCATTGCCAGTCGATCCGAATTTTGTACTTCATGATCTTGACTGAAGTGTAGAGACCGTCAGGGATGACTTCGACATAACACCCATTAGCGCGGAACGCTTCGACCGCGGGCGCAATGTCGTCCTCGCTGAAGCCGTGCAAGCCGATGATCGAACCCAGGTCCAGATCATCGTCCCACGGAATCAGCGCCTGATCTCGAACCGCGCCCAGGCATGTGCCTTGGCGAAGAAAAAAGACGATGCCATGAGAATCGAAAATCTGTTTCGCCTCGTCAAGGAGCCGCCCGGCGTCGGCGATGTTCATCGGCGGAATCGTTCGTTCTATCTGCTGCATGAGTGCGGCGTTGTCGGCGTCGCTGGTCTGGGTTTTGTCTGGCGTTTCGTCAGACTCTCTGCCAGACCTTTTATCAGGGTGGGCTTGGGCTTCCTCGGACATCAGCACAGGGTGCCCAGAACTGCCACCAGATGCTGATTCTCCGCAGGCGTACGCGACGCGATCCTTAGATAACGATCTGCATCAGGCATAGTTTTGGCAGCGCAATCCTTAACGAGAATGTTGTGTTCCACGTACATGCGCCTAGCGAGTTCAGGTCCGTTGGCTGCAGGGTTGGTGAGTTTGCACAGCACGAAGTTTGCATCTGGCTCGATTACCTCGATCCCCGGCAGTGCAGACAGATCCCGGTACAACTGTAAACAGGTGTCCAGCGTCAACTCGCAGCTTGCGAAGAACTCGTGTCGATAGCGTCCGACAACGCGTAAAAACTCTTCAGCCAAGCCATTGATGTTCCAGATAGGCAAGCTCGCACGGACCGCGTTGATGAACGCGCGGTCAGCGCTCAGGAGGTAACCCAGCCTAATGCCGGCGACACCGAAGACCTTACTCATACTCTTGATGACTACAAGATTGGCGTGCTCCGCCACGGCGGATTCGACACTGCCGTTTATACCTGCTCGGGAGAATTCTATGAATGACTCATCAACAATCAACCGGCAGTTGTGGGGTTCGAGTAGGCGAGCAAGCCGCAGTACATCGTCCTGCGATACAGATAACGATGTGGGGTTATTCGGAGTAACAATGATCACGGTATCGGATTGCCAGTTAATGGCAGAGTCGGCGAACGCCTCGACATCCAACTCGAAAGAGTTCGCATCAAGCGCGAAGCGATTGAGTCCGTCGGCGTCGACAACCTCCTCATATTCGTTGAAGGAAGGGGTGGGGATTGTAACGCGCTTTTCGAACTGGTTGCCCAATATCTTGATTAGTTCGGCGGCGCCGTTCGCCACGGCAAGGTGTTCCGGGTCAGCCCCCGTCCAGTTGGCGACGAGCTTTGCGATCTCGTTTTGTGCGACGGGATAGTTAGTCACGATCTCGCGAAGATGCGAGTGAAAAACATCGAGCATTTGCTGTGGCGGGAAGTGCATGTTGTAAAGATATGAGTGGTCGACAAACCCATAGCGCCAATACGCACCGTGCAGTTTCTGAACACGATCGAACTGCGCGTCGCGATCAAGGAATTGGAACTCGGCGGCCTCGAGGTCGCGGTCATCGTCGATCTCGGACCAACGGCTTTCTGAGACATCGACCGCGGCCAGGTCGACTTCGGCGCTTGGGTCCGCGACGCAGTCGCGAAGAATAGTCTCGTAGTACCCATTCACGCCGCCTGCCGCGATTACCTTGGATAGCCGAGGCAGAAGCTGTTCGCGTAGCAATTGCTCGCGTAGGACGTAGATGTTGACCGTCTTGAAAGTATCTTTCGCGTCGAACTGCGGACCCTGGTCGGCGCCAAGAACAAAGGATAAAACTTGTCCAGCGTTGTCGCGTCGCACAACAGTTCCGGACAAGGCGGGCTCGTAGGGGGCAACAGCGGCGCTGCTGCCACTTTGTGCGAGCAACTTCCCGACGACTGCCGCATCAAACGCAACATCGGCTTCGATTAGCACAAGGTCTTGATCCAGATAGTCGCGCGCATCCCACAAAGAGCGGATGTTGTTGGTCGTCGCATGGTCTGGCGCTTCAACATAGACAATGTCGACTCCGCCAAAATGCGAGCCGATGCGATCACGAACCATAGTGCCCTTGTAACCGATGACTATCACCGCCTCGGTGATGCCTTCGCTGCCAAGCGCGTTCAATGTCCGCTCAAGTATCGGCTCGCCGCCGATTTCGGTCAGACATTTTGGGGCCTCGCCAGTTAATGCATGCAGACGACTACCGCGACCGGCCGCAAGAACAACTGCGCGACGAACTCCTTTCGGCTTAATCCCGGTGCTTGGCTGATCATCACTAATAGACCGCTTCACTGTTTGTGCGAGTGTCATGCGTCCGCACTCTCCGCACTCTTCGGACTCTCCACGCTTACTGCAGCGGCGGTGCTCCGATTTGTGGACTGGCTAATCGCCGCTGTGGTGAAATACTTGTGTAGCCGATCGATACCGTCGTTGTAGCGGTCGTTGCAGAATGCGAGACGTAGGTCATGGGGTACCCCGAAATCAGTTCCGGGAACGACTGCAACGTGGACTTTCTCGAGAATATCCCGGGCTAGTTCCTTCGATGATGCAAACCCATGCGCAGCGTTCCAATCTTTGCAACGGAGCATGGCGTAGAACCCGCCTTCAGCAGCAACCGGTTTACAACCCGTGCCTTCAAGTCGTTGGGTCGTGTACTCGGCCCGTGATCGGAACAAGCGATTGAGTTCCCGAGGGCTTTCTTCGTCCTCAAGCGCGGCAATCATGCCATCCTGATAGCACGGATCTGTACACAGCAGAGTATGTTGCTGCATGACGCGTAAGTTTCTTTGCAGTTCTTCGGGCAAAATCGCGAATCCAACGCGTTTAGTATACATCCGGTAACCCTTTGAAAAGCTGTTGGTTACAATCGTGATGTCCTTGTGCTGCGGTAGCGCTGCCAGGGGTGTGTGGAACTGATCATAGAACATCGTGTTGTTATAGATTTCATCGTTCAACACGTAGGCATTGTGATCTACGATTTCGTACATCTGGCGCATCTCGTCGGGGGTCACGATATTTCCTATCGGATTGCCCGGAGAGTTGATCACAACCAAGGAGGTGCGTTCTGGGGAAAAATTGCGGCGGAATGAATCCATACCTACCCGTTTCGAGTGGACATCGATGTCGTAAAACTTGACTTTGGCGCCAGCCAGTTTCGCGCAGTACAAATACAGAGCGTAATAGGGACGTGGGATCATAATCTCGAATTCGGGCCCGGCCAGGAGCTGAAAGATGTTGCGAAAAATTGGCGAACTACCCGTGTTGACGATGACATTTTCGAATGACACGTTCGCCGTATAACGCTTGTTGTAGAACTCGGCGATAGCCTCGCGCAATTCGGGGAGGCCCTCTGGATACACCCGGCGGACGAAGTCCGGGTCTCTCAGTTTGCCGATCATGCGTTCGAGCACATTCGGAGGTATTGGCAATTCGGATACGCCGATCGTGAGCTTCACTACGTCTGCGCCTTTGTTGCTCAACTCGTCAGCTAGCTCATCAAGAACGAACATTTGAAATTCTAGATCCGATGGCATTAGATCTTTAATCGATAGCGGCACTCGCGGTCTCCTAGTGATGTCATAGGTCCAGCGTAGGGTGAACCCATCCAAAGACGCACGGACCGGAGCGGCGACGGGATTTCGCGCGAGTGTGTCACAGAGAATGATCACGCGAAATTCACGGGCAATACTACGCTTGTGGGGAGAAATTCGCCATCGTTGCGTGATGGAAGGTGAAGAAAGGGCCGTGGCTGCAGCCGTGATCTTGCGGATGTCAAAGCAAAGCCGTCCACAATGAGCCGGGATGATCGTACAGG
>Ga0114999_10004631_pt1 | contig 16538 bp, 9 predicted proteins | sample ArcticOcean_MG_C_3_FD_89820 | JGI IMG/M metagenome (GOLD analysis project Ga0114999, IMG submission 89820) | Marine microbial communities from western Arctic Ocean - ArcticOcean_MG_CB8_126 | ecosystem: Environmental > Aquatic > Marine > Oceanic | place: Arctic Ocean: Canada Basin | collected...
ACTGTTTTGCCTAAAGAACCGTCAGTATTGTCGGGCGAAACTACCACGGAAACCCAATTATAGTGTGGTATAATAGGATACAATTAGACAGAGATTGGTTTATAGAACTACTAACTTACGTACATGTCTTCATTTTTTAAATTCTCTTCAGCAATTCTTATGGTATTGAGCTCCCAAGTACTGGTAGCCCAAGATTCCATCGACTTCAGGAAAGATATTGAGCCCATACTCAAAGAAAGTTGCCTGAAGTGCCATGGTCCGGACGAGCAGGACTCGGATTTTCGTGTAGATCGACAGTCCACCCTCTTTGGTGGCGGAGGTTCTGGAATTGAAACGATCATTCCGGGGGACGCAGCGGGTAGCTACCTGATCGAACTGGTTCGCGAACCCGACGAAGAATACAGGATGCCCTATGAAAAGGATGCACTTCCTGAAGAACAAATTGTGCTGCTGGAAAAGTGGATCACTGAAGGAGCCATTGTTCCCGACGATATGGAAGGAAGCTCAGACGATGCCGGTACCGATCACTGGTCTCTTCAGCCTGTTGCGCGTCCCGAGGTTCCAAAACAAAGATCCGCCAAAACTCCCATCGATGCATTTCTAATTGATAAACTTAAAGCCAAAGACCTTGCCTACAACCCCGCTGCAGATGCCCGATCTCTTATTCGTCGCACCTCCATCCTGTTGACGGGCCTTCCGCCTACCCCAGAACAAATTGAAGCCTTCACATCTGCATTCAACAAAGATCCAGACGCAGCTTACCCAACTCTCGTTGATGAGCTCTTAGATTCTCCCCATTTCGGGGAACGCTGGGCACAGCATTGGCTGGACGTTATTCGTTGGGCGGAAACCAACGGATCGGAAGCAAACCTCTATCGCAAAAATGCCTGGTACTACCGTGACTACGTGATCGACGCCTTCAACCAGGATAAGCCTTACAACCAATTTATTCACGAACAGCTTGCGGGCGACCAAATGGGTATTGGGCACGCGACAGGATTTCTCGTAGCGGGACCACACGTGCCCACAGCAACCGTGGGACGAGAAAAGTCAGCCATTCGTCAAGCGCGGGCGGATCGCATGGATGAGATAGCGCAAACTGTAGGAGCGTCTCTCCTTGGAATGACTGTCAGTTGCGCTCGTTGCCATAACCACAAGTTCGATCCCATATCGATAAAAGACTACTACTCGCTTACCGCCGTTTTCCAAGGAGTAGAGTTTGGCAGTCGATTTCCTGAACTATCCCAACAAAACGAACGTCTAAGTCGGGAAACAGAACTACGAAATGCGATTGAAGACCAACGCAAAGTCCTAAAATCCGGATGGGGTAATTGGGAAGAAGACTGGCGTGGCTGGAAGGAAATGCACTTTAATCCAATTGAAACAAAAGCCATTCGAATTAACTTCGTGACCAAGAGTGCAAACATCGAAGAAATCGAACTATATGGCCCAGGATCCCCTTCCAAGAACATCGCCTTATCCTCCCTTGGCACAGTTGCGAAAACAGATGACTCGATGACTAAAATTCGAGGCGAAGTCTTCTTCGCTAACGATGGACAATTCAGCACCAACCATTGGAATTCAAAGGCACCTGAAGAAGGAGACTCGAAACCATGGATCGAGCTTGAGTTCGCCGAGCCGCAAGTCGTCAACCGCATGGTCATAAGTTCCAACAAACACTACTACCTGGAAACAGATTATCTTTCCACCTACAAACCGTATTCATTTACGAACTATAAAGTAGAAGCTCAATTAGCCGACGGTAGTTGGAAGCAGGTCGCTTCAACCTTCGGAGTTAGAATCGGCCTCGACCCAAATCCAGAGCGAACGGCCGCTCTCGAAAAAGTTCAAGAACTCATCGATCAACTAAGTCAGGAAGGTCCTCAGCCCAGCTTTGTTGGACAGTTTATCGAACCGCCAACCGCCTATGTATTTCACCGTGGCAGCCCGGAAAGCCCACGCAATGAGGTACCACCCGCCGGGTTCGACTTTCTCAACGGTGATTTAGGTCTCGATTCCTCTTCACCTGATCCGGACCGTCGATTGAAATTTGCAAAATGGGTAACCGACCCTGCCCATCCACTGACCGCGCGTGTGATGGTCAATCGGGTTTGGAGCCACATTTTTGGAATGGGAATTGTAGCGACTCCCGCAGATTTCGGTGTAGCAGGTGCATCCCCTACACATCCAGAGTTGCTCGACTGGTTGGCAGCAGAATTTGTGGAACCTAAAACCTCAGATGCCTCTGCCGGGTCCGTAAAAGGACTTATTAGAAACATCCTGATGACCGAGGCTTATCGCCAGTCCAGTGCTCCCCAAGAAGAGGGCCTAGCCACGGATGGTTCGTCGCTTTTCTTATGGCGCTTTCCACCACGTCGTATTGAGGCAGAAGTTATTCGTGACGGTATCCTCCAGGCCTCAGGAAAATTGGATCCAGGTTTAGGCGGGAAAAGTTTCCGTATTCACAACGAGAAAAAAACCTATGCTCAATGGGAGGTGGTCAACAATCACGGCCCAGACACTTGGCGTCGTATGATTTATCAAGAACGCATGCGTCGAGTGGACGACAAGATCTTTACCGCATTTGACTTTCCCGATTGCGGCCAAATTCGCGCCCGACGACCGGTATCCACAACTCCGTTACAAGCACTGAACTTGATGAACAGTCCCTTTGCAATTGAACAAGCTGGTTTCATCGCTGAGCGCGCTAAGACTGAGGCTTCTGGGAATCAAGAACAGGCCACTCGCCGACTATTTGAAATAGTACTGGGTCGAGGACCCAACGAAGATGAATTGAACGCCTCCCTTGAAGTTGCCCAAGAAGCCGGGCTCAAACTCGTGAGTCGTTCGCTCATCAATTCCAATGAATTTGCATTCCTTCCATGAACAATCCCGAAGAGAAAATTTCCTTTCACGGTCAACGACTATTAAGCCGGCGCAACTTTCTTGGCCAGGCTGGTATGGCGATGGGAGCCCTGTCCCTCTCCCAGCTGCTGACCGCAGAAAACAAAATGAACTTCGGCGGCAAGACCCCGATCCGGCCGAACATCGATCCGAATAATCCCTATAATCCGCGCCCAGCTCATTTCCCAGGAAATGCCAAACAGGTGCTGGTTATTTACTGCCCGGGAGCGGTTAGCCACGTCGACACGTTTGATTACAAACCGGACCTTTTTAAATACCACGGACAGAAACCACCCGGAATGCCAGCGGTCACCTTCGAAGGCCCCACTGGTAATATCGCCAAACCGTTTTGGGATTTTAAGCCACGCGGTCAGACCGGAAAAATGGTTTCCGACTTGTTGCCAAACCTGGCCGAGCAGGTCGACGACTTTTGTTTTATCCACTCGCTCACAACGGACACCAGCGCTCACCCACAAGGCGAAAACTTTTTCAACACCGGCTTTACAACGGAAGGATTTCCTTCCTTCGGTGCCTGGGTAACCTACGCGCTTGGTTCTGAGAATTCAGATTTGCCTGCTTTCGTGGCGATCAATGATCCACGAGGATTAGCACGTTCTGGAAAGAACAACTTCGGAAACGGATTTCTGCCGGCCGCATTCCAGGGGACAGACTTTAACGCAAAGAACCCTCCGTCGAATCTCGCACGTCCCGAAGGACTGTCGGCAATGGACGATAAACGGACGACAGATCTGTTACAACGACTCAATGCTCATCACCTGGAGTTGTTTCCTGGCGACGCGGATCTTGCAGCCCGTATTGCCAGCTACGAGCTTGCGGGTGAGATGCAGACCTCAGTTCCCGAAGTCATGAGTATTCAAAACGAACCGGAATCGATTCACAAAGAATACGGCACCGATGTTGGCACTGACCTGAAACGGGAGTACGCCAAGAATTGTATCCTGGCCCGTCGACTCATCGAGAAAGGTGTAAGAGTGGTTCAACTCTTTAACGGAAGTGATCCATCCGGCGGAAACGGAATTACCAACTGGGATTCCCACAGTAACATTGCCGATACTCACGCCATGCAGGCCGAAATCATGGACCAGCCAACCGCGGCCCTCATCCACGATTTGAAGCGCCGTGGACTACTTGATGAAACCTTGGTGGTTTGGTGCACCGAATTCGGCCGTATGCCCTTTCTCCAAGCGAATGGAACTGGGCGTGACCACAATCCAAGCACTTTCACCTGCTTTATGGCGGGCGCCGGAGTTAAGAAAGGCCACAGTTACGGAGAGAGCGATGAATTCGGTTATAAGGCTGCGGTGAATCCGACCACGGTTTACGATTTCAACGCCACCCTACTCCACATCATGGGCCTCGACCACGAACGACTCACCTACTATCACAACGGTATCGAACGTCGCCTGACTCACGTGCATGGGCATGTGATAGAAGACATGTTGGCGTAGGCACAATTATTCTCAAAACACATACCGCATGCCCAGCGCTATCCCTGGCCTAAGGAACGCTTTCGTTATGAGTACCAAGAGCCCGAACAAGCGTCGACATCCCAGGAATTACCCAAGGTCGAGCAACTGGATAACGGACTTCTTCTCGTCATCGAAGACCCGGCCCCTGGGATCACGATACGGAACCCGTATTTTGGACAGATTGAACCGGTGAGATAAGCCTTCCCCATGAAAGCTTCGCTTACCCATTTACGCGTTTCTTAAATAAAGCTGTGCAATCTCCGAATGTTTGACTTTCAGGACGTTTTTAGAGCTGAATAAGCATTCATTCGCAAACGCCGTTGGCCACTAACACAAAAATCATCAAATCTTCTTACCGATGCTTCCAGTTTTCACTCCTCCCCCTACGTGTCCTGCCGTAGCTCTTGAGCGAAGTAGGAAAACCCCCACCTTGGCGGCTGCGCCGCTAAAAAGCAAATTCCTATCAGTAATAGACCTCCCCAGAAACAATGAAACATAAGCCGCTCCTGCTTCAACTTTACGTGTGCATGCTTTTTATTTCGGGGCTCACAGGACAACAAGTATGGGCCCGGGATAGCGTGCGCATCAAGGCATTCGCGCTGGGCGTCCCCAAAGCGGAATTACATATCCATCTGGAAGGCACTCTGGAACCAGAACATTACTTGAAGTTGGTAGCCGATAACGAGCTTGAAGCCAAGTATGCCACCGTCGAGGCTGTTCAAGAACGGCTGCTCGACCAGCGGGACCTGAACAGTTTTATCGAAGTCTATGAAGAACTACTCTCCGCCATGCGGACTGAGGAAGACTTTTACGAAGTGGCCCTGGCCTATTGTCGTAAAGCCACGTCGCAAGGAGTCGTCTACGTGGAAATGTTCTTTGATCCGCAAATGCATACCGCCAGGGGAATCAAAATTGAAACAGTCATGCAGGGGCTTATCCGGGCACAGACCAAAGCAGCCACTTCATTGGGATTGAAATTGAACTTCATCGCCTGTTTCAACCGTGACCGGACTGCCGATTCAGCCGCTGAACACCTCGAGAATCTGGTCCCTTGGCAAGAGGTCATTCTGGGCGTCGGCCTCGATAATCCGGAGGAGATCGGCTTTCCAACGAAATTTACAGAAGTCTTTGCACGGGCGCGCGAATTAGGCTTCCGTTTAACTACCCACTGCGACGTCAATGTGCCCAATACCTTGGCGCACCACTACGGAGCGATCGATCTGCTGAAAGTCGAACGGATAGACCACGGCCTCAACGTCGCCGACGACCCGGCTCTCCTGGCTATAGTAAAGGAACGAGGCATCGGACTGACAGCCTGCCCAACTCTACTTTATCTCGATCTTCCAGGTCGTATGGAGGCCCGTGCCGGAGCTGTGAAGACTCTACTTGAAGCGGGTATTCCCATTTGCGTTAACTCCGATGATCCTGGAATGATGCGAAGTCTTTATGTCGGCGACCTACTCGCCATTACAGTGGAGACAGCAGATCTGAACCGGGATCAGACACTTGAGCTCGCCCGCAACAGCTTTCGTATTGCCTGGCTAACGGAAAAGAAACCGCGAACTACCTCGCATCAATTGACACCTTTGCAAAAAATAATCCGATTTCTTTCTAAGGAAAAAAATGACATGGGGATTTGATCGGAGGACATCCATAACAACAGGAGGCAGCGGAGTTCCTTCATAAAGTTGTCCGCGTTATTCCGAGGAAGGGATGGTGTCTTCGTATTTGTCCCAACCGTCGATAAGGGCATGCACAACAGGAGCCGGGACGCGGTAACAAGATTCCGTGGCGGTGAGGCCTTTTGCAGGGTAGAGAGCAGTGAGACTCCAGATGGAGGACTTGCCGGGAGGCTGGTGGGTGTAGTTGCTGGCGGTGCGGAGGACGAGGACGCGGTCGAGGTCGACCTTGCCAAGCTTGTCCAGCCGGTGAAGGGCGCGGAGGGTGCCGTTGTCCTCGACGTTTGTCATGACGAAGTTACCCTCGCCGTTGGTGTAGAGCTTAACCCAGTCGTTGGCCCACTGGTTGAGGACCTCACCGTGCCAGTAGGCGTTGGAGCCCAAGCTCTCGCCGAGGATGACTTTGGGCGGGCCGGAGGCATTGGGCAGGCCCTCGTAGAGCTTCCGGTATGCGGTGACTTCCGGGTGTTCCATCAACTCCACGTCCTTGCTGAGCTCGTAGGCCCATTGAACGAGTCCGGGGTTGAGCTTGAAGGCCAGGTCGGGGAAAGGGAAGCCGCCGTTGTTTACCTCATTAGGCTTCTTGCCGTCGGAGGGAAAGATGCCGTAGGGCCAGTCCTCGGGCGACTCACGCGAGTCGATGGAATGATAGAGATCGCCGTCCACGACCCAGCGGGACCAGGCCGCGCCGCCGATGGAGACGTCCTCCGGATCGCCGCCTGCTATGCCGGAGACGATCCAGTAGGTCCGGGTGAAGTCGAAGCGAGTGTCGAGCCCGAGGGCACTGATGACCATGGCGGCGTTGGAGACACCCGGGCCGCTACAGATGCCCATCAGCCCTTTGTCGTTCATGCGCAAGTCGTAGGGACCGAAAGGAAAGGGGTAGACAGTATCGAGGTGTTCGCGCTCGATCCAGAACTGATACTCGCCCGCCTCGTCGCCGGTCAGTTCGCCGATCTCGTACATCGCGATCACGGCGACTTTGACGGCGATGGGCTTTTCCTCAGCATGGGCCATAGAGGGAACCAAGAGGGTAATGAAGAGAGTGATGGTGAGATTTTTCATGGGCATGGTGTGAAGAGAGTTATTCGGTCGAAAGGATCGGTTTTTCTACCGCCTCTGCGACTACGAAGACGGAGGTTAAGCAGAGCAGGCAGCTGATTATGAACTGAGATCTATAACGCATACGGAGAACTTAAAGGATTAACTCATTCACCTGGAATATGGTTCTGGTATTTCTTCCAGTTGGCAAGGATTTCGTGCAACACGACACAGCCAACCTGGTAGGCGGATTCGATTGCCGGACGACCGCCGAGGACATAATCAGCCGAGATGTGCCAACTGGCCAATTCACCGGGGGGTGGAGTGGAATAGTTGCTGGCGGTGCGGAGGACAAGCAAGCGGTCGAAGTCGACCCGGCCCGCTTTGTCCAGACGCATGAGCGCGGTTGCGGTGCCGTTGTCCTCCATGGCCGTCATGACGAAGTTGCCCTTGCCGTCCGAATACAACTTGACCCAGTCGTTGGCCCACTGGTTGAAGATATCGCCGTGCCAGTATGTGCTCGAGCCCATGGCGTCGCCGATCATAACAAAGGGCGGCTTGACTGCATTGGGGTAGCCCTCAAATTGTTTGCGGAATGCCGCGATTTCGGGGCCATCGGGAATGGGGGTGTCTTTTGTCAATTCGTAGGCCCAGTTCACGAAAGATGGATTGAGCTTGTGGACGATCACATCGTCCGTGGATTGAGATTTTCTTTCGTTGGGGCGGGAACCTGAAAGGGCCATTTTGCCGTAGGGCCAGCCATCGGGGATTTCGCGCCCCTCGATTTCATGGATGAGGTCGCCGTCGACCACATACTCCGCCCACGCGGCCGAGGCCAGAGAGACATCATGGGGGTCGCCGCCCGCGATGCCGGCAACGATCCAGTAGGCTTTGGACAGATCGAAGCGCGGGTCCATCCCCAGAGCCATAATAGTTGCGGTGGCATTAGTGACACCTACACCGGTTGCTACGCCGAGGACGCCCTTGTCGTTCATGCGAAGGTGGTCCTTCCAACCCATAGGGAAGGGAAAGACCTGGTCGAGCTTTTCGTTTTGCACCCATAGTTCGAATTCGCCGGGATTTCCGTCGTCGACCGTACCTCTCTCAAACATCGCGACGACCACGGCTTTTACCGGTATGGGAGAGTTCTCGGCTTGAGCGAAAGTTGGCACCAACAGGCATAAACCTGCGAGAGTGAGAAGTTTGAGGGCATTTTCAAATGACGTCATAGGCTTTTATTATCCCGGTCAAAAGCCTGTCCGCAACTCTATTTTCGAACTGTAAAATCCCCACCTCGGCGGCTGCACCTCCAAAAAGTAAATACCTCTCAATTAGCTGAATAGGTTCAACTACTCTGCTACGGCTTTGAGAAGTTCAAGCAGTGTCGTCCGAACTTTCGGCTCGGAATTGACGGCCAGATAACTCGACCGGGCTCGCCAGGTTTCGTAGCCGCCCAGGGAATGTTGCTCCACGGTGGGAAGATAGCCGTTATAACCATTGGCCAACTCAATCGTAAAAGTGGGTTTCATCGGGCTCCTTTTTTTTATCGCCAAACCGGTCTCAACAAACGTCTCGGTGGGGGTGGCGGCGATTCCCAGATCACCCAAGCGAATAGCTTGCAGTTTTACCATCATGGTTTCGGGATATTCGGCCAAGCGGACCGTCTCATGGTCATAAATCAGAGAACGTTTTTGAAAAGGTCCTTTACCCGCCTTCGCCAATCGTTCACGAGCTTGCCGGACTTCTTGCGAGGCTGGAATGCGAACCCCGAGTTCGATTTCACGTTCCTGCATGACCAGAGGAACCCAGTCACGAAATTCGATGCGGTTATATGCTAGCTCGGCTGATTCGGCGACTGCCTCTGCCACAAGTTTTATTTTCTCAAAAGGCTCATGCCTGACCCGTGGTTCAAAAAAGTTAATGTTGTTGATATCTCCACTGGTTCCATTGGACATGATACCAACAAAACCGGAATTTTCATCGACGCCGAGACGATCACCCATTCGGCGGGCGAACTCCCCAAAATAATCGGCGGAAAGCATGCCGCCGGGGAGACCTCCCACAAAGTGCAGGCTGTAATTGGCCAACAATGCGATTGGTTTTCCATTGAGATCCTGTACCGCGAGAACGGATACTTCTGGATCAGTCGGCCCAGCGGGCTTGACCAAAGATGAATCGCCAGCCGGTGGGTTCATCCTGACACGGTCCGTGCCCTGTCCCAATGGATCTTCAAGCGCAACACCGGGCTCCATATACCAACGACGATTAAATACTTCCTGGGGATTGTTGCCGACCGCCCAACCAATGCGTGCAGGTTCGAGACGCGAATCCGCATGGATAATTCCATCCGCGATGCGACTCGTAAGATATTTGATATATTTCTTATCCACCTCGCTCTGAAAGGCGGGGCTCACGCAAACGGCGGTATGTGTATGGGTGGCCGCACCCAACATTTTTGAAACCGGGATTCCCGTTTTGCGGGAGGCAATGGCTTTTGCGGTATCCCAGATTTCGCGGGGGATCAGGCAACTGTCCACAATGGCAAATGCAATTTTTGTTTCCCCATCATCAAGAACCAGGCAACGCGCATTCAAAGGATCGTGGGCGGATTCCGCAAACTTTGGCGTCATGCTCCCGACCAGAGGAACCGGAAAATCAAGCGGCGTAATGTCGATAGCATAAGCTCCGGCCCGCAACTGTTTTTCAGTCGTTTGCGCTCCAAGCGAAACGACTAAAAAACCAAAGAAGAAAATAAGGGAGGCAGTAATGGGTTTCATTGAGTATCCAGTTGTTCGAGTATTTCCAACAAGGTGGTTCGTATCTTTCTTTCGGCAGTAACTTCAAGGAAACTCGATCGAGCCGGCCAGGTTTCATAACCACCTAGCTGATGCTGCTCCAGCGTCGGCAGATAACCATCCGCACCATTGGCCAGTTCGATGGTAAAGGTATTTTCGAAAGGGCTGCGCTTCTTGATCGCCAAACCGGTTTCGGCAAACGTTTCGCAAGGAGAGGAAGCAATGGCCAAATCCCCGATACGAATCACTTGGAGGATTATAGGTTTTCGATCCGGATAATCCGCCAAAGCCAAAGTCTCCCGGGCAAAGACGATGGGATTCGTACTCCCACCAAACTTCTGATTCGGGTTCTTTTCATAATCGTCCCACACATTCTCAGCCCAGGCTATCTGTTTGGACGATGGCTTTCGCACGCCCAGGGGAAGCTCTGCCTGTTTCATTTCCAAGGAGGCATTCACCTGGTATTTAATATTAGGGTACGCATTCATCACATCCCCGGCTATACTCTCTGCCACTACTTTCATTTGTTCCCAGGGTACCACTTGATTGTTTTCCCTTAAATCAGTGGCCCGAACATCTCCACTGGTTCCATTGGACATCATGGCGACGAAGGGTGGATGGTCGCCTTTGGAGTCATTCGACCCAAGCAACGCTTCCATGCGTTTTGAGAATTGGCCAAAATAGTCCGCACTCACATGCCCCTTCTCATAGCCTCCCACATAATGAGTCCCGTAGTTGGCAAGTAAGGCCAAAGGACGGCCGTCCAGGTGCTGAGCTGACAACACGAACACCTCTGGATCAACAGGACCAGCCGGTTTCAACAGTCCTTCGCCCCGTCCGTTCATGCGTACCTGATCTCCAGATTTCCCAAAGGGATTCCCCATGGTGCTACCCTCTTTCATAAACCAACGGCGGTTGTGCACGAACTCGGGTTTATCAAATTTCGTCCAGCCAACTTGTGCGGGAGCAAGGTTGGCGATGGATTGTTGCACGGCATCGGCAATGCGCCGAGCCAGGAAAGTTTCGTACTCTTCGTTAAGCAGATTGCTGTGGAGCCCAGGCACCACACGAGGAGCTGCATGAGAGTGGGTGGCTGAGATGAGAACCCTGTTTGAGGGGATTCCACACTGCTCCTCAACCAGTTGTTTTGCCTGATCCAATATGGATCTATCGATCATAGTGTTGTCACAAACAATGATCGCCAGGCGCAGATTACCGTCGTCAAATACCAGACAACGAGCGTGCAGCTCGTCGTGGACTTCAAGAGCCGGCCCATTGATTGAAATAGTCCCATCCAATAAAGTCCCCAAATGCGGAGTAATGTTACTGGTAGCTGCCCCGGCTCGGAGTATTGCCTGTATCTGAGTGATAGGTGCCCAAATAATGCATACAAAAAAAAGAGTTTTAAGAAGTATCTTCATCGATTCGTTAGAAATGCTATGAGGTCGGACATTTCCGATTTACTAATGACGCCTTCGAGCCCAACCGGCATTAAAGACAGTCCACTAGTTTCCAGATTGACCAATTGATTACGAGAAATGATTTCCGAATGACCTCCTGCGACTTTTATTTCTAACGTCGTTGAGGTTTCTGAAGCGATAAGCCCAGAAAAACTCTGACCGTCCTTGGTCTCGGCGGTATAAAGCGCCCAACGTTCTTCCACGGCACGATTGGGATCCAGGATATCGGAGAGCAACGCATCAGTGAGTTTGAAACGAACATCAGCGAGCGTAGGGCCAACATCGACACCCAGATCACCGATTCGGTGACAAGTGCTACAGGCAGCTTTTTCGAAAACCGCCCGACCCTGCTGAGGGTCTCCTTCTTCTTTCTCTAACCCAGAAGAATAATCCGCGATTATTTTAGCACGGTCCTGATCAATCGCACCGAATAGCTCGTATGCCAGAGCAACCACTTCTTTGTTTTCGCGGCGATGCATTCGCCAGCGCTGGAAGGCAGGCATAACTGCCGGATTAATCTCACCCTTTTGCATACGCTTCATGAGTTCGAGCGCTGTTTCATCATTTGAACTCATCATTTCCAAAGCCGCACGCCGAGGAATCGGCCCGAGTGACTTCCATCCGTCGAAGTAAAACTGCGCGACCTCCTTTCGGTTGAGTCGGGATAATAGTCTGCAAGCAAGAGATTGGATTTCAGGGGGCTCGGTTTGAACAATCAACTTCCGAGCGACCTCAAAGACCGTTTCTTTCCCCATCTCCTGAACTAGCGATAAAGCCCCCAAACGTTCCTCCGTTGGCAAACTTCGATCCATAGCCACAGTAGCCGCGGAATCAATCGTAGCCCGAATACCAGAAAGATCATTTTGTGTAAGTGGAACGGGTGGCTCATTCAACAAAGCAGACATTGACCTGGATCGAAGCGAGCTGCGTTTGAGTCCCTGCGAAAGTCCTTCAACAATGGGAGCGTCGGTAGCACTGGTTTTCCCGGTCACCACTTGAGCTGCAATTTGTCGTATACCTTCCATATCGCCTCGGGCTCCGATCTCGGCAGAAAATTCTCTTAAAAAATCCGCCAACTCATTTGAGGACCCTCCAGCAAAACTGCTTCGCCCATCCATCGCTTCAAGAATCGCAACCACCAATTCAGCAGTCGGTGGATTCGAGGCCGACAGAATGGCTTTCCGCATCCAGGGATCCGATAGGCCGCCATTCATGAGCGACTTCAGCGACGCCTTTGAAAAGGTTGATTGATTTGCTTCAGTAGCGCCCAACGCCAGCATTGCGAGAAAGCTAACTCGCGACGAACGAGCTCCTGCCAGCTTTAACAACCGGCTGGAATGAACAATCGGGTCAGCCAATCGAATGGCGTTTTCAACCAGACCTGGTTCAGGATCGTTGAGGGCGGCAGCAATTTGCTCCTTCGAAAGAGCATACAATCCATGCAATGTCCATAGGGCGTGAAGACGACCGTGAGCCGAGGAAGAATGTTCAAAGAGGTCTTCGATTTTCGGAACCACGTCTTTCGCGTCTCTTTTAATAAGCAATCTTTGGGCATGGATGCGTTCCCAGCTAATCTTACTCTCCAAGAGTCTGACCAAATCGGAATTTTTCGTCGGCAGTGGTTTAATTCCTGGTGAGCTTACTCCTTTCGGAACCAGCCTCCATATCCGACCATGATCGAGCCCGGCTCGCAGAAAATTCGTTTCCTTAAAGTCCTCTGGGAAGAATTTAGCGTGGTCGATAAAGCGCCGATACATATCGCATACATAAAGCGCACCATCCGGTCCATTTCGAATTTGAACAGGTCGGGTCCATTCGTCAGACGATGCCAGGAAATCGCGCCTGTCCCCTACCCGCTCTGCCACGAAACTTGCACCATTAGGGACCAATCGATTGCGAGTCACTAGTTGTCCCGTTGGGTCACACACGAAAATGTTGCCCAGCAACTCCGGCATCAGGTGGCCACGGTAAACACCAAGCCCACAAGCTGCAGTATGGGTGCCCAAATGAGCGGAACTCGTCGTATGACTTATATGAATCGGGTAAATCGGTGAAGCCTGAGCTTGGATGTCTTCATAACCCAGCGTAATGCCTGATGCGGGATTTCGCTCCAAAGCCTCTACCGGCATTACCGCATGAATAATCGGATTGCGATTAGTTGAAAAAAACCGACGACCCCAATCATCCAATGAGCCCCCAAATTGCCCTCGACCGGTGGTGACGCCTATTTCATTTTTACGAGGATCGTAACGCAAATCTCGGCCACGAAACTGCATCGACTCGGAGGGGGTTCCACTTGGATAGATCTCCGTTCCTTCAAGACCGTTGTTCAGATAAACCCTATTGTCCAATCCCCACCGAGGAGAGGATACCTGCAATTGATTGTGGCGAGGTTCATTGGAGGTAAACAGGGATCGTTTTTCATCAGCTACTCCGTCTCCGTCATTGTCTTTTAAAAACATTATAGCTGCCCGGGTGGTTATTAATAGACCGCCATTCATGGGAAGCATGCCCTGCACATGATCCAGATGATCAGCCCAGGTAGTGGCTTTGTCCATACGTCCATCGCTATCTTCATCTGAAAGCAGTCGTATCCGTGACATCAAAGGACCTGTTTCTGTGGGCAACGGATAGTCACCCATTTCGGCAACGAACATTTGCCCCTTCTCGTCCCAGACTACATCCACGGGATCCCGGACCACCGGCTCAGCCGCAACGAGTTCCATTTCGTAATCGCCATCTATTTGCCAGGCCGCCTGAGACTGCTCAGGTGACCAAGGAAACTCCCTGGGTAAAATACTCTCACCTGTTTCGGAGATGCCGGTATTCGTGGAGGGCACATCGGGGGTCCAGGTCTCAGTGAAACTACCCAACGGCCAAAGCTCCCAGCGCCGCACCCAGAGCTCCGCGTTTAAGGATTGAAGAGAAATATGTCCGTCCCGTTTTCCAGTATCCAAATGTTGTTGTACCGGTTGTCCATTGAGCAGGGTGCTGATTTTTTCACCCTGGCAGATGACTTCGAGACGGTTCCATCCACCCACTGGATTCTCGATATCGTTCGTTTTGCGAAATCCCCGTTTATCTTTCCATCCCACTGGCTTATCGTTTTTCCCAAAATATCCAGACGCTCCTTCGGCAAGCAGAATTTCGACGCCTCCAATGTTGTTCGGATCAGCAGGGGTTTGAGGAGCCTGACCGTGAATCAACAGCCCGCTGGACCGTGCTTGGTCCGCCCGTTCGCCATAGGTGTGTTCACCCCATTTATATTCAAAAACCAAATGGTAGTCACGGTAAGCCTTATGAGTTAATAGAGAACCCCAGCCTTTGCCCGTTACATGTAGTTGATTGTAACCGAAGGACCAAGCCTCCTCATGCTTATCCGTCAGGGAATGCTCGGGTGTTAGAAGGAACGCAAAGGAAGGTTCGTCCAGTAAAGAGATCGGTTCAGTGGGAACAAAAGCCTGTTGGGCATTCAGCCCAATGCAGAAAATAATAAACGGGAAAAGGACGAGTGACCGGAGTTTCATGAGTTCGCCTTATTTTGTGCCAACACGAAGAACCTGTGGCTGGGGATTCGGAACAAAACCACGGGATCGTTGACCGCTGCCAGCCCGATTGAGATCGCCCAGATCGGCACGTCCCTTCTCCGCGAACAGCTCGAGTCGAGCGACAATATCTGGATGGTCTTCCGCAACATTTTTCGAACAACTGATATCTTCGACCATATTGAAAAGGTATTGCGCAGAGGGATAGGGTTGCTTCGGGGGATGGTGCGGATGTCGAACAGATTCATTTAAAGAAACAAAGAGCTTCCAAGGTCCTGAACGAACCGCCTGGAGTTGATCACGGTTGTAGTAATAAAAAACATCGTAGGGAGTTTTCGCGTTTTCCTCGCCGAAAATCAGCGGACGTATGTCGTAACCGTCGATGGTCCTATCACCTGGCGGATTACTTCCTGCGAGGTGAGCAAAGGTAGGCAAGAGATCCATGGTGGTGGAGAGTTCTTCACAAACAGTGTTCGCAGGAATTTTGCCAGGCCACCAGAAAATGGTCGGCACCCGAAAACCGCCCTCAGCAGTGGTGTAGCCGCGACCAAACAAGGGCGCATTGGTTCCACGATAGGCAGCGTTCTGACCACTTGCCATTGGGGCACCGTTGTCGGAGGTCCATAACACGAGCGTATTGTCATCAAGGCCGAGCTGGACAAGCTTGTCCAGAATTTGCCCCAGAGACCAATCCAGCTCTTCAACCGAATCACCCCACGAACCTGCCTCAGATTTTCCACGAAACGCAGAGGAGGAGTAAGGCGTGCGCGTAGACCCCGGCATCGCCTGGGGCATGTAGAGAAAGAATGGCTGTTCCTGGTTTGACTCGATGAAACTGATTGCACGTTCGGTATAGCGTTTGGTCAGATAATCCCGATCGACCGGGGCCTCGATAACAGCCTCGTTTTCCATGAGCGGAAGCGGTGGCCAAACCGAACCATCGGGTTCCCAGGTTCGTGCAGTCATATCGTCGGAGTAAGGAATTCCGAAGTACGAATCGAATCCCTGACGAGTCGGTAGAAAGGTTGGCTGATCCCCCAGATGCCATTTCCCGATACAGGCCGTTGCGTAACCCTGCTCCTTCAGGATCTCGGCAACCGTAATTTCTTCCGGATTCAGCCCGTAGGGAGAGATGGGGCGCAGTACATGTACATCCCGATCGTTCTGATGCATCCCCACGCGTTGCGCATAACATCCGGTCATGACAGAGGCCCGAGATGGCGTACAAACACCGGCTGTGACACAGAAATGGGTAAACTTCCGACCCTCCTGAGCCATACGATTCAGGTTCGGCGTGCGAATGGTTGTGCCCCCGAAAGGCTCAATGTCTCCATAACCCAGATTATCGACGTAGACAAAAATGATGTTGGGTGGCTTGTTTTCGGAAACTGCCTGAATTGATCCATGATCGCGGGGCGAGCAGCTCATCCAAAACGTTGCGCACAACAAAAAGGCTAAACCAGGTAGGTGGTAACAAAATGATTTCATCTTAATTTGTAGGTGGATTAAGCAGTCTTCGGTTTTCCAGCTGCCTTTGCAAGAAACGAAAGAGTCCCAACCCGATGACAATTAACGCCAGCAGATGGTACCCCGAAAAATTGTTCTACAGCCTGGGGGTTGCGTG
>Ga0114999_10004632_pt1 | contig 16534 bp, 19 predicted proteins | sample ArcticOcean_MG_C_3_FD_89820 | JGI IMG/M metagenome (GOLD analysis project Ga0114999, IMG submission 89820) | Marine microbial communities from western Arctic Ocean - ArcticOcean_MG_CB8_126 | ecosystem: Environmental > Aquatic > Marine > Oceanic | place: Arctic Ocean: Canada Basin | collected...
TGAGACCACAACTAGCAGCATCTCACGGTGCCGGATTGCCGCGCAGGGAACACCGAAGCGTATTGCTTTAGTTCCATGAAAGGGTGCTGAGAAAGTGCTTTCCTGCACTTTTTCAGAGTCGCAGGCTGCTTTTTCAGCAGCCTGCTAGAGCTACCCAGCTAGATCGCCTGGGGCGTCTGCGGCCGGGGTCTTGTGCACGGCTTCGATGCGGTGGCCGTCAAGGTCCCGAATGAAGGCCGCGTAATACGCTGGCCCGTACGGCGGCCCCCACCCGGGTGCCCCCTCGTCGCTTGCCCCATGACGAATCGCCGCAGCGTGGAAAGCGTTGACTGCATCGAGGCTCGGCGCACTGAGCGCAAGGTGAAGTCGGGAACCCGCATTGGTTGCCCCAGGGTCGTATTTAAGCGCGAGCTTGTCCTTGTCCGGTTCGAGGCCATATCCGGCGAAATCCGTTCCTTCGCAAACCCTCGTGAAACCGAGTTCAGCAAGCGCAGCGTCATACAGAAGTCCCGACGCGTGCAGATCACGGCCGGGCAGAGACGGGTGGTGGAGCATCGACTGATACCCTTTAACGCAGTGTCCCGCGTCTTATCGCAATTGCCTGCGTTCAATGGCCCGCGTCCGATCATAAGGGCCCGCCTCCATGGGGCCACCCGATCCAGGGGGGAGCCAAGGCCATCATGCGCAGGTACTTTCGCTTGCAGCGTGCCACGTATCCTCTTGCCATGGGTACTTTCGTGACGCTCGGTAATCTCCGCAAGCCTTTTCCGCGCATTCTCACGGCGGTTGCGCAAGCCGTTGAGCAACTCTCGACGCCAATCCTCATTCAACACGGACACACGCCATGGCCTGCTGCAATGCCCGGGCACACGACCGGGGTCGCGTTCCTCGACAACGACGAGTTCGAACACGCAGTCGCCGCGAGTGACGTGTGCATCGCTCACGGCGGGGCCGGGTCAATCCTGACCGCACACAGGGCAGGCGTGATTCCGTTCGTCATGCCGCGTCGCCAACGCCCCGGCGAACACATCGACGACCATCAGCACGAACTCGTTTCGCAACTCGCCGGACGCGGACTCGTGCACCGGTTCGACGATGCCGCCCAGTTGAGGAAGCTCTTGCGCGAGCACACGCCTGCGCCCAGCGAATCACTCAGCGCGGGCGCCGCCATCTCGATAGGCACCCCGAGGGCCATCCCACAGGAGCGCTCAGCAATGGTGCAGACAATCTCCGATTTGCTCGCGACGATTGAAGAGGAAACTGACGGGCCAGGGACAGGGTAGTTCTTGTCTCAAAATTTTCATGCTGAAAATAAACTAAATGCCTGGCTTCGAGGCGATCAATCCGGCTCTCCGTTTTCAACCGCATCGAGCTGTTGCATGGTCAGGAGCGCACGCAACCTCACCCCGCGGACGGCAAGCGCGGCGGTGCCGCCACCTCCCCGATCGATCACGCAAAAGTGCGTCACCCACGACAGCGCCGGTGTTGGCCCACAAGTCCAGACCGTCGAACAGGGCCCCCGCCGTCGATACGACGTCCTCCACCAATACCGCCTGCTTACCTCTCAGAGACGGGCCTTCTGCGGCACGACATGTCCCATAGAGCTTCGCTGCCTTGCACAAAAAAGCGGCTGGCAGCCCCGTCACCTGGGACAGAATCATCACAACCGGAATGCCGCCCATTTCCAATCCGACAAGGATTTCTGTGCCCGAGGGCACCATCGTTGCGAGGTGCTCACCGATCGCTCGCAACAGCGCGGGGGGCGCTTCGAACTGGTACTTGTCGAAGTGGGTATCGGCAAGCTGGCCGGATCGCAGACGAAAACTCCCGCTGAGGCGCGCGACCGCATTGATGCGCCGGGCAAGCTGTGCCACGTCACTCACGCGCTCGTGCCTCCACGGGTTTCGACCCTCTCGTGTTCATCGTAGACGTAATCCTCAGCTTGCGGATTGGTGATTTCGCCGATTGCAACGCGGCAACCAAGCCCGTCGGCAAGCGTCGTTGCGAGCACGCGAAACCAGCTGGTGTCGACGTCGCCCGTGTCATCGACCGTGACGTACACGTGCGTCGGTTCATCGTCGAATGCCAGCCCGTCGCGGTGTTGTCGCCACATATTGAGCGAGACCGAAGGACGTGATGCGTCGGCTCCCTCGATCCACTCGTACATCTCATCGTAGTCATGGTCCCAATCGCCAAGCAGACCATGGCCGTGCAGTAGCGCCGCCAACTCGGTGAGCGACGATCCAAATCGGAACCAGAGCTTTGTCGTGCACACGTGACTCATTCGTTACCCGGACTCCTATCAGGAACTGCCGATCTTAGCGGCCTCGGCAGTGTCGCACCAGCGACCTAAGATCATATTGATATCTGTGCCCCGGTTGGCGCAACATCTGCACCGCGCGCTCGTTGACTTTGCGCCGGACCTTTTGCGACAGTTGCGGTCGGTCGACGCGATGATCGACCAGGCGCCGATGGTCGCCAGCGCGCTACGCCCTGACAGACCATTTCACGAACAGGCCTCTGTCCATAACCGTCCACAACTGTCCACATCAGAGCAGAGCAAATCAGAGCACATCCCAGCCATCCGAGCCCCCCGGGGGACCCATGACATCACTTGGACAAATCCGCCAGATTGCTGTGTCGGCACCGGACCTCGACGCATCGATCAGCTTCTATCGCGATGTTCTCGGCGCAGCCTTCATTGCGCGCTACGATCCATCCGAGATCGCGTTTTTCGACTTCGAGGGCGTGCGTCTCTTGCTTGAAGGATCAGCCTTTGCATCATCACCCATCTACTTCTGGGTTGACGATATTGATGAAACCCATGCGGCATTGACCGGGGCCAGCGTCCAGTTCGACAGCGAACCACACGTGATCTTTCCGGACGAAGCGGAAACATTCGGCCCCGCAGGCGAGGAAGAATGGATGGCGCTCTTCCGAGACCCCGCGAACAACGTGCTCGCCCTGGCGACTCGCAAGCGGGCCGCCAACCAGACCGGTGCCGGGTAGGCAGTTGGACTGCCGCACAACGCACATTCGCCACTGCAACTCACGGGGCTTACCCACTTGATTTCAGCGCCATCACCAGCGTCCGATCACGGCGGCGCAGAGCCACTCGGGCAAGGCCAGGCGAACCGCTGCCGACCCGTGGCGCCATGAGTTGTTCACCCGACCGCGTGCTGGCGCTCGCCGGCATGTTGCAATGCTGCTATCTCGTCAATACGTCTGCGCGACAGGGAATGACACCCCAGGATGAACTGGACGCCATGATTCGGACGCTGTTCGTGTTCGACGCGGACGACACGGTCGAGGTCTATGGGGGGCTCGCGAATCTCAATCTGGGCACACGACTGGGCGCTGATGTCTTTGGCAACCTGAGCGTCGGCAAACATCACGAGTGGTTGAGGTACATCGCGCCGTTGACTCGCCTTGCATCGCGGGCACGCGGAGACGCCGCCCTGCTAACCCGCATTGGTGCCGGACTGCGAGAAATCGACAGCCGCTATCCGTCGGACGCGTCGACCTCCGTCGGCGCCGGCTGCATCAACAATCTGGGCGACTTGTACGAGAGTACGCTGGCCCGGAGCGGTTCACGCATCCAGATCCTCGGCAGCAAGCAGCTTTTGCAAAACCCTGCCGTCGCCGGACGCATCCGGTCTCTCCTTCTGGCCGGGTTTCGATCGGCCATTCTGTGGCAGCAACTCGGTGGCAGGCGCTGGCACTGGCTGCTCCAGCGCGGCCGCATCCTTGAGGATTTCCGATACTGCAGACGCATGCTCGAGGCGTCCTGATGATGACATTCCCGTGACCATGTCTGGCAGGTAGTGTACGTTCGCCTCTTGCAGGTAGTGGGGTAGGTAGTGAGGTAGGTAGTGGGGCAAGTAGTAGGGTAGATAGTGAGGCAGCCACTCAAGGCCAGTGAAAACTGAGGAGCCAGACGTGAGAGTCGGAATATCACTCCCGGTGCGGGAACTTGGTGACGATCTGGGTGCGATTCGCGAGTTTGCGCTGTTGGCAGAGGCACTTGGCTACACCCATCTGCGCGTCCCAGACCAGGTCATTCGCCCGAATTCCGGCCACCTGCACGAACCGATGACGCTCCTCGCGTGGCTCGCCGGAGTCACCGAATCGATCGAACTATGCCCATCCGTCATCGTCCTGCCGGCACGGCAGACTGCCCTTTTCGCAAAACAGGCGGCAGAGGTCGATCACCTCTGTGGCGGGCGCTTGCGACTTGGCATTGGTGTTGGTACCAGCGCGGATGAATTCAATGCGCTCGGAGCCGATTTCCACACCCGGGGGCGCAAATGTACGGAGCAGATGCGGCTGCTTTCGCGCTTGTGGACTGAAGACGAGGTCACTTTCGATGGCGAGTTCCATTCAATCGACAAGCTCGGCATCAATCCCCTGCCCCTGCAACGACCGATTCCGATGTGGATCGGCGGCAGCAGTGACCCTGTTCCGGCGGTGAGGCGACGAATCGCAGAATGTTCTGACGGTTGGTTCGCGCTTTGTTCCCCCGAAGCGTTTCGAGCCATCCAGGAAGACATTCTGACATTGGCAGACGCGTTCGGGCGTCGCGACAACATCAGCGCAGAGTCAGGCGTTGGTGTGCCGGGGCGAACCCGCGAGGAATGGACCGGGCTCGTGCGGGAACGCGCGGCGAGCGGCGTCACACACCTTTGCATGCGCACGCTCGGTGGCCAGCTTGATGCGGCTGGACATCTGGACCTTGCGCGAGAGATCTATCAAACGTTGGCGGAAATGTTGTGACCGGAGATCCGCCGCAACAACCCGCTGGCATCCCGGGCCGGACACTCCCGCGTTGACGTACTGGCCCGACGCAGCATTTGGCTGGCTTCAGACAACGCTTGCGGCGTTGCTGCTGACGGCAACGATGGTCTGCAACGCCGAAGTCGTTCGTATCGACATCAATGAAGAGCGCACGATCACCGGTGAGTCGCTGGGCCTTCCAGGCAATTTCTCCTTGCTTCGCGGCGTCGCGACCTTCGCGCTCGATCCCGCTGCGCCGTTGAACGATCGACTCGTCGACATCGGTAACGCGCGGGTTGCTGGCGACGGACGGGTTCACTTCGAAGCTGATCTCGTCCTGCTCCGGCCTGGGCCGAGGCGCAGCAACGGCGTCTTGTTGCTCGACATTCCAGCAGACGGCCAACAGACCGCCTTGACGACCTTCAATCGAACCGACACGGCGGGGGCAGAACCGCCGCCACTCACCCACCCGGGCGACGGTTTTCTGCAGGAAGCCGGCTATACCGTCGTTTGGCTCGGCTGGCAACATGACCTCCAGTCCCTGCCCGGCAGCCTGCGCCTGCGTGCGCCCGCAGTGGAGGACGTGCCACCCGGCCCGGTCGCCTACACCTTTGTGCCCCGCGCTCACGTGCCGGAGTTTCCGCTTGAACGTGCCCTCGGCGAGGGGCGGGTCTATCCGCCCGCGAACACGGACGATGCCAACTATCTGCTTGCACTCGTCACCGGGAATGGCCGTGAGGCTATCCCGCGAGTGCGCTGGCAGTTTGCACGCTTTAACGTCGACGAACGGGTGCCCGACGCCCGCTGGCTGACGCTCGACACCGGCTTTCTCGCAAAGACCCGGTACGAAGTGGTTTATCAAACCAACGTCGCGGAACTGTCCGGGGCCGGCTATGCCGCCTACCGGGACCTTGTGACACATCTGCGCCGGCGACCGGATCTCGCGCCCGGCGTACGCCAGGTCATTGCCTACGGACATGCCGCCGGTGGCCAATTCCTGCGCGGCTTCATCCACGATGGCTTCAATACCAGCCTCGACGGGACCCGCGTTCTGGACGGCGTCATCATTCATGATGCCGGCGGCGTCAGGCGCCTGGTCAATCGTCGCTACGCTCGACCCAGCCACCCGAAACATGCAGGCGAGTTCCCGTTCGCCTCCAACCTAACCGACAATCCGGTGTTTGACGTCAAAGACGCGTGGGGTCATCAGGCACTGGCCGACGGCACGATGCCGCGCACATTTCTGGTGAACGGCAGCAATGAGTACTGGCGAGATGGGCAGTCGACCGCGCTTGTTCACGTCGACCCGACAGGCGAATCAGACCTCCTGGGGACCGAACCAGTCCGCATCTATGCGATCGCTGGCCGGGGACGCCGCAGCACGGCGGCCACCGGCCAGGCGTTCGAAGCGAGTCCGTTGGAACACCGGTGGATTCTGCGAGCTCTGCTCACGCGTATGGAGCGATGGATTGCTGGTGATCCACCGCCAGCGAGCGTGGTGCCGCAAATCGCGAGCCAAACACTGGTCGAACCAACGCGGGTCAAGTTGCCCTTTATGAGTCCACCAGCAGCGCCGCAGGGCGCAACCGAGCGCGACCGCGGACCCGGCGCGAACAAGGGAATCAACGATCGCCTGCCGGGCGCACGCTTGTTCGACTATCCGGTACTCGTCCCGGCGATCGACCGCGATGGCAATGAACGCGGCACCCTGCAGCTTCCCCAGTCAGCCGTGCCGCTTGGCACCCACCTGCCGTTTAACCGCGTGCGCCGCGACAGCGGCGTCATCGACGTCGACACCGGTGGCTTTCAGCGCTTTCCGCGTACGGCAAAGGAACGCCTGACCCGGGAAGACCCGCGCCGCTCGGTTGCAGAACGCTACCCGTCACGACATCATTACCTTGGCCTGTTTACTGAAGCCGCGCTGAAGCTGACCAATCAGGGCTTCCTGTTGCCAAGGGATCTACCCCAGGTGATCGAGCGTGGCCTCATCCACTGGGACCACGTACACAGAAACTGACCGACACGGACGGCCGACCGGTGCCGGCCGTGAGTCGCTCGGCGCATCGCCCACTCAACCGCACAGTCGGGTCGCCCGACAGCCCCACGAAAGGACCTCAAATCATGCCCAAAGCCGTCTCCGCGTTCGACCTGGCCGATCAATCCGGACAGACCGTCTCCTTTCCGACTGGCAAGCCGACGGTCGTGTGTTTCGTCAAAGAAGATTGCCCAACGTGTAACGAGGCCGTGCCGGTGCTGGAAGCACTTCACCTCGCCCACCAGGACACCGTTGACATCCTCGTGCCGGGACAGACAACCGATGGCAACGCGCTCCTCGTTCAACGGCACAAGCTCACGCTGCCCCTGCTCGATGACTCGGAACTCGCGGTTTCGTTCGATTGTGAACTTGAGATCGTGCCAACGGTGTTCCTGGTCAACGGTGAAGGCGAGACGATATTCCAGCTCGAGGGATTTGTCCGCGAAGAATGGCGCATCCTTGCCGCCGAGGTTGCCAAGTTGGCAGGACAGGATGCCGCGCCCATCGACTGGCCCACTCTGCCCGAATGGCGACCTGGCTGCGGTTCGCTGTCGGTCGACCCGGTCTATGCCGAGAAACTGCAGGCCGCGGCCAGCAATAATCCAATGCGTGCCCGCCGGATCGAAATCGCTGAACAGGATGACGAGTTTGAGTTCATGTTCGATCAGGGCTTCTCGGACGGGCTGCCGCTGGTGCCGCCATCCCCGGAACGCGTGCTGCGAATGTTGAGCGGCACCACGCGGGAGCCGCAGGAAATAGTCGCGACCGTGCCACCCAACATGGGCACGGCAACCGTCGAGAAGATCGCGATCAACGCTGTCATGGCGGGCTGCAAGCCAGAATATCTGCCGGTTGTCATCGCCGCACTCGAAGCGGCATGCACGGACGAGTTCAATATCCATGGGGTCATGGCAACCACGATGGGCGCCTCGCCTGTCATGATCGTCAACGGCCCCATCCGTCAGCACATCGGCATGAACATGCGGCTCGGCGCACTGGGTCAGGGCAATCGCGCGAATGCGACGATCGGGCGCGCGCTGCGGCTCGCCGTTCGCAACATCGGCGGTGCCAAACCTGGCGGCACTGAACGCTCGACGCTCGGCAACCCCATGAAATACACGATGTGTTTTGCGGAATGGGAGGAGCGCAATCCCTGGACACCGTTACATGTTGATCGCGGCTTCGACAAGGACGAATCTGTCGTCACGCTGTTCGCCATGACAAGCGGCCCGACGCTGATCGTCGATCAGTCGTCTCGCACCGGTGACCAGATGGCCGGGAGCTTCGGTCTCGCACTCAAGGCCGCGCACCACCCCAAAGCACAACGCTCAAGCGACTGCATTCTGGTTGTCTGCCCGGAGCACGTTGACACGATGATGCGGGACAATTACACCAAGGAACAGATACGGGCGCGTATCCAGGAAGTCTCGAGCGTGCGGACGCGGGATCTGGCGCAAGATGACGTATCAGGGGTTGGCATTCCGCGTGAGAAGGTGGACCAGATGAGCGAAGAGGCGCAGAATCGACTCGTGCCCAAGTTTGCTTCCGAGGACAACATTCACATCGTCGTCGCGGGCTCCGACGCTGGCAAGTTCTCGGGTGCCTTCCACGGCTGGGCCGGCGGGCACATCGGGTCGATGCCGGTATCGAGAAAAATCGGGACATGATCTATGCGACCCTCGACCGCTAAATCAGGTGTGGACGGCTAAATCAGGTGTGGCTCGCTAAATAAGGTGTGGCCCTGCAGACGACGCCACGCTAACCGAGCGACAAGAGAATCCGCTCATCGAGCGAAAAGGAGAAAGAACACTGTATGCCTTTGATACTTGACCCAACCAATGAAACGGTACCCGTCGCGCGACAGCTAACGCCGCGTCCGGACGCGATCACCGGCAACGTTGCGCTGCTTGATATCAGCAAGCCGCGTGGCGACGTTCTGCTCAACCAGTTGGCAGAGCAATTGGCGGAGCGGCTGCCCAGCGTGACATTTAACCGCTATGCGAAACCCACGTTTACCAAACCTGCCCCCGCCGATCTCCGGCGCGAGATTCAGCAAAGCAACGGGTTTGTCATCGAAGCGCTGGCGGACTGAGGATCCTGCACAACGTGCAGTTTGCACGATACGGTCTGGTTCGAGATACAAGGTGTGCCGTCAGTCGCGCTTGCGTCGTCCGAATTCAAGGATGCTGCCGATACACAGGCACGTGCGCTCGGCCTGAAAGACGCGCGCTGCGTCTTTGTCCCGCATCCCATTCAGGACGCAACGGACGATGAGATGCGCACCAAAGCAGATGACGTCGTCGACGCGGTCATCCGGGCACTAACGACTAACTAAACTCTATCCTAGGATTGTCATCATTCCTGACAACTCTTGGGAGTCGGTTTGCACGCAAACCTCGGCATGTTTGCAGAAAATAGCCCGCAGTAAATGCGGTGCATCCCGGCACCGCATGCTAGTCCCCGCCCCAGAACTGAGTTCTGCGCGGGACTCGCTGTGCTGGCGGAATCGGTCCCCGGTGTCACTGTACCCCTGACCCTGCGCGGATCACCCGCCAGCGCTACCCTTGGGCCTTCGAGTCAGCGCGTCGTCCTCCTGCAGGATCGCGATCAACGCCGACATCGCCTTGTACTCCGCATAAGTGCAGGACGAATGCGGCATCACGATACACCTGGTCCGGCCGGATCAGCCTGCGGCCGACGCCTCATCGGGTGGTTCGACGACACGCGTCTCAAACTTCGCGGGCGAGACAATCTCAAGCACCTCGAAGTCCTCCGAACACGCCAGTTCCCGATGCTTGATCAACGGTGGCTGCAGGATGGCATCGCCTTCGCGGATGGTGTGTACCCCCTCGCCCTCGTATTCGAACGTGGCCCAGCCAGCCAGTACTTCCACAAATTGGAAGGTGCAATCGTGCACGTGCCACTGCTGGACGTCATCAGCCATCTTCTTGCCATTGGCGCGAATGATGTGCGCAACGAAACCCCCACCCGTGGCATCCGCAATGCCAAGGTCGCGGTACTCGAAGATGTCCCTCAACCCGTCGGTCCAGTTCGCCTCCGATGCGATGTTATGCACGAACTTCAACGGCTTCGCCTCACTCGTCTCGCTACTTGGCATATCGGCTCTCCTGCCGGTTACAAACAAAAGTCACATCCTCGGCGCTGATCACCACGACTGCTACGCACCACGGCGATCGCCCGTCAGGTTCTCGGCGGCGTTACGACCGGCAGATTACCACTAACCATGCCTGGTGCCTGCACAGTCACGAGCACCTCTATGTCGCTCCACTGTTGTGGAGCAATATAGCTTTCCTGACGCTCCTTCATCGTGATGCGTTCTTATGGCGCGAGCTTCAAAGCTTCAAACAGCAGGCGACGTTTAGCCAGTGCACCACCCGGACAGCCCAAAGAGATAGAACCCACGCACAATTGCCGCGCGATTTGCCGGTTGCGAGCGTGCGCAAATTCTCATAACCTTTACGCTCACTGCGAAAGCTGTGGAGCCTGAGAAGGACCGCGAGCGATTTTCACAGTGAGGACCGGAATCTTCGTGCATAAGTTAAGCGTCAGGCGCTCGCGCACCGCGGTTCTGAAGACTTAAGAACAACCGACTCAAACACAGACAAGTGGACTTGATCCCGGCAAACGGACAGGTACCTCAGCGACACCCCCCACCTGCCCGCGTTTCCAGGACTCGTCCTTTTGAGGAGAGCATCTGATGAACGTACTCGATTTCGGCAAACGCAAGCATCAAGGAAAGAAGATTTCCATGGTGACCTGCAACGACTTCTGGTCCGCGCAACTCATTAACGAATCCCCGTCGACTGCATTCTCGTTGGCGATAGTCTCGCCATGGCCATGCACGGCTTTGACTCGACAGTCCACGCAGATATTCCGCTCATGAAGCCGCACATCGAAGCGGTCGCCCGCGGCGACAAGTTCATCGTTGGCGACATGCCGTTCCTGTCCTGCAGCCGCGGACTTGCCGCTGCAATCGACGGCGCGCAGACCCTGATAGAAGCCGGCTCGATGGCCATCAAGATCGAGCGCCACACCCATCAGGTTGACATCATTGATCACATTGTTGACGCCGGCGTTCCCGTTATCGGACACATTGGCCTGCCCCCCCAGGGTCGTTCACAGCCTCGGTGGTCACAAGGTTCAGGGGCGCAACGAGGGCAAAGCACACACGAACTCGGCATCGCCGGATTTGATGTCGACTACGTGACAACAATCGATGACCGCCGGTACGCGGCCGCAAGCCTCGATTGCAACGGCCTGCCCATTCGGCTAATCGACAATGTTCCAACAGGAGAACAACAATGATCTTGTGCCTTGACGTCGGCAACACCCAGATTTACGGCGGCGTCTTCTCTGACGACGAACTCATGGTGCAATTTCGCCGCACATCCCAGCTTCGCAGTTCATCCGACGAACTCGGCGTCTTCTTCCGCGCCGTATTACGCGAGAACGACGTTGAACCACTCGCACTCAAGCAGATTGCCATCAGCTGTGTCGTTCCGGACCTGTTGTACTCGCTGCGGGCGTGCTGCCAGAAGTACTTCGGCATCGACCCGCTCATTTTACGGCCCGGTATTCGCACCGGACTGAAGATTCTTTATCGTGAGCCAAAAGAGGTCGGCGCGGACCGTATTGCCGACGCGGTTGGCGCTATCGCGATGTATCCCGACCAGAACATCATCGTTGTGGACTTCGGTACCGCGACCACGATCTGTGCCGTCACCCGAGACCGGGAATTTCTTGGCGGCAACATCATTCCGGGCGTGCAGCTTTCCATGCAGGCCCTTGAGGAGGGGACAGCGCAGTTGCCGTCCGTTGAGATCAAACGGCCCAAAACTTCGCTCGGTCGGTCGACCGTCGAGAGCATTCAGAGCGGGCTTTACTGGAGCAATGTGGGGATGGTTCGCGAGTTGGTTGCCCGCATCACGGTCGAGGCCTTTGACGGCGAGCGACCGATGGTGATCGGAACCGGCGGTTTCGCGCACCTGTTTGACCGCGAGAATTTGTTCGACGCGGTCGCCCCGGACCTCATCCTCACCGGTCTGCTACTTGTCCTGCAGCTGAACGAGAAGCCTGAACATGAACAAGTAGCCAGCGGCGAATAGTCGTGCCTGGCCATCGGTCAACCAACGCTTCGTGTCCTGACTGGCTAATTGGTTGCATCTGGGCGGTCAGCATGTTGTGTCGCTAACAAGGCGCGGGGACGCCGCGGTCGCGAACCCGCAAGGATGAGAAACCACGACGAGGCGCTGCCGATCAGCGGCGAAACAGGCCAGCGAACAATGTGACGAATTAGCCAGACAGGACACTAGTTCTTGAAGAGATCGTTGAACCTTGACGCTGCATCGTCCGACGACAAGAGCGTATCTTCCTTCCTATCGCTGAGGGGATCGGCGAATGGGTCTTCGAGATGCGCGGCCCGGGCTTCGTCTGAATCCGAATCCGGCGCGTTCGTCGCATCGCCATCGAACAACCCATCGAGGCGGGACTTCGCGGCCTCGCGCACGGAGCCTTCGGCCATGTCGTAAGCATCATGACGCTGGGCAAAAAAGTCACAGAAGTTGCTGACCTTCTTTTCAACCACCGGCTCCGCCCGATCATGGTCGCACTGAGCCGGCCTGCCAGGGTCGTAGTGAAGGCACATGGTGCAGGTATGCAGGTCTGCGAAACAGGTCTGGCAGCTGTGATGACGTGTGATCGGCTCGCGTGGATCATCCGGCAAGGAGCCGCCGCAATTCCAACAAACGAGTTGTCCCACGGTCAGGCCAGAAAGTCGTCCAACGCCGCATTGAACGCATCGGGCGACTCGAAATAAGAAGAGTGTCCGGCGTCGCCGAGGTTAACCACTTTTGACCCCGGCACGAGTGCCGCGACTTTTTCGATCATCGCCGGCGGAAAAATCTGGTCCTGGGCGGCGGTGATGAACAACGTCGGTGTCCTGAACGCTTCGAGTTTCGTCTGGTCGGTTGGCCGGCCGATACCCGACACGATCTTCGCCCGTACGTCCGGGTCGTTAAAGGCGCCAATCTGGTTATACAGGTGGCTTGCCACTTCGTTCTTCACATGGAAGTCTGGCGCTACGGCCCAACTGCCGAATGGCGGTACCGCCGGTTTACGCACTTTTTCTGCCTCGGCACTGACCGCCGCGATTTCATCATTGGTGATGCCACCGGGGGTGTGGCTCATCACTAGCCGTTCAACGCGCTCGGGACATTGCAGCGCCATCCCGAGCCCCGTCCACCCGCCCATCGACTGACACACCAATTGGGCGGAGGCCATGCCCTCTTTGTCCATGATGGCGGTCAGATCGTTGACGAAGTGACTCATATCGAGGTCCTCATCCGGACACACCGAGCGTCCGAACCCGCGATGATCGAAGGTGACGATGCGGAAACGATCAATGAAATGGGGGACCTGTTGCCACCAGCTCGCGGCATTTCCACCCGCCCCATGCGCGAAGACCAGGTGGCGATCGCCGTCCCCGAAGGTCTCGTAATAGATGCTCGCCTTACCGATCTCTACTGTTGGCATCGCTTTCCCCTAACGGTTCTGGTTTCCCCTGGTTCGAGCCCAACGTCCTGCGCCCCGTCGCTCGCTGTTTGGCCGGTTATTGTCCCAAAATTGTCACCCTGACAGTTCTCGAGAACCGGTTTACGAGCAAACCTCGCATTTTCTTGCAACCGGGCGCGCCGGGTTCGCGGACTTGTCGCGTTCGTCATGGACGGAACGGCATCGCGGTCATGCCCAACTGGGTCTGCAAGACACGCTGGGCATCCGTGACAAACTCAACCAGCACCGCGCGCGTATCCCGGGGATCAATGATGTCCTGCCCGGTCGCTTCCGCAGTTCGAAACGGGCTGCCAAGCGCTCGTAAACGGGCTTCAATCTCCTCACGCTTCGCTTCCGGGTCCGGCGCGTCGTCGATCTCGCGGCGGTATGCGGCGGAGGCCCCCCCGGCGATATGCATCGAGCCCCAGTTCGCCGACGGCCAGGCATAACGGCGAAACATCCCCGAGGGCCGATGCTGGCACTGGCCAGCAACGCCGTAGAGCTTGCCCATCACGATCGTTATCCACGGCATGCGAGAAAGACAGGTTTGCGCGACGAGCGCCGCGCCAGCGCGCTCGATGCCCTGTTTCTCAGACTCAAGGCCCACCATGAAGCCCGGTTCGTCAGCGAGGGAGACAATCGGCAGGTGGAAGGTGTCGCACAGTTGCAGCAACCGCATCACCTTGCTGCCGGATGCGACGTCGGTCGACCCACCCTTGTGCCGGTTGTTGTTGGCCATCACCCCACAGGGGTAACCGCCGAGTCGCGCGAGGCCGATCACCCGGGAGCGGCCGTATCCCGGCGAAATCTCGAAGAACGAACCCTGATCAACCACCGCGTCGATGACCCGGTGGATTTTGTACGTTTGCCTCGGATTGACGGGTACCGCGCTCAGCAGGGATTCGTCTGCACGGCCCGGATCGTCGCCGATGTCGACCTGCGGTGGCATTTCCCAGACGTTCGACGGCATATAGCTTAGGAAACGCGTGATCTGCTCAAACGCGTCTTCCTCCGTCTCCGCCAGGTTGTCGACGCTGCCGCTGATGCGCGTGTGGATGTGGTCGCCGCCCAGTTCTTCCTTGGTGATGTCGTAACCAAGCGATGCTTTGACGACCGGTGGACCTCCCGGAAAGAGCTGCGATTTGTCGCGCACCATCAGGTTGAAGTGCGCGAGACAGGCGTTGATGGCCGGCAATCCCGCGACCGAACCCATGACCGCAGATACCACCGGAATCTCGCTGAGTATCTCGACGTCGATCGTTGACCAGGCATTGCCGTCAGGCAAGTAGGTGCGGCCGATTTCCTCGAAGGAGCGCACACTGCCACCGGCGGCGTCGAGCAATCTGACGTATGGCAGCCGCCACTCACGGGCCCGTTGGTTGGCGGCTAGTTCCTGGCCGAGTCCACCGCTTGTACCTCCAGATCCTCCACGCACGGTGAAGTCACCCGCCGACATGACAATTTTGCGCCCGCCGACAGACCCGAACCCGTCAACCGAACCCTTGGGCGTAACACGTACAAGCGTCCCGCCTTCATATTGGCCACTACCTGCCAGACCCATGAATTCACGAAATGTGCCGGCATCGACGAACTTGTCCACCCGCTCGCGGACCGTGTACTTGCCGCGTTTGCGTTGACGGGCAACGCCCTCGGGCCCACCCATCTCCTGCGCGAATCCACGGCGTCGTTCGATCTCGTCTACTTCATCCTGCCAGGACATGCCTCTTTACTCCGCAACCGCAGTGAAAACCTGAACCCTGCAACCCCGGAAATCAGTCGGTCCGTGACCCTGGGCCGGAGTTCGCAGCGCCCGCCTAATCGGTGCCGAGCGCCGGTAATGTAACGTCACGCCCGTGTCACCTTTACTTTGCCATCCATTGCGGACCGAGAGCCACCTCTTACCTCTAACCCACCTCTTACCTCTAACCGACCTCTCACCTCTTAGCCACTGCGCTGGACATATCTCTGTGAGTTCTTTCGATGTGATCCGTTGAGATGTCTTGCGTCGGGGGCCCGTTCAGATGGTCACGCTAAAGCGCTGCTCTCTCTAAGGCACGCGCCGCACTGGCCTATTAGAGCACAGCGCGTCATACCTGCACAGCGCGTGGGCGCCACAACAGAGGCAACAAAACCGCGACGAATTCGGCTCTACGTTCAACCCGGCGGGGTCCGCGACCCCATTAAGCTATCCTACTCAACCGACGAGATTCTCAGCGAACATCCCTATGCCACCGCCAATCGTGCGCCGGGTGGCGACTGTTCACCGTTGCTCCATGGCGGCTATGACGATGCGGGCAACTATGTTTCGCCCCGCACCCTGGAACGTTGGCCAGCCATTAGGAACTGGCAAGCGTCGCTCGCCGCGAAAGGCAATGAACTCATCGATGCGTCAACCGAGATTCTTGTCGCGGAGCACTTTCCCAACCACGCGCAAATGAAGCTTCTGCTGGATTCCGGCATCAACCTGCCGCTTTGGCGAAGCCTTACGACCACTGGCATCGTTGAGGGGTATGGCCGCATGCTCGCTGACATCACCGCGCCCGACTTTGCGTCCATTGTGGTCGAGGACATTAGCGGCACCGCGACGGCACATCTCAACAAGGGCCTTCTGGTTGCCCATGGCCTCGACGAAGGTGGCAGCGATGGCGCCCCCGGTGCGCACGACCGGATGTGGTTCACGGCCCGCGACATGCTGTTCGGGCCCAGTGCTTACACCACGCCGGATATGCCCGCACGGGCGGCCCGGCGCCGACAGCCGGGCATTACCAGAGATTCCGCTGGCGCACGAGGCTTTGATCAAGCAATTGATGGGCATTCTCCTGATTGAAATCAGCGCTGAGCGAGGTTTTGAGTTCAACGTGGGAATCATGCGTGACCCGGCACTTCGGCAGGGACTGCGCGACACCGCCGACGAGGCCGCGAACATCATCGATCAGATTCGGCAAGACAAAGCATCGCACGTCGCGTACGTTCAGCTATTTGTCTCGGAACTTCGTTCATATACCTTCCGCACCACTGATGGTTCGCTCACCCGGGGTGCCGAGTTTCTGGATCCGCTTTGGGAGAAGGCCGTTCGCTGGAACGCGGTGGACGTTCCGCGCAGCCAGCGTCTAATGCAGCTTACGTTGATAGAGGGGTGCATATCGGAGCATCGCA
>Ga0114999_10004633_pt1 | contig 16531 bp, 15 predicted proteins | sample ArcticOcean_MG_C_3_FD_89820 | JGI IMG/M metagenome (GOLD analysis project Ga0114999, IMG submission 89820) | Marine microbial communities from western Arctic Ocean - ArcticOcean_MG_CB8_126 | ecosystem: Environmental > Aquatic > Marine > Oceanic | place: Arctic Ocean: Canada Basin | collected...
CAGGTGAGATCGAGATCGTCCTTACCTACCTGGAATACAGCCTGCTGAACCAGGCTGCGGTGAACGATTTCTTCCCGGTTTGCCGCAAGCACGACGTTGGCGTCATTCTCGCCAGCCCGCTCGGTATGGGCCTGTTGACGGGAGTGGAGCCGACTGAATTGGAGAATTTGCGCAAGGTTCCGGGCAAGGAGCCGGTCGCCCATGCGATGTGGAGTTGGTGCCGAGAGCGAGAGGTCAACATCCGCCATCTCGCCGTCCAGTTCTGCATGGCGGCGCCGGTGGATGGGATCGTCCTTCCCGGGCCGGCCAACACAGAGCAGGTCGAAGACGCGGTTGAGGCGGCTACGGCCGAGATCTCGCCAGACATCTGGCGCGACTTCGAGAGTGAGTTCGGCGTCGGCCTCTAGTGGCCTCTGTTACTCTGGGAACTGATCCCGGTACTTCATCATGTTGTCTTGAGGCGCATAACCAAGGATCTCGACTGCCTGGCTGATGTCGAGGAAGCTGCGGTGCGGACCGTCATTGTTGCCTGAGGCCCCGTAAGTGACGATGAATTTCTCCGGCCCCTCGTAGTCGACCGCCAACCCGAAGAGCTGGACGCCGTCTCGCGGCGATAGCAGGGTACTGCAGAAGCGCAGGCAGTCCGGCTCGCTCTGGCCGTGGAAGGTGCCGACGCGAATGGCGATGAAGCGCATGCCATGCGTGTTCGCCAGCAGTTTACCGCCGATCTCCGCCATCCCCTTCATCGCCCCGTACCAACCACATGGATTGTACTGGTCTGCCGTAGAGAACACGGGCGGTCCTCCCAGATGCTCGTTCTGCATGGTAACCCGATTGCTGCTGGCGTAGACGATCTTGCCGATCCCCGCTTCGCGAGCCGTCTCCCACAAACGCATGCACAGGCCGATGTCCGTCAACTCGGTCGTTCGCGGTCCGACATTGTCAGGCTGGATCAGCACCAGATGGACCAGGACATCCTGATTGCCAAATACCTTGGCAGCAAAATCAGGGTCACAGACATCACCGATTTCTGTCCGTGAACGAGCCCCGGTGATCGTCCGTTTGTCGACCAGCGTCAGCTCGTACTGGCCCTCTTCTTCCCACGCCTTCCACAGCACGTTACCGATCACGCCTCCGGCGCCGATGATGACGACGCGAGGTTTGGCGACCGCAGACATCTTTGTCTCTAGCGTTTCCGTGTTTTTCCGTGATCGAACAAGCCGTACCGCTGAATCGCCTCGGCTACCTTCGGCGGTACCATCTGCTGCCAGCTGTCGTCCCCCTGCTCGATTAGAGCAAGGACGTTATCCGACTGGATGTGCAGAACCTCCTCGTTGTAATGATCCAGCTGTACGATCATCCCACTCGACACCAGGTATTCGAAGAGCGCTGAGATCGCTGCGGGCGGCTTGAAATTGGCCACCGTGATCAACTCACCCGTCTCGGGCATCAGCATGGGGTAGACGAACACCTTAACGTCACTCTTGAACAGGCGTCCAAAGGATTCGAGCATGCCGCCCTGTAGATGCTGATAGTGAACCTCGTTGAAGAGGTCGCTGAGCCCGCCGGCGCCCATGGTGATCGCGATGGAGCGGTCGGTGTAACGAGTCAGGTAACCGACGAGCCGAAAATATTCGAAATAGTTTGAGATCAGCACCGTGTGACCGGTCGCCGCCAGCACGTCGGCGCGGCTGAGAAAGTCCCTGAAGTCGATCTCGCCATCCGCCATAAGGTTGTGCATGGTGATTTCCAGCAACGTCACCACCTCTTCGCCGTCAACCTGTTCAAGCGTTTTCAACTGCTGGATCGTCGACTCGAGCATATCCAGATTAACGAGGGTCAGCGGTCGGAAGCGGCCCCGCTCGACGATCACGGACTTCTTGCGCAGTACTTCCGAAGGCTGCAGCACCTGTCCCTCAGCACTGAACATCACCGCGTTCGTCAATCCCAGTTGTACCAGCCTTAGCGCCATCAGACGGTTGTCCACGTGACGAAACTCGATACCGCTGAACTCGATCAAGTCGATCTCGATGCGCTCCGTCGACAGGCTGTCCAGCAGCGATTCGATCAGCTGCTCCGGTTCGTGGAAGAGGTTCAGGGCTCCGTAGATCAAATTGACGCCGACGATACCGAGGGCCTCTTGTTGTGCCGAGTTCTCCGAATCCCACATGCGCACGTGCATGATGATCTGGCTGACGTCATCGCGTGGATGAGATTGAAAGCGAACCCCCATCCAGCCGTGGCACTCCTTGTTTCCCGAGAAACTCTGCGCTGATACCGTATCCGCAAAAGCGAAAAATGCTGTGCTATCGCCCCTGACCTGAGCCAGTCGTTCAATGCACAAGTCGTATTCGTAGTGCAACATGGACTCGAGCCGCTCACGGCATACGTAGCGCGCACAGTCGCCGTATATCGCGTCGGAGACGGTCATGTCATAGGCGGAGATACTCTTTGAGATCGTACCCGAGGCCCCGCCGACCAGAAAAAACCAGCGCACAACCTCTTGCCCGGCGCCGATCTCAGCGAAGGTTCCGTAGCGGCGTTGATCGAGATTGACGGCCAGCGCCTTCTCGTGCGGCGTCATGGATTGGTGTTCGTTCATACGTCCTGTGTTGCTCCTGATCAGGTGAGTGTGCTGCGCTCGCTTCAGGGAGTCAGTCGGTAGGCCTTCACGGCGGTGTCGTGAAAAAGTGCGGAGCGTTCTGCACTCGGCCGATCCTCGGTCCAACGCATAAACCCGCGGTACAACTCGGGGATGGTAATCCCCATGACCTTGTCTACCGGGAAATTGCTGGCAAACATGCAGCGATCGCACCCGAAAAGATCGATCAGTTCGAGCACTATCCCGCGCATCTTGGCCCCCTTGGCCTCGTCTTCATGGTAGCCTTCGCAGGCGAACCACAGCATCGACAGCTTGATGTAGACGTTCGGCATCGCCGCCAGCGCCCGCATGCCTTCTCGCCACAGTGGCTCGTGAGCGTCGTCCTCGCCCTCGTGGAGAAAGCCGATGTGGTTGATGATGACGCGCAGGGACGGAAAACCACTCAGCACCGCCACCGCATCCGCGACCTGGTGCGGATGGCAGGACAGATCGAACGCCAGGTCGTGACGGTCGAGCAGGGCCATGCTCTGGCGAAAGTTGTCCGTGCGCAGCAGCTCGCCGCTTTCCACCTGCGCCCAGGTCAAAGCGGGATTCTGAGGATGGTGATTCAGGATCATGCGAATTCCGCGCAATCTGCCAGCTGAGGCTTCCAGGTGTTGTTGGATCACCTGTTCGGTCTGTTCGGGAGCCCTGGCCAGATGAACGTAGGCCACCAGGCCGAATGGGCACGCTGCTGCCGTCGGCTGCAGCTGGGCGCACACCCACTGCGTCTCCGACACGGTGTCGACTACCCCGCCCCCTTCCATCTGTCCGACTACCGTCTCCACGTGGACTCGCGACTCCAGTCGGAACGGTGCCGGCAACGTTTTCATGTCGGCATGGTAGTCGGAGGCCAGGTAGGTCGGCAGCCTCTCCTCTACCGCCGCACCCAGGTTCGGGTTCGGACGATTCGGTAGATCCCACAGGTGAAAGTGAGGATCGCAAATAGCGATGGTCTGCTGGTCGCTGCTGGTGGACATCCGCTGTCCCTCAAGTAGGTCAGTCTGATACCTCTTACTACCCGTGACGCTCTTCCTTCCAGGGATCCCCACGCCGGTGGTAGCCGCGCTCCTCCCAGTAGCCGAGTTCGTCCACCGGTGAAAACTTCAGCCGGCGCAGAAACTTGGCCGATTTCCAGGCATAGAGATGAGGCACGATCAGCCGCATGGGACCACCGTGTTGGCGCGGCAGGGGCTCCCCGAAAAGCTCGTCCGCCAGAATCACGTCCTCGTGGAGACAATCGTCCAGAGGAATATTGGTGGTGTAGTAGTCGGAGCCCTCGGCGATGACGAACCGTGCCTTTGCCGTGGGCTGAACCAACGCCGCCACGTCGACGAAACGGACCCCACCCCAGGCGACATCAAACTTCGACCACGTGGTCACACAGTGAAAATCCGACACTTGCTCTACCCGCGGCAGCTGCTGCAACTGCTCCCAGGTCAGCGACAGCTCGCGCTCCACCTCCCCTTTGACCTCGAAGCGCCAGCGTGGCTCATGGAACTTTGGGCGCACGCCCAGATCCAGGACGGGAAACCCTGTTGTGAGATGCTGTCCTGGTGGCAGTCGCTGCTGGGCGCGATCCGCTTGCCGGGGCTCCATCTGCTTGAAGCGCTCCAGCAACTTCGCCTTGGCGGCGAGCATTTTGGGGTTGTATTCCAAGAGGACGTTCGCTCAACTACCGGGTGTATCCCGTGCCGCTTCGATCATCGCGCTGATCCCCTCGAACGACCGATCCTGCACCTTGACGCCATTCACGAACAGGGTCGGTGTGCCGCGCACGGAGACGGAGATCCCAAGATTGTAGTCCTCCTCGGCGATGCCGGCGTAACGCTCCTGGTTATCCAACAGGTCCTGCCGCCAGCGCTCGATGTCGAGCCCGGCCTCCCTGGCGTAGTCCTCGAGCTTACTGGTCGACAAGGTCCTGAAATTGGCGAAGAGGACGTCGTGCATCTCCCAGAATTTGCCCTGCTCCTGGGCCGCCAGCGAAGCGATGGTTGCCGGTTTTGCAGCGGCATGAAACGACAGCGGGAAATGCTTGAAAACCAGCTTCACATCACGCGGATACTTCTCGAGCAACTGCATCAGCAGCGGCTGGACTTGCGCACAATAAGGGCACTGGAAGTCGGAGTACTCTACTATGGACACCGACGCATCGGCACGGCCCCTGGTTGGTGAATCCCCAAGCGCTATGGAGTAGACGGTACTGGGATCGGCCTGGCGGCCGGCGTCGGGCCGGGCGTCAGCGTTCTTCTGAGCCTCTTCGAGATCCGACAGCCGCTTCAGGATATCCTGATTCTGCACCCGAAGCTCATCGATCTCACGCTTGTGGCAGCCTGAAGTTAGCAACATGGCTAGCAACATGGCTAGCAACACGGTTAGCAGCGTGGTTGGGAGTAGCATCCTCCCTAGCACGGAAACTGGTACTGCAGCTGGATTGGTCATTCCTGGTTTCCCCGACGTCAACACGCCCATATCTCCTGGTTTTGCAATTCCGCAAGGCTTATTGAAGTTATACTGGTGCCACGTGGCGCGAAAGAGCGCCGGCCGTCAGATGGGCCGCGCTCATTCCAAACCCACTCACCTTGAACAAAGGAGTCACAGTGCCCGACCCTTCGCCCCGAGAGCCCATTCGTATAGCCCTGGTGCAGGGCAGTGTCCGACCCGGAAACTATACAGCCAAGGCGCTGGCGCTGGTCGCCGACGAATTGTCAGCCAATGCCATCCATTGAGGTAGATCTGATCGACCCGACGGGCGTGACGCTGCCCTTGCCGGGTAGCGGAGTAGAATCCCCCGAGGTTGAGGTATTCGCGCAAACCATCCGCGACTCGGTCGGGGTCATCCTGGCGACTCCTGAGTACCACGGTTCCTATTCGAGTGTCATCAAGCTCATCATCGAGAATCTCGGATTTCCTTCGGGTCTGGCCGGCAAGCCGGTGGCGCTGTTGGGTGTTGCCGCCGGACAGATCGGTGCCATCAAAGCCCTCGAACACCTGCGCAGTGTGTGCTCGCACATTGGCTCCATCGTCTTGCCGGGCCCGGTCTCCATTGCCGGGGTACAAGAGGCCTTCGACGAAGACGGGCGCTGCCTCGACGCTTCAATAGAAAAGAGGATTCGCGGGCTGGCCACACACATGACCGACTATATCCAGGAGAGCGTCTGTCCAAGCTTCTGCCTCGAAGAGTTCGTGCGCGAGGGCGCTGCCTGAGAATCGATGCGAGTATGAGTGTGCCAGAATTCCGCAAATGGCCTGACTTGCGCAAACTAGTTGCCCGGATAGCCGCCTTTGCGCTAGCCGGCTCCGTGTGGTTTAGCGGCTGTGCTGAGGAGGGTGGTCCCTCTCCCGAGCCTGAATGGCAGCCCAGCGAGGGACCGATCTCCATCGACCTGGATTGGGAACGGTTTGATCGCAAGGCCCGCTTCGCCCTCCGCCAGGACGATTACCAGGGAGCGATCGAATTGCTACACCGGGCCTGTGACCTGAGGCCTCAGCACGCACCGGGGTGGGATTTGTTGGGTAGCGCCTACGCGCTGGCTGGCAGACCGGGGATTGGCGCCCGACTGTTCGAGAAAGCGATCGCCATCGATCCTGACCAGGCGATCTTTTTCGTACACCTGGGCAAATCCCTGATGGACCTGACCGACTATGAAGGAGCACGGGCAGCCTATCAAAAGGCCCTTGAAGACGGCGCCCAGTCCGCCAAGGTCCATTTTGACCTGGGCATGGTCGCCGAGCGCCAGGACAGGCTGCGGGATGCCATCGGTCATTTTGAGGACGCCATCGGGGTCAACGCCAACTTCGCTGATCCGTACTACTGGCTGGGCACGGCGCACGAAAAACTGGGCGATGGCACGGTGGCAGCCAATTGGTTCGAGAAAGCACTCGAGTTGAACCCCGGACACATGGGATCGCACTATGGTCTGGGATTGTTGTACCTCAGAGGGGACCGCCCGGACGCTGGGCGAGAGCATATGGAGACCTTCCAGCGGCTCAGGGATGAGCGCCTGGCGCGGGACGAACGGGTGAGGGAACGCGAGCGGGACCGCGAGCGCGACAGATTGGCCTCACCCTGACCGATCTACCAGTCTCTATATCCCGTGCTCTTGGCGTTGGTTAGTACAGTTCTGTTGATTCTACTCCGCCTGCCCCCTGCCCCTGCTTGATCACGACCAACTGGTCAGCTTCCACATCGACGATGCGCTGGACCTCGCCGTCTGGCCACACCACCTCCAGCACATCTACTTCGGCTTCGCCGTCGAGGCCGAAATATACTCGGGTATCGTTGTAAGAGAGGTAACTGGATGCGCCACGGACCGTCCGCATCTGCACCTGCTCTCCAATCGTCGCACGCACCGTAGCTCCGGTACCGTCACCGATGCGAGCACCGACAAGCTGCACAGCCAACCTATGGCGGTGGCGCGAGTAGTCGTTGCGCAACAGTGTCGGTGAATCATTCAGGTTGACGACGAAGACGTCGACGTCACCGTCATTGTCGTAATCACCGAAACAGGCGCCGCGGCTCACCTTTTCAACCTCCAGCCCGGGGCCGGCCTCGGCGGATACATCCTTGAAACGTCCGCCTCCATCGTTGCTGAGTAGTTGATTGCGTTGGCGGTATGAGGTGCCTGCCGGCACCCTGTCCACCTGCGGAAAGACATGCCCGTTGACGACAAATAGGTCGAGATCGGCATCGCTGTCGTAGTCAAAGAAGTGAGTCGCCCACCCCAGGTATGTAATGGTTGACGCTGCGAGTCCGGCCCTTACGGTCCAATCGGTGAACCCGATCGCCCCGTCGTTACGGTAGAGGGTGTTGCTCTCACGAAAGAAGTTGGTGACGTAGAGGTCCTGATCACCGTCGTTGTCGTAATCGCCAAAATCGATCCCCATGCCGGCCTCGTCGTCGCCGTCGCTGTTGAAGGCAACTCCCGACAGCAGGGCGACGTCCTTGAAGGTGCCGTCACCCTGGTTCTGAAAAAGGACGTTCGGCACAGAGTCATTGGAGATGTACAGGTCGGTGTCACCGTCACCGTCGTAGTCTTCGGGCGCCACCCCCAGTCCATAGTGCCGATTGGTGGTGCTGATGCCTGTTTCAGCTGTCACGTCGAGGAAGCGCCCCCCCTCGTTGCGATACAGCACGTCGGCTGCGCCCTGCATTCCCCGTGGCCCGCAGTAGACGTCTATGCCGCCAATGTAATTGCAGCCGCGCGGTTGAGTGTCGTCGAAGTCCATCTCCAGATAGTTGGCCACATAGAGGTCCAGGTCGCCATCGTTGTCGTAGTCAAAGAAAGCGGCGCTGGCGCTGTAGTCGTTGCCGGCGACACCGGCGCCTGCGGTGATGTCCACAAATCCCCCGGTAGCCCGATTTTGGTAGAGTACGTTGGCGCCGAAGTTAGTCACATAAAGGTCCAGTAGTCCGTCGCCGTTGACGTCGCCAACACTCAGGCCACTTCCCCACGAAGCGTCGGCCACCCCTTGTTGTTCGGCGATTTCGATGAATGTTCCGTCGCCGCGATTGTCGTACAGTGCGTTCCCTGGACCAGAGCGTTCACGGTAGGTCTCGATGGTTGAGCCATTGACGATGTACAGGTCAATATCCCCATCGCCATTGTAGTCGAAGAAGCCGGCACCACTGCCATGGGCTTCGACGATATAGTCCTTCCACTTGCCGCCGAATGTCTGTTGAAAATCGATCCCGGCGGACAGCGTCTGGTCAGTGAATTGGGCGTCGGCTGAGCCGCCGACCGAAAGCGCAACGACGACCATCGTCACCACCACTGCTTGAGCGATTCCTATGTTGTTCGTTATCATGAGTGGCCCTTAGTTGACATCCAGCGTACCTCAGTCGCCGGTGAAAGTAGCCCTAGTGGCCAGCCGGGAAAACCCGCGTCCACACACACCAACAGGCTAACACCAGTGGAAGGAGCACCAATGGCTACCGATTTTGATCTGCTGATCCGCGCCGGTCGCATGTTCTGTGCGGCCTCCAAATTCGACGGGCCCGGTGCCGTTGGCGTATGCGGCGACCGCATCGTCGCGGCCGGAGACGACGTCGAAGGCTCGGCGCAGCAGACGCTGGATTTCCCGGATGACCTGCTATTGCCGGGCCTCGTCGACATGCATGCCCACCCGGCCCTTCGTGACTCTCGCTACGGTGTCGATCCGGACCTCGAGTTCCTGCCGCGCGGCGTCACCACCGTTATGTCGCAGGGTGACGCAGGTGCCCTGAATTGGCCGGCCTACCGACGTGAGGTCGTCAAAGGAAGACGCACCCGGGTACTCATGGCTCTGGGGTTGTCTAAGTTCGGCGAATCGCAGCAAGAGCGCTGCTTCATCGAGCTGGACGACGCCAATGTGAGCGCCTGCGCCAACGCCGTCTCCACTGGTGGCGAGGCGATGTGGGGGATCGCCTTCAACACGGCCATTGCCGCGGTCGGCGACCTCGACCCCCGTGAAATCATGAAGCGCGGACTAGCAGCAGCCGAGGCCTGCGGCCGTCCCATCCTGTACGGCGCCCGCTGGGAGGAGGACTGGCCGTTAGCTGATCAGCTCGAGCTGCTGCGACCGGGGGATGTTGTCACGTATTGCCTCAACTCCTTCACCCAGGGCATGACCGACCACGGCAGCGTTAGACCATGTGTGTGGGAAGCGCGCGACCGCGGGATCCTGTTCGACGCCGGCCACGGCATGCGTTCGTTCAGCTTTGCCGTTGCCGAGGCCATGCTCGCCGAGGGTTTCTTGCCGGATACCGTGTCTACCGACCAGTACAACAAGCACGTCGGCAGCGAGCCCCAGCACGATCTGCCGCGAACCCTGTCGAAGCTCATCGCCGCTGGCATGGAAGAGACCGACGCCTTTGAACGCTCGACCGCGCGACCGGCACAACACCTCGGCCTCGGGGGTGAGGTCGGCACCCTGGCCGTAGGTGCCTGTGCCGACATTGCGGTGCTGCACTGGGACGATGCTGCTGCGCCGCTGATGGATGTCCACGGCGAACGACGACCCGGCGGTTGCTGGGAAGCCATCCAGACCGTGCGGGCCGGACGGCTAGCCGGACGGCTCATTTAGTCTGCTTAATTGGACTGGCTAACTATACTGGCGGCTTGGCTCACCGATCGAAGCGGGCGCCAAGTTCCTCCGCGTTGACGCCAAAACCGGGGGCCGCAGCGATCTGCGCGACGCCATTGACCACCGTCGTCCCGCCGACCCACTCCATCCACGGGCGGCCGCTCTCGGCCAGTGGATCGTTGTCGAGGGCGGCGATCGCGGGTAGGCCCCAGGGCTCTGAACCACGGTGCGGACACACACGCACGCCGTGTTCGCGGGCCATTTCGTAAATCTTCACCAGTTCCGTCAAACCGCCACACCAACACACGTCCGGTTGATAGATGTCGTGACAGCCGCGCTGCATCAAATCGGCAAAGGCGGCGGCGGTGAACTCGTGCTCGCCACCGGCGATCGGAATGGGTGAGCGCTCCCGCAGCCAGGCGTAGCCTTTCAGATCATCCGCCGGCAGCGGCTCTTCCAGCCATCCCAGGTTCAGATCCGCGAGGCGTTCACACAAGGCCAGCACCCTCTCTGGATCATTCCAACCCATGCCGGCATCGGCCATCAGCGGCAGCTCGAAGCCGACCTTTTCCCTGGCCGTGGTCAGTTCATCAACAATCTGATCGACGTCGGCACGCGCATCGAGCCGGCCGAGGCCCCCAACCTTGTAGGCGGCGAAGCCCTCGCTCGAGTCCAACGGTATGTCGTCGATCCCGGTCGTCTTGTAAGCAGGCAGCGGCAACCCGGAGGATCCGCCGAGCAGTTCGACGACTGATTTGCCTTGACGGCGGCCACGCAGATCCCACAGCGCCAGGTCGACACCGCTGATCGCCATGAGTGCGAGGCCTTTGCGTCCATAAGCCAGCGTCGCCCGGTACATTCGGTCCCAGAGCTCCTCTACGGCAGTGGCATCGGCACCTACCAGCTCATGGCGCAGCGCCGTATTGACGACGTGTGTCCCGGCCTCACCACCGCCCCCGATACCGTAGCCCCGCACGCCATCTTCGCTCTCGACCATGACGAGGATCTGCGCGAACCAGCCGCGCCAATCTTGAGGAGCCTTCGCCTCCGTCGGCACAATCGCTTTGACGTTGCTGATCTTCACTGGATGAACCTTCCTTGTGACGGTTGACAGGATCGGCGAAATCGAACCTATTGATTGGGTCGCAAGAGTTGCAATGTACAGACAATGGCTGATCATCGACGCCGACAAATCAACGAGAGTGAGACCATTGAATCAATCACTGCAGCATAAAGTCGCCGTCATCGTCGGCAGCAGCAGCGGCATGGGACGGGCGACAGCCCTCGCTTTCGCCGCAGCCGGCGCCCGCGTCGTCCTCGCCGCCCGCAACAAGGTGGAACTCGACGCCGTCGCTTCCCAGATCGGCGACGCGGCTTCCGTTTGCGTCACCGATGTCGGTGATTCGCGGGCCGTGGAGAATCTGATATCGACGACCATCGCCGCCCTGGGCCGCATCGACATTCTCGTTTACGCCACCGGCACCAACATCCCGGAGCGCAGTCTCGATGCGCTGACCAGCGACACCTGGGACATGATGGTGGCAACCAATCTGACCGGCGCCTTCTATTGCACGAAGGCGGTGGTTCCGGTAATGCGCAAACAGAACGGCGGCCTCATCATCTACGTCTCTTCAGTATGCGTGCAGAAACCGGACGTCTCCGGCGTCTCGTACCAGGCGACCAAGCATGGCATGACAGGCTTGGCGCACGGCACTTTTGCCGAAGAGCAGAAAAACGGGATTCGCACCTCGATCATCTTTCCGGGGCTTACCGACACACCCATGGTACTAAAGAGGCCGACGCCAACGCCCGCTGAAATGATGGCCGTGGCGCTCCAACCCGAGGATATCGCCGAAGCCTGCCTGTTCGTCGCCGCCCTCCCGAGCCGAACCCGAGTGCCGGAGCTGGTACTGGCCCCAGCCGGCCTGTGAGGTCACTGGCGAAGGAGGGAGACCACTGCAACTGACTCAACAGCATCTGCAACACTACTTCGAACACGGCTACGTCGTTGTTGAAGGCGCCCTGACGAATGACGACCTGCAGCCGGTTATCGATGACTACACCACCATCGTCGACGAGGTCGCTCATGAACTGCATGGGCAGAGCCTGATAGACGGGCTGTTCGAAGACGAACCGTTTGAGAAGCGCCTTGCCCGTATCGCCGACGAGCACGAAGAGACCTACCATGCCGACGACCGCTTCGACATCGGCGCCACCCGGCGGCGCGGCACCTTCGAGTTCCTGCGCAACAGCCATCTCCTGGACGCGGTCGAAGGCTTTGTCGGCCCTGAAATCGCCTGCAATTCCATAACCCACGTTCGCGCCAAGCTGCCCTCGGACGAGGCCCGCAAGCGCAATTCCAATGTGGCCGGATGGCATCAGGACGCCGTTTTTACCACCACGGAGGCGCACCACATCCTGCAGGTGACCGTCTGGCTGCCTCTGTGCGATGCCACGGAAGAGAACGGGTGCCTGCAGATTCGACCGGGAATGCATCAGCAGCGCACCGTGTACTGGAGTTCGCACGACCTGCCCGAAATCGAGCCCGTGTTGGTGCCGATGCAGAAGGGGGATGTCATCTTCATCCACAAGCTCTGCCCGCACGGCTCCGGCCCCAACCGCACCGATGGCGTCCGCTGGAGCATGGACATCCGCTACCAGAAAAACTCGGAGCCCTCACCCAGACCGGAGTGGCCAAGCCTGGTAGCTCGCAGCCGGCAGGACCCCGCTTCCGAGACGGAATACGAAGATTGGCGCGATCGCTGGGCAGCGGCGCTGCAAGCCCATCCCTCTAAACTGGGTCGCGAGCGCCCGTCCGGGGTGCAGCCCTACACAGGCGAGATGTACCTGGAGGGACCAGTAACCTGAGTTTTGAGGCATTACCGCTCATTTGGGCTGCAGCCACTGTTGGTTATCTTGAAGGCTTCTCCAGCTGTAATGGCCACAGCGAACCGGCAACCTGAATATCAATTGATGGAGCTTTCCGATAGATGACCCTCGACGACAAGGCTGGTAACATCAGCAGCACAAGTTTCCGCTGCAGTAGCGGATATCGCATCGGTTACCGCATGACAGTCATCTTGACACTCCTCCTGAGTGTCCTGGCAGGCCCCGAACGTGCTGTGGCGCAGGAGTTCAAGTGGACGATGCAGTCGTTGTGGCAGGCCGGCTCGATCAACCACCGTGTGTTCGAGGAATTTTGCGCCGACATAAAGAGGCTCACGGGCGGCCGGCTGGAGATCCAACCGATGCCGGTCGGCACCCTGGTGGCGTACAACGAAACTCTGGATGCGGTCGAATCGGGCATCCTCGACGGCCAGCAGAGCGGTCCCGGGTATTTTGCCGGAAAGGACCCCGGGTTTGCGATGCTCTCAGAGTTCCCGGGAGGGTATGAGAATGCCTATCAAATGCAGATGTGGTTTGAGTACGGCGGCGGCCATGAACTGGCGCGCGAGCTCTACGGGCGTTTCAACATCTACTACATCGGCTCCATCTGGCACGGCATGGAATCGATTCCCTCGAAGAAACCCCTACGCTCCGTTGATGACCTCAAGGGCGTAAAGATGCGGATCCCCGAGGGCCTCAATCAGGAAATTTTCAAGACCATCGGCGCCGCCCCCGTCAACATACCGGGCAGCGAGGTCTACACCTCCCTCGACCGCGGTGTCATTGATGCCACTGACTGGGGCACCCTCGGCATGAACGTCGACCTGGGGTACCACAAGATCGCGCCTTATCAAATCTTCCCCGGTTTTCATTCGCTACCGATGGGAGATGTCGCCGTCAACGCCGACCGCTGGAACGAACTGCCCGACGACCTCAAAGCGATCGTCGAGACGGCCGTTCGCGACTTCGCCCGCAATATGATCCAGCAGATGGAGCTGGCTGATGCCGCCGCCGCACAGATGACGAAGGACCAGGGCGTCGAGCTCATCACCTGGTCCAAGGAGGAGCGCCGCCGCTTCCGCCTCATTGCCAAGGACGTGCACAAGACCTTCGCAGCTCGCAGCGAAATGGCTCAGCGCCTGTACGATTCTCATATTGCCTTTCTGCAGAAGTTGGGCTTGCTTGAATAGGCCGACGATCATTAACGGCCTCCTCACGTCACCGCTCTGCAAAATCGCCATTGTCTGAGATAAACGAGCCCCACTCTGAGCGGCCGTGCATCGGCCTGGTTGATAGGGTCACGCGCACGGTGGGCGAGAAGGCCAGCTACGTCTTCCTGCTCGCCGTCGCCTTGACCTTTTATGAAGTCGTGTTGCGTTATTTTTTCAACGCCCCGACGACGTGGGTCCACGAGGTCAGCATTTTTTTGACAGCCGCCGCTTTCATCGTCGGCGGCTCCTACACCCTGCAGCGTCACGATCATATCCGCATCAGCCTGGTCTTCGACTCCATGCCCCCTCGCGTGCGCCGTGTTCTGGGCGTCATAAACTCGACCATAACCGTCTACTTCTTGCTCGCCCTGGGCTACGGTGCTGCCATGCAAGCCGAGAGAGCGCTCAAGGTGATGGAGCGAACCGGCACGGCCTCCGACCTACCCATACCAGTGACCCTGAAGTCGCTGCTGGCCCTCGGCGTCCTCTTGATGGCGCTGCAGGCTGCAGTCCAACTGGTGCGCGCCATACGGCGCCCCGCCTCAGCTGATCACTCGTCGTCGCCCATAGTCTGACCATGGATATCGGTCTCCTCACTCTCGTTATCGTACTCGCCATCGCGATACTGCTGATGATGGGATTGCCCTTGGCCTTTGTCACCGGGGCCGTCGCCGTGACCGTCGGCATGCTGAAGTTCGGCCCTGTCGTCCTCGGTTTGATCGGCAGCCGCATCTACAGCTTCATGAGCGAGTACGTGCTGGTGGCGGTGCCGATGTTCATTCTCATGGCATCGCTGATGGAACGCAGTGGTGTCGCACGGGATCTCTACCGGGCCATGCACGTGTGGGGTGGTGGACTGCGCGGCGGTTTGGCGATGCAGACGCTGATCGTGGCGATGATCATGGCTGCCATGACCGGTATCATCGGCGGCGAGATTGTCCTTCTCGGCATGATCGCCTTACCACAGATGCTGCGCCTCGGCTACGACAAGAATCTCGCTGTCGGCACGATCTGCGCAGGGGGCTCGCTGGGCACCATGATCCCCCCCAGCATCGTCCTCATCATCTACGGCCTCACGGCCAATGTGCCGATCGGCGACCTCTTCATCGCCACGATCGTACCGGGATTCCTGCTCGCCGGCCTCTACCTGACTTACATCCTCATACGCTGCGCCATCAATCCCACACTGGGACCGCCGGCTCCCCTGGAAGAGCGGCAGATGCCGCTGCTGCAGAAACTGGGCTTGTTCAAGAATTTGGTGCTGCCGTTGATGGTGGCCGGCTGGGTCCTGGGCAGCATCTATGCCGGTATCGCCTCGATCAGCGAAGCGGCTGGCATGGGCGTGGTGGGCACGCTGATCGCCGCCCTGGTGCGCAAAGAGCTCAACTGGAACATGGTTCGCGAATCGGCCTTGCAGACGATGAACACCTGTGGCATGCTGCTGTGGCTGACCTTCGGCGCCACGGCACTGATCGGGGTTTACAACCTGATGGGTGGCACGCTGTTCATTAAATCGGTTGTCCTGGGACTGGAGATGGCTCCCATCGGCGTAATCCTGATCATGATGGGTATTCTCGTCGTCATGGGGCTGTTCATGGATTGGGTCGGCATTCTGCTTTTGACCGTGCCGATTTTCGTGCCCGTAATCGTCAGTCTGGGCTACGATCCGGTCTGGTTCGGCGTCCTCTTCTGCATGAACATGCAGGTCTCATACCTGTCACCACCGTTCGGACCGGCCGCCTTTTACCTCAAAGGGGTCGCCCCGCCCGACATCACCCTGCAGGACATCTTCGCCGGATTGTGGCCGTTCATCATTCTGCAGCTGGTGGGCCTGACGATCGTCCTGCTCATGCCGCAGGTAGCGCTATGGCTTCCTGGATTGGTCTACGGTCAGTAACCCGCCCGCTGACGCACGCGCAAAATCTGGTTGGCACGGACACCCTCGATCACCAGGACTTCCCCGTCGGGCCAGGTGATCTCGATATCGGCCTGCAAGGCCGCGCCGAGCCCGAAGTGCAGCCGCGGATCATGACTCGACAGGTAGCTACCCGCGGTATATCGCTCCCGTAGTTGACGCAATTGCCGGGTAGTTACCGTGACGCGGGCACCCATAGCATCCCCGTGCACGGCGCCGGTCAACTCCACGATCAACCAGTTGCGCCTGTTACCCCCGTCGTTGCGCAACAGATTCGGCCTGTCGGCGATGTTGGTCACCAGGATGTCGAGATCGCCGTCGTTATCGTAGTCGCCGACCGCGGCTCCCCGGCTCACGGCCGTGTGCGCGAACGCCTGACCGAGCGTCGCCGAGACGTCGATGAACCCACGGCCCCGCAGGTTGCGCATCATTTGATTCGGCTGAGCGTAGCGCAGTTCCGGCTGTATCCGTTCGATGTTATCGAGCACATGCCCGTTGGCGATAAATAGATCGAGGTAGCCGTCGTCGTCGTAGTCCATGAAGCGCAGACCGAATCCCAACGGCATGTAGCTGGCCGCGGCCAGACCGAACGCTTCTGTGGCGTCGCGAAACTCGCCGCGTCCGTCGTTGGCGTAAAACGTATTCGTCTCCTGCGAAAAATTGCTCACGTACAGATCCGCGTCACCGTCGGCATCGACATCACCGAAGTCCACACCCATGCCGGCCTCGGCCAGACCGTCGGCATTGTAGCGAGTCCCGGCCTGCAGTCCGACCTCCGAGAAGGTTCCCCGCCGGTTCTCGTAGAGAAAGTTC
>Ga0114999_10004634_pt1 | contig 16527 bp, 14 predicted proteins | sample ArcticOcean_MG_C_3_FD_89820 | JGI IMG/M metagenome (GOLD analysis project Ga0114999, IMG submission 89820) | Marine microbial communities from western Arctic Ocean - ArcticOcean_MG_CB8_126 | ecosystem: Environmental > Aquatic > Marine > Oceanic | place: Arctic Ocean: Canada Basin | collected...
AAGGTCTTCACCGCCCAGTCCTGCGCCCGCTCGATCCCGGGCGAGGCAGTCAGTCGCGGTCCGATCGAGTCGAGCAGCGCCGTCCCGAGGCGTTCGAACTGTGAATTGTCCATCGCCTGCGTCCAAATCTGACGAAGAACGGGGTCGTCCGTCGCCAAACTCTGCGCGTCGACGGCAGTCGGCATCACCGCCCATGATGTGGCTAGGGCTACGAATATCGGAATCGAACGAAAGTTGCTGCGCATGATCTCCACCTGGATCGGGACCTGTCTAATCTCTGGAATCTCCAAAAGCACCTGCATCACAAGCAAGGCACCCCTCAGCCCTTGCAGCCGGCCATCTTCTTCACGTACGTGAACTCCTTCTTCGTCACCGATTGCACGGAGAGACGCCCGTACCGAATGAGCTCCATATCCGCGAGTGCTGGATCGGCTTTGAGTTCAGGGAGACCGACGATCTCGTCAAACTTCGCAACAAACTCGACGTCGACCATCGACCAACGCGGATTGTCCGAATCCGACTTCGCATCGAAATACTTTGACTTCTTGTCGAAGGCGAAGTGGTCCGGATAGGCCTCCTTGCAAACACGCGCGAGGCCAACCACAGCGGGGGGCTTGTCATTCGAGTGGTAGTACAGCACCTCATCTCCCACGCTCATGTCCCGCATGTTATTGCGGGCCTTATAGTTGCGTACGCCTTCCCAGCAGGTCGACCCATCCTTCTCGAGGTCGTCGATGGAGTAAACGTACGGCTCCGACTTCATGAGCCAATATTTCTTAGCCATTTGCTCTCTCCCCAAGATCGACCTTGATATCCCGCCACTTCTCACGCCGGAAGACGAGGACGCTCAGCGTCGCGCGCGTGAGATGTGCCAGCACAATCGCCAGCCAGATATCGGCGGGATCCAGCGTCGAGAACGTTTGAATGATGAAACATATGCCGAGCGGGATGACGATCTGGGACAGCATCGAGATGTACATCGGGCTCTTGGTATCTCCGGTGCCTTGTAGCCCCCCCGTGTATGCCAGTGCAACCGTAACAAAAAGGCCCGAAATCGCGAGGTACCGGAGCAATTGCACACCGAGCCCGAGCACGGCTGGATCGTCCATGCCGAAAATTCCGAGCAGTGCGCCCGGGATGATCAAGAACAACGCGCCAATGGCCCCCGCGAGCATGAGACCGAATCCGGCTGCTGTGCGGACGCCCTGAGCGGCACGGTCGGGCTGTTCCGCTCCTAGGTTCTGACCGGCCACCGCAGCCGTCGCACCCATGATGCCGACCGAGGTCCACGTGATGAACGAGAAGAGCTGCGTGTAGCTCACGACGTAGGCGGCCTGGGCTTGAGCGCTCATCTCGAGCGACCCGATGAACGCGAGCAGGAACACTCCACCGATGTTCATCGCCACGCCCTGGATACCCGTGGGCAACCCGAATTTGAAGAGTTGACGGATGATGTTCCAATCAGGCATCAACTGCATGCCCCTGTGAAACGTCACGACCCATTTGCCGCTGAAGAGGCGGACCATCGCATACCCACTCACGAGCGCCCCCGCCGTCACCGTGCCCATCGCGGCGCCCTTGGTCCCGAATGCGGGAATCGGACCCAGGCCCCGAATGAAGATCACGTTGAGCGCTATGTTCAGAATCGTGAGCGCGATGCCGAGTCGGAGCGGCGTCTTGGCGTCACCCGCCGACCGCAGCGCACCCCCGAGCATGAAGAACAGCAGCATCCCGAAGGAAAAGACGAACATGATGCGCAGGTACGGCAGCGCCTCTGCTTGCACTTCGGGGCTCGCGTTGACCAGGTCCAACAGCACGGGCGATGAGAGGTACCCGATCGGCGCCATGATCATCAAGACGAGCATGACTGAGGTCAGGAACGCCTGGTAGACCGTGCGGTTCACTTTGTCGGGTTCGTTGGCACCCGTGAAGCGCGCAACGAGCACGCCCATGCCCGTGAAGAGCGAACTGATGAAGACGATGACAACGAGGAAGATCTGCCAGGACACACCGATCGCGGCATTGCCCGTGTACCCGACGTAGTTGCCGACCATCACGTGATCGACGATCCCCTGAAGCCCACCGATGATGTTCTGCAGCATCGTGGGCCACGCGAGCTTCCAGACGGCTCCCCGGATCGGCCCTTCCACGATGGAACGGTCGAACGCCTTGCCCTTCTTCGGTGCACTCACGAGTTGGGAAACGTCGCCTTACAAAAGTGTCAGCTTGGAGAGAATCAGCTTGGGCCTACCACACGAGGTGGAATTTACTCTGGCGACGGAAGACCCAATGGCGCTCGCCCTCTTCATCCAGATACGCCTCTTCTTCCTGGCGACACGAGACCGGCTTGCCGCCCCACTCAGGGATCGGCGTCGTCGCCTGAAGCTCGATGGAGTGCCAGGTCGACGGTAGCAGCACCGCGTCCCCCCGCACCGGCACACCTTCCTGCCCGTCCCAGCGTCCGATGAGCGGCCCAGCACCGTGACCGTGGTCCCCGATCGGGTGGGTATAGACGGTCCCGTTGATGCCCTCCGAGCGCATTTGACCAAGCGTGCTCGCGAGGATCTGATTTCCTGTCAGTCCCGGCTCCATGTGTGAAAGCAAGATGTCCTGCAACCGGTTCGAGTTCGTCAGGCACTGTTGAAGACCCGCAGGGACACCGGTCTCACCGTCCTTCAGCACATAGCCGAGATGCTGCGTGTCGGTGTGGAGGTTCAGCCCAATGACACCATAGTCCGTCCAGAGCACATCTCCCTGCTGGATGACCGTGGGGCCACTCCCACTGACGGCCCCCTCCCGTTGCACATCCACGGACGTCTGAAACCAGGTCGTATAACCGAGGTCCCGGAGCTTCTGACGCATCCACCAAACGACGTCCTCAGTGGTCGTCACGCCGGGTGTGATTACGGAGTTCGAAAAGGCCTCACTGATGATCGCGTGTACGGTCTCCTCGATCTTGCGATAGCGCGGCATCATCTCCGGAAGTCTCAGCGCGATGTAGTTCATGGCGAGTCGGGACTCGCGCTTGACGCGGCTCGAGTACTTGTCGCCCAGAGCCTCGAGTAGTGCTTCGGCCTCGCCGGAGTGCAGCCCGTCAGAAAACGCCCATACGGGGTCGGTGTTGAGCACGATGTTCTCGGGATCGCGATCCTCGACCAGCTCGCGAAACAAGTTCCACTGCTCGCTTCCCACGAGTTCAGCCGTAGGCTGAGTGGGTGCAGGCCGCGTGGAGCGGAAAGCCTCGAACACCCCACCCTGGCTCGTACCACCGAGCGCGAGCCGTTCGAGCGAGCCGTCGTCACGACGCGTGATGACATAAATCGAACGGCGGCGCGCAGCGAAGGTCGTCGGCGAGGTCATAGACCCGAACACTGGATCCTCCGCGTACTCTCGCATGGACAGAATCCACATGCGCACGTCGTACTCGGCCATGAGTTCGGGAAGAATCCGCTGCATGCGCATTTCAAGCCACGCCTGCTGCTCCTCAGCCTGCTCGCGAAGCGAGGGGAGCGGGTGGACGCGGGCGGGCGCATCCGCGGGCACATTCGCGGGGGCCTGCGCGGCGGCCGCTTGAGGGCCCAGAGTCAGCATCGAGCAGCACACGATCAGAACCAGTAGCGACTTCATAGAGTCGTCCCTCAGCCGTTTTGTGGAGAAGCCCAGCAAGCTACCGGTGCACCGCATCGTCCGCCATCGGGGGGTCGTACTCCTGCACCGTTTCGGCTCGACGCCGGCTTGCCTCCGCCCCCCCAGTCACAGTAGCCTGGCAGAATGGATGCCTCGACTCTACTGCGCGACCTCCCGTTTTCGGTCGGTGTCGTGATTGCCTTGGTGCTCGTGCTCGGGCTTGCTGACCGGATCATGGATCGGCAAGCCGGGGTGACGAAGTTCACTCGCCAGCTCACACTGATCTTGCTGACCGTGCTGGCGGGACTCACCGCACTACTGGTACTGCCGGACTGAATCGTGTCCCCCCAAACGGTCATCCAGCTCGTCGGTATCGCCGCCACGGTCGTGGTGACGCTCGGGTCGACGACGTTGGTCTCGAACGCGATGGCGGGCCTGATGCTGCGTTCTGTCAGGAGCTTCCGTCCGGGCGACTTCATCAAGGTCGACGATCATCTGGGTCGCGTTTCGGAGCGAGGGCTCTTTCATGTCGAGATCCAGACGATTCATCGGGACCTAATTACGCTGCCGAACCAATTCTTGATTACGCGCCCTCTGAGGGTCGTACGCCACTCGGGGACCGTGATCACCGCAGATGTCTCTCTGGCGTACGACGTTGCGCACCAGTTGGTAGAGCCTCTCCTGATGGAGGCCGCTGAGAGGGCTGGGCTCGAGGAGTCCTTCGTACAGGTCATCACGCTAGGCGACTACACGGTGACCTACCGCATCGCTGGTTTCTTGTCAGACGTGAAGTCGCTCTTCACAGCCCAGTCCACGCTTCGGCGTCGAGTCCTCGACACGCTGCATGACGCCGGAGTCGAAATCGCCTCACCGATGCTCATGGGCCACCGAGCACTCTCAGAGACCGAAGCGCTCGTGCCCAAGGTGGACAAGGCCGTGCTCGCGCACCGAGAAGAGGAGGAATCGGCGGCGCCCTCCGATCTCATTTTCGACAAAGCCGAAGAGGATGAGCTTGATGACCGAGCCCAACAGGAGCTTGAGACACTGCGCGACGAAGTGAAAGCGCTGAAGCAGGAGATCAAGAAAGCTGCGGAGCTCGACAAGTCGAAACTCGGCAAGGAAATCGACGCTCTACAGGCAGAAATCGAGGTGGTGGAAGCTGAGTTCGAGGCTCGGGATGATGATGCGGAGATGGAAGAAGAGGACTAGGGTACGATAAAGCCGCTCACCCGGTTCCAGACAAAAAGGTCCACGCGCTCACGGTGAGCCAAACCACACCGATCAAGCTCAGCAGGATCCACTCCAGTACGCTGATCTGCTGCCTGCCTTTCTCGCCGTGGAACCAAGCGACGACCGTCGCCGCGGCAATGCCCGCGCCCACGAACCACAGTGATAGGTCGAACACCGTCTGCCCGTACTGTCCGAACTTGTTGTTCTCTCGAAGCAGCCCTACCAGGCCAAGCAGACCTGAACCGGCGACCGCAGCGAAGAACACGATCTGTGGCACCCTACGCTTGATCAGGTGCTGTAGATCCGCCGCCCCCTCAACGCTCCCGCTCGTCGCATAGGCAGACTGTGCTGCTGGTGCTGAATCGGCCGCGAGCGCTCGAGCCACCTCAGCGGCGCTGGGCCTGTGCTTGGGCTCTCGGTTGAGGCAGCGACGCAGTAGGTCCACGACGTCCTGGTCGACATCCGCGCGCATGTGCCGAAGGTCCTTCGGGTCCTGGTTGAGGTGCGCGGTGATCCACTGCGTGTTCGAGCGCGCGTCGTACGGACCCTCTCCGGTTAGGAACTCATAACCGAGCACACCAAAGGCATAGATGTCGGCCAGCTCCGTGAGATCCTAGTCGAGCAATTGCTCGGGACTCAGATACCTCGGATCACCTATCATCTGGCCGGTTTTGGTCAGCCGTGCCGCTTCTTCGCCGCCGGTCACGAGCAGCGCGGCAATCCCAAAGTCAGCGAGTAGTGCCTTTTCGCCATCCTCATCCCAGAGCACGTTGGCCGGACGAACGTCACGGTGAACAATTCCCGCCGCATGCGCGGCCGCCAAGGCGGACGCAATGTCATGGAGGACCTCCTTGGCAACAGCCACAGAGAGGCGGCCCTCGGCCTTCAGCCGCTCCTCCATAGTGCGGCCTTTGACAAAGCGCATCACCAAGTACGGTGTCTCGTCCGGCAATCTGCCGAAGCGGTGGACCTGGACTACGCTCGCATGACCCAGGGATGCGGCGGCCTTGGCCTCGCGCTCGAAGCGCTTCAGTGCCGTCTCGTCCTTCGCATGGGCCGGCAAGAGGACTTTGATCGCAACCAAACGCCCTAGCCCTTTCTCCTTGGCTAGGTACACAGTCGCCATCGAGCCCTTGCCGAGACTCTGCTTGATATCAAAGTCGTCGCCGAGAGCCGCTTGCAACGCCTCGATTGAACGGGCCTCGGGGCCGGCCGCAGCTGCTGCGGAGGGGGATTGTTGGTCGCTCATAACGACGGCACGATAGACTGGAAAGTCACCCACGACAAGCGTTCTCGCACCCCATTCTCACGAAGTCCCGTACTGAGACCTCCTTGTCGCCCCGACTCCACTGTACTAGTGTGTCGGTTGACTGGCACGCTTACTGGTTACACACGCCGGACCTGCTCAACGCGTTCTGCATCGAAAACTGCGCCCAGAACGTCCAAGCGGGCGTGGTCAATGGAGCGCAACCCGTATGGGGAGTTTCGAAATGAGTGGAGGCCCAGGAGCGAGCGTCGGTCGGCTCGTCGCGGCCAAGGTCGCACAATCGGTGGCCCAAGCACTCACGGTGTGGGCGCTGCTTGGTCTCTTTCTCGAGAGCGGTTGGACTTCCTGCGTGCTGCTGCTCGCCGCGCTGCTCGTGCCCTTCCGGACCGATGGCTCCGCGGGAGACCGCGCGGCAGGCAACTTCGCCTCGGCGCTGCTCGTGTGGGGAATCCTCATCGCACGACTCTACGGTGTCTTTCTCGACACGATCATTGGGGAGCCCGGCGATACCATGCTCACGACGTTCAACTTTATCCTACTCACGATGACGGTGCTATACGTGTTCGCGGGCGCATTCTTCTGGGTCGAAAGGGAAAAGGGGCACCCTGAATGAAACGAACCACCATGTTCTCCGCTTGGCTGCTCGCCGTCGCCGCGTGCGCTCCTTCCGAGCCCGGCACCGAGTCCACGGACCCCGTCGAGCTCCCGCTGTTCACTCTGTCGGAGCCGAAGCTCGAGATCGGACTGATCGATGGAGACGACGAGTATCTGTTCGGTGCCATCGAAAGCGTGCTACAGCTCGCCGACGGAAGGGTGGCTGTCTCGGACGGCGGAACATCCAAGGTGTCCCTCTACGACTCGGATGGCCGGTTTTCCGGTTCCTTCGGCGGAGAAGGAGACGGACCGGGCGAATTCCGCGCCCTGTCCCACCTCTACTCGCACGGAACGGACTCCTTGCGAGCCCTCGATCGAAGGACAGGACTCGTCTCGTCGTTCGATACGAACGGGGAGTACGGTGGACAGGTCGACGGATACGACCTCTCCCAGGACTCGACGTTTTCTCTAGATGCGTGGCTTTACCGCCGGTTCTGGGTCGACGGAGCCCTCGAGGCCACCCAGCGGGTCCGTGTGAAAGCGGCTCTGGACCGACTCCCGCCGCCTCGCCTGTCCCCGGGTTACCGAGTCGTGCGTGTGGCCAGAGACGGCACCCTCTTCGTGCGCGAGCCTGTACTGGGCCTAGACGGGACTAGGGAATGGACGGCCATCGACGCAGCCGGTGATGCCGTAGCGGTCGTGCAAATGCCCGGCCAGTTCGAGCCGATGGACATCTACGCCGGAGAAATGCTCGGGCGCTGGACGGGCGAGTCCGGCGTCGAGTTCGTGCGGGTCTACGAGCTCGGGGCGACGGACGAAGTGCGACCCGTGCCCGCATGGCTGACGGGAGCGGCGTCCGCCATCACGATGGAGGTCCCGGCAAAGCCCGACGAACTGATGGAGCTCATGAGGGGCGCGATACGTCAGATGGCGAGCAAGCAGGAGATGCACTACTCGTCGAACATGACGTACACGACTCAACTCGATTCGCTCAGTTTCGAGCAGCCCGAGGGCTTGGAGGTCGGCTTCGTGATGGCCAACGCGCGGGGCTGGTCGGCGGTCTTCACGCACCCGGGAATGGACCGTCTGTGCGCGCTTGCTTTCGGCTTCGTTGTGCCGCCGGGTTGGACACCCGGCTCAATCGTCTGCGCGCCCGAGGCGAGTACCACCGCTACCGACGCCAACGGCTGAGCATGCAATTCGACGACATCGACCCACGCAGCCCAACCCCGCTGTACGCTCAGATCGCCGCGCGCGTTCGCATCGCGGTCGCGGCGGGTGACCTGGACCCCGGCGACTCCTTGCCCTCGGTTCGCGTGCTCGCGGCGGATCTGCGGGTGAATCCAGCGACCGTGTCCCAGGCGTATCGCGATTTGGCTGCCGACGGCTTCGTCGAGAAGCGCCATGGCCAGGGCACGTTCATCCGGGCGGTGCCCTCGTTCTTGCGTGAGGAGGAGCGGGCTGCGACGGCCCAGCAGTTGGTGCGCAAGCTGCTCCAGGACGGAGCTCGATTGGGCCTTGATGGGGAGGAGCTTTCGCGCGCTTTCTACTCAGAGGTAGGAGTCCAAGTCAGTGAATAACGCCATCGACGGTTGCGATATGTGAGCCGCTCGAGACGATTCGGGCGCGTGTTCCAGCCTAACGCGGTCCAGCCGCCTTCACCCCGTCGGGCACGTCCGCCGCAAATTGCTCGAAATTGGCCTTGAACATCTCTGCCAGCTCCGCCGCAGCCGCGTCGTATACCTCGCCATCCGCCCATGTGCCGCGAGGACTCAGCACCTCGTTCGGCACGCCCGGAACTGACACCGGCACCTCGACTCCGAACACCGGGTCGGCCTCGAACCCAACCGCGTCGAGTTCGCCCGCAAGCGCAGCATTCACCATGGCGCGCGTGTCGGAGAGCTTCATTCGACTCCCGACACCGGGAGGGCCACCCGACCATCCGGTGTTGACGAGCCATACCTTGGCGCCGTGTTCATGCAGCTTTTCACCCAACATCTTGGCGTACACGCCTGGGTGGCGAGGCAGAAAGGGCGCCCCGAAGCACGCACTGAAGGTCGCCTGCGGCTCAGTCACCCCGCGTTCAGTGCCCGCGACCTTTGCTGTGTACCCGGAAAGGAAGTGGTACATCGCCTGTTCCGGCGTCAGTCGAGAGATAGGAGGTAGGACACCGAACGCGTCGGCGGTCAGAAAGACCACGTTGCTCGGGTGTCCGCCACGGCTCGGCAGCACAGCGTTCGGGATGTAGTGGATCGGGTACGACGCCCGTGTATTCTCCGTGATCGACCCGTCGTCGAAGTTGATCTCTCGGGTGGCCTCGTCGAGCACGACGTTCTCGAGGATCGTCCCGAACATCTGGGTCGCGCGATAGATCTCCGGCTCACCTTCAGGAGATAGGCGGATCGTCTTCGCGTAGCACCCGCCCTCGAAGTTGAAGACACCGTCGCCGCTCCAGCCGTGCTCGTCGTCACCGATCAACCCACGAGCGGCGTCCGCAGACAGCGTCGTCTTTCCGGTGCCCGACAGGCCGAAAAAGAGTGCCGCATCACCGCTGGGACCGACGTTGGCCGAGCAGTGCATCGGTAGCACGCCAGCTTCCGGCAGCAGGTGGTTGAGCACCGAGAAGATCGACTTCTTGATCTCGCCGGCATACCGCGAGCCTGCTACGAGAACCTCGCGAGCAGCGAAGTTCACTACGATCGCAGTCTCCGAGTTCGAACCGTGCCGAGCCGGGTCAGCCTTGAAGTGCGGCGCGTGCAGAACGGTGAACTGCGGCTCGAAGCCGTCGAGCTCTTCAGGAGAGAGGCGGAGGAACATGTTGTACGCGAAGAGCGCGTGCCACGGGCTCTCGGTAATCACCCGGACATCGACACCGTGCGCCTCGTCCGAGCCGGCTCGCCCGTCGTGTACGAAGAGGTCGCAGTCGTTCAGATACTCCACGATATCGGAACGCAAAGCATCGAAATGCTCCGGGGTCTTCGGCACATTGACGTTACCCCAATCGACGACACCCTCCGTCAGATCGTCCCGGACGACGAACCGGTCGTTGGGTGAACGACCGGTGTGTGGCGCCGTTACCGTCGCGATAGCGCCCATATGAACGAGACGTCCATCCGCACGAGCGAACGACTCCTCATAGAGACGGGTCGGGGACAGATTCTGATGGACCGCCTTTTGGGGGTTCAAGCCATGCTTTCGCAACGCACTATCTCCGGGACGTAGCCGCTGCCGGCCGCTTCAACGACCGGGAAAACGAACACCCGGGACGAGACTCGTCCCGAGCAGGCGCGCTAAATCTTATTCTTTCCGGCCTGCCAGTCTACCGATGCGACCGTCGCCAGGTTAACCACGGACTGGACCGAACATCCACGCTCCAGAATATGCACGGGCTTGGCCATCCCAAGCAGCACGGGACCAATGACATCGGCGCCCCCCAGGTGGTCAAGAAGCTTATAGGCTGAATTCGCCGCAGAGAGCCGAGGGAAGATCAGCACGTTGGCTGGCCCCTTGAGGCGGGTAAACGGATAAGTGTCCCTCAACTTGATCGTGTCGACGGCGGTGTCCGCTTGCATCTCTCCGTCGATCTCGAGGTCGGGGTCGGCCGCACGCACGAGATCCACGACGTCCGACACGCGTCTGGCCTCAGGGTGCCTCGCAGATCCGAAATTGGAGAAACTCACCATAGCGATCCGCGGCTGGATGCCGAGTTCGCGGACAAAAGCCGCGGTCTGAAGCGCGATGTCCCTCAACGTCCCCGTATCAGGATCGATGTTCACAGTCGTGTCAGCGAAGAACAGAAGCTCACGGTTTGGGAACGCCAGCATGTAGAGACCCGCCGCCTTCTTCGCATCTTTGGCAAGACCGACCACTTGGAGCGAGGGCCGCAGGATCTCACCGTAGTTGGCCTCGATGCCGGCCACCATCGCGTCGACCTCACCCGCCTCGACCATACTGGCGGCAAAATAGATCGGCTTGAAGAGATTCCATTCCGCTTCGGCGAGAGTCAGGCCTTTGCGCGCGCGGCGCTTGAAGAGCGCCTGGGCGAACTCGAGCCGTTTCTCCTCAAGGTCAGCGGCATACACCATCTCCACGCCAGCGAGGCTGACACCCAACGTCTCTGCTTTCTCAATGAGACGTGGTGGTCGTCCGAGCAACACCGGGCGGCAAACGCCCTCTTCGACCATCGCCGCCGCTGCACGGATCACCGTGTCGTTGTGACCCTCGGGGAACACCACACGAGCAGGCTTCCGGCGCGCGCGATTGGTGATCCAACGCATCACCTCACGTCCCGGGCCCAGCGAGGCCCGCAACCGATCTCGGTATTCGTCGAGATCGACCTCGGTGCGCGAAACCCCGCTCTTCATAGCGGCTTCAGCAACTGCGGGCGCGACATGGAAAAGTACCCGGTGATCGAGAGGCGTGGGTATCAGATACTCACGACCGAAGCTGAGCTCCGAGCTGTCGTAGGCCCCGCGCACTGCATCCGGAACCTCCTCGCGGGCCAGCTCAGCCAGCGCCTCCGTCGCAGCAAGCATCATCTCTTCGTTGATGCCCGTCGCACGCACGTCCAGTGCACCCCGGAAGATGAACGGGAAGCCCAGCACGTTGTTGACCTGATTCGGATAGTCCGAGCGCCCGGTCGCCATGATCGCGTCGTCGCGCACCGCCGCCACCTCCTCCGGAAGGATCTCTGGATCCGGATTGGCGAGCGCAAAGATGATGGGATCCTTCGCCATGGACGCGACCATCTCAGGCGTCATGACCCCTTGCACCGAAAGCCCGATGAAGACGTCGGCCCCCACCAGCGCTTCCCCGAGCGTGCGCGTCTCCGTTGGGACTGCGAAGGGCTCCTTGTATTCGTTCATGCCCTCTTCGCGGCCTTCGTAGATCACGCCCTTGGAGTCCACAATCAGGATGTTGTCCCGGGAAGCGCCAAGGCGCGCTAAGTGACCTGCTGTGGAGAGTGCAGAAGCCCCAGCACCGCTGAATACGACGCGCACCTCGTCGATCTTCTTCCCAATGACCTGGAGTGCGTTGATGAGCGCCGCACCGGCGATGATCGCGGTACCATGCTGATCGTCGTGGAATACCGGGATGTCCATCGTCTCCTTGAGCGTACGCTCAATGACGAAGCACTCCGGAGCTTTGATGTCCTCGAGGTTGATGCCGCCCACAGTGGGCTCCAACATCTGGCAGAAGCGGATGATCTCCTGGGGATCCTCCGAATCGACCTCGATGTCGAAGACGTCGATGCCCGCGAAGCGCTTGAAGAGCACCCCCTTGCCCTCCATCACCGGCTTGGCCGCCAGCGGCCCGATGTTGCCCAGCCCGAGCACCGCAGTGCCGTTGGTGACGACCGCGACCAGATTCCCGCGCGCCGTGTACTTGAACACGTCGTCCGGATTCGCCGCGATCTCACGACACGGCTCAGCCACGCCAGGGGAGTATGCAAGCGAGAGATCCCGCTGTGTCGCCACTGACTTCGTGGGGATGACCTCGATCTTCCCTGGACGCCCCTGAATATGATAGTCGAGGGCCTCCTGACGCTGATTGGGCATGTTAACCTTACTCGCAGGTGGGAGGGTTGCTCTGATAAAGCGTAGATGAGCCCAGGAAACCACGCAAACGACCGACGATCCCGGGAGCGCCTGATCTCCACGAGCACCAAGCCCGCCCAACGCGCTGAAAACCGTGCATCCGCACATGGACGCACGGTTTTCGCCCTAGTAGCAGCACTGCTCGGCTCGGCCGCCGTCACGGCCTCGACCCCGCAGGGACTGCACGCGCAAGTCACCGATACGACCACGGTGTGCGAATCCGGCGAGATCTCGAACATCTTCATCGACAACCGCTCCATCTTCGATATCGTCGAAGGGGATCCGCTGAACTGGGTCTACCGCCTCGCCAACACGCTGCACATCGACACGAACGAAGGCTTCATTCTCCGTGAAGTCCTGTTCAGCACAGGCGACTGCCTCGATCCGTTGTTACTCGAGGAGTCCAGCCGGATCCTCGAGTCGTACCGCTTCATTACGACAGCCGATGTGTACCCGGTGGCTCAGAGCGACGGCACGTACCACGTCGTCATCGACACGCAGGACAGGTGGACGACCCAATTCGACCTGGGCGTATCGTTCGATCAAGGGCTGCAGCTGGACCGCGTGGATCTGACGGAGGGAAATCTATTGGGACGTGGAATGCTGGCCCAAGTCTTCGCGCGCAGGCGACGTGAGCAACGTGATAGGGGGTTCAGGCTCCAGGAACCTCGCCTCTTCGGCACCCGTACGGATGCGAATTTTGGTTGGGGTCGAACCCGCGGTGGGGATTTTCTAGAGCAGGGCATCAACTACCCGTTCGTCGGTGAAGTGGGCCGTTTCGCCCTGCGACAGGTGGTCGACCGCCGTGACAGGGTCTTCACGTACTCCGCAGCGGACGACCCGGAGTTCACCAACGTCTTGCTCGCCTACCGCGACGAATGGGCCGAGATCTCCATGGCAGGCCGCCGGGGGCGACCGGGCAATTTGACCTTGCTCGGAGCCGGAATCACCCGAGAGCGCATCGACTTCGGGGGGCTTCCCGGCGAGATCGAAGTCGTACTCGACGGTGACTTCGGCAGCACGACCGCGGCCTCCAACGCGGTCCGCGACATCGTCTCAGGTCAAACCAGAGCCCGCGCTACCACGCGGTTGAACCTCATGTTCGGGCAGAGGAACCTCCGCTTCGCACGAGTCCGCGGCCTGGACGCGCTGGATGGTGAGTTGGACGTGCAGCTCGGCACTGATATAGGTCTCACCATTGGCCGAAGCATCGATCTACTCTCAGTGGACGGTATCCCCAGCCCTGACGATCTCTTCGGCAGGGTGCGTCTCTTCGCGGGACACGACCCGGGGGCTTCGTTCGTCTTTGCTCAAGTCGCAGCAGAAGGTCGCCGATTGAGGAGTGGCGACGATCAGTGGCGCGACCTGATCGGGGAGGTCGACCTCTATAGTTATCTACGGAGCCAGAGGATTCCAGGACAGACTCTCTTTCTCCGCGCCTCGGCAGCCGGAGGTTGGTCAGTGGAGAGTCCGTTCCAGTTGACTCTTGGTGGCCGGGATGCCGCGCGCGGCTTCCGCGAAGAGTACGCGCCAGGTGCACGGCGCATCCTGTTGACCGTTGAGGACCGAATCTTCTTTCGATGGCCTTGGCCCGACCTTTTCGACCTCGGCCTCACGCTATTCGCTGACGCCGGCCGCGTGTGGTCGGGAGATGTGCCCTACGGCGTAGACTCCGGGTGGCAAGGAGCGCTCGGATTCGGGCTCCGATACTCAGCACCCGCCGGATCGAGGATGGGGGGACGGATCGATTTGGCGTTCCCGCTGGGGGCCACGACCGATCACAGTCCGGTCTTCCGCGTCACGTTGTTCGAACTACTTGGCATCGGTCCTGGCTTCTCAGACGTTCAGCTTGAGCGCACCCGGCGGAGCCGTACCGGTCCCGACTTCCTCGTGACCAGACTGGGGAGGTAGGCTCGAATGCTCGCGGATCTCCCGCTGGAGATCTTGGTCCTGCCTCCGCTCGCGATCGCGGCCGGAATCGACCTCTATCTGACGCTGCTCTTCCTCGGCGTCATGCCAACCACCACATGGTGGAGCGACCCCCTTCCCGGCGCGCTAGGCGACCTGGACTCCCTCGGAATCATGGTCATGCTGGGTGGGTTCTACGTGCTCGAGTTCGCGGCCGAGCGCTCCCCGAGCGCCACTCTGGTATGGAATGTCTTCCATACCGTCATCCGTCCGGTCTCTGGCGCCCTACTCGCCTTCCTCCTACTGGACGGCCAACCGCCCCTGGTGATCGCGACTGGCGCCGTACTCGCCGGAGGGCTGGCATCGGCAGCGCACTCAATCCGTTCGGGCGCCTCGATTCTGCGGTGGCTCGTTTCGTCGCCCGGACCACACCCACTACTCACATCACTAGTCGAGGACGTCACCGTCCTGGGCATCGTAGCGCTTGTGGTCGATCAGCCTAACTGGGCGCTGGCGGCCAGCCTGGTCACGGCAGTCGGTGGATCATACGGTGGGGCATCTCGTGTACGGGCCTTCGTCTTCGCAGTGCGCCTCGGCGCAGGACGCGTCTTTCAGACGGTGGGGGCTCGCCGACGAGCCCCCACCGAAGAGGTCCCCCGGTGGGTACGCACCGCAATCGAAGGGGATGCTGTCTCACCGGGGGGCGGCCTGCGCGGGAGCCCTGTGGGCGCGCATCAACTGCCCGGGGCTCCCCCGTTCGTCCCGGGCTGGCTCGTCGTCCGAGGGGACTTGTCGATCTTCGTATTCCGCAAGCGCAAGGGAGTCGGAGTGGTCGATCTGTCTGTCCTACATGCTATGGACGTCGTCGAAAGTGGCTTGGCCCGTAGGGTCGACCTGACGGGTCCCAGCAAAGCACGGGCGTGCATCCTTTTGCCCCTGAACGGCCCGAGCGCCAAGAGTCTGCGGGCAGAGTTCCTACCCACGTAGGTAGCCGTGGTTAGAAAAAACCTTTACCGCGGAAACAGGCTTTTATACCTTCTTCATCACCCAAAGTTTTCTTGGGCGATTGATTTCGACCCTCCGTAAACTAGTCCAGACGCGGGCTATTGGGGTCGGGATTGCAGAGTCAGGTCCTCATCGACCCGCAGACGAGGAACAGAAAAAACGGATGTTTTCTTCCTCCCGTGGCTTGGATTCGTTCGATCAGTACCTGCAGGACGTCGAAAAATATCCCCTGATTCAGGACCCCCGCGAAGAGCGTGAACTCGCGCGGCGGGCTCGCGTAGGCGATAAGGAAGCCGCAGAGCGTCTGGTAACGGCCAACCTCCGCTTCGTTATTTCCTACGTGAAGAAGTACCAGGGAAGAGGCCTTGGCCTGGCCGAACTCGTGTGCATCGGAAACGAGGGCCTTCTCAAGGCGGTGAAGAAGTTCGATCCCGATAAGGGCGTGAAGTTCATTTCTTACGCCGTTTGGTGGATCCGACAAACCGTCCTCCAGGCATTAGCGGAACAAACTCGGTCCGTACGAATTCCGCTCAATCAGAATTCGAACCTCGCGAAGCTAGCGCGCACGAATACACAGCTGACCCAGTCCCTCGGGCGTTCTCCCACCGATCAAGAGATCGCGAAACAGATGGAGGAGCCCGTTGACACGATCCGGGCACTCCGACGAGTGGCGGCTTCCGAACTGAGCCTCGACGCCCCGATCGACCGCAGCGACCGGGACAGCGCCAGCTTCGGCGAGCGCTTCTCCGGCGCAGAGGCGTCCGACATCGAAGAAGACGTCGAAGCTATCGCTCGTCGCGACTTTCTCGAGACAATGTTCGAGCAGTACCTGACGGAGCGAGAGCGAAAGATCCTCTATCTCTATTACGGACTCGACGACGGCGAAGAGAGGACTCTGGAAGAAATTGGATCCCTGCTCGGCGTCACGCGCGAGCGGATCCGCCAGATTCGCAACCGTGCCTTCGAGAAGCTGCGAGAGAGCCCGCATGGAGAGTCGCTCTCGGGCTTCTGGACGCCCAACTGAGTACAGACTGGCAAAAGCCTAGCACCACGAAAGGGCCCCGTCCGCCGGACGGGGCCCTTTGCGTTGGGAACCGGCCTGGGCGAGTGAACGTACCAATCGTGTATGTCTTCCCCTGATTGGGAAGGTCCTTGAAGCAGCCATCCTTGCGACTTCTCTGGTACGTTCCGGCCATTGCCTTGGGATGGAACGGCGACGCAGCCGCGCAACGAGCCGAACTCTGGAACGATGCCAGGGTGCTCGAGCTCGTCGCTCAGGCTCGGATCGAGAGGCATTCG
>Ga0114999_10004636_pt1 | contig 16525 bp, 18 predicted proteins | sample ArcticOcean_MG_C_3_FD_89820 | JGI IMG/M metagenome (GOLD analysis project Ga0114999, IMG submission 89820) | Marine microbial communities from western Arctic Ocean - ArcticOcean_MG_CB8_126 | ecosystem: Environmental > Aquatic > Marine > Oceanic | place: Arctic Ocean: Canada Basin | collected...
GAGGGGTGGAGGGGTGGAGGGGTGGAGGGGTGGAGGGGTGGAGGGGTGGAGGGGCACGCTTGCCGCAGGGGATCTCAGACCATAAATCAGGTTGCCTGCGAGTGCACCCCGACCCGGGCAGGCAAGACCTCTGCCGACAGCCAACGTTTCATTTCACGCAACACATCACTTGCGCTGCGGTCGGATGAATCGATTCGATGACCCACCGTTGCCCGTAGCGCTGCAGCATCAATCAGCGCTTCTGCAAGGCGCTGCGGCGGATCATCCCGACGGCTGAGCCGTTGTCGCCGAACCGTGTCGTTGCAGTCGAGGAGGAGCCAACGAAGATGCATCGTCGCAAGCTCAGGCCATCGACGCCGTATCTCGTTGAAATCACGCTCATCGATCGGCGCAAACAGTAACGGGGTTAGCCCGTTTGCCTCAACAGCAGCTAGAACGTCCAGCCACAGGCGATTGTATGCCGGCCATGTGGCCCGTGACGTTTGAATATTTGCACTCGCGAGCGCCGACCCGGCGCGCAGCAGACTGTCCATGTCGAAGGCGACGACGCCGTCAAGCGGTTCGTTAAGCCAGGCTTTGAGAATCGTTGACTTGCCGGCACCCGGCGCCCCGGTGACAACGACAATCATCTAACAATCTGCCTCAGCGCAACGTCCGATCACAGTGCGTCCCTTCACAGTGTGTCCGATCACAGTGCGTCCGAGAAGAGGCTGTCTTCGACCTGGGATAGTGATTCGACCACCACGTGACCGAGCGCCAGCACGTCGGGCGCCGGCGCGACCAGATCAGGCACCTGCACGACCGGGATGCCCGCCCCATGGGCGGCTCTGACACCGTTGTCGGAATCTTCGAGTGCGAGACACGCGTGTGCAATCACGCCGACGCGCTCTGCAGCGACCCGGTAGATCTCAGGATCAGGTTTACCGTTGCTGACCTCATCGCCGCCCACCACAAACTGAAAGTGGTGATCAAGATCCGCTTTCTCGAGCTTGAGAAACGCGCGCTCGCGGTCTGTGGAGGTTGCGACCACACAAGGCACTCCCGCGTCGACAAGACGTGTCAGCAGGGACCTGGCGCCGGCTTTGACCGGCAGTGGGCGCTCCAGAATCTCTGGCGTGTAACGGACCTTCCACTGCGCCATCAGTTCGTCGTAAGGCAGTCCCGGACAGCCCTCAGTAAGGATCTGCCGGCTGCGCTTACCATTCGTGCCGATGCAGCGCTTGAAGAGCGCGTCCGGGATGTCGAGCCCGAGACTCTGACACGCCTCCATGAATGTGCGCAGGTAGACACGCTCCGAATCAAGGAGCAAACCATCCATGTCGAAGATTACCGCCCGAGGCTTCATCCGCTGTCCATCCACCGTTAGAGTGACGCATCATCGCACGGCAGGCGGTAAACGGGCTCCGCCCTGGTCTGGATATCGCTCGAGCGGTTGATGGAATCGCGCCATCTCTACCGAGGCTATCCCTTACCCCGAGCAGTTCACGTGACCATCGACAAGGCCATCTCGACATCCACGCGCGCGCTGTTGCAGCGTGCTGTACACGCGTTTGCGCCGGCTTCGACTTTGCTGGCCGCATCACCCCTACACGGTGGAGTCTCCGCCGAGACCGTGCGCCTCGAGCTCGCAGACTTCGATGTGCCCACTGTCGTCATGCGTCGGCACGGCGAACGCGACCTCGCCTTCAATCCGGACGTCGCCCGGGTCGAATTTGAGGCGCTGGAGCTGCTCGAACCTGCCTCGGTGCCAGCGCCGCGCCCCATTGCGCTCGTGGAAGGCGTGTACCCCCACCCCGCCATCATTATTAGCTTTCTGCCGGGCGCGCCGGACCCGGACCTTGCCTTCGCCGACAACCAGATCCCCCAGCTCGCGGGAGCTCTCGCCGAGATCCACGCGGTCAACGCCGGCAAGACCCGTACCCTGCCTCGTCTCGAAACGTGGGTGCACGACCGCCTTGCCGAACCGCCCGCGGTGCCCGATGAGTCCATGCAGGAAACCCTGCTACGCCAGGCAATCAGCGCACGTTGGCCCTACGCGCCCGGGCCGTCCTGCCTGCTGCACGGTGACTACTGGCCCGGCAACTACCTCTTTGAGAGCGCAAGACTGACAGGCATCATCGACTGGGAAGACGCGTGCATCGGCAATCCGGCGTACGACCTTGCGCGCGCGCGGATGGAACTCCTGTGGGCGTGCGGCGATGCCGTCGCTGCGCGTTTCACCGATGCCTACAAGCAGATCACAAACCGGCCACTCAATGCCGTTGAGCTTGCACGCTGGGATCTCATCGCGGCGCTGATGCCCGTCGGCTTTCTGTCATCGTGGAACGAGGACAAGAGCGAGGTCGAACGCATGCGAGCGCAACACCGCGACTTTGTTAGAAATGCGCTCGCGGTACTCGAAGATGCAGGTGCGTGACCGTCAGAGACGTTCCATCAAGGCGTCAATCTGACGTTGCTTCTCCTCGGGCGTGTAGCCCTCGAAGTAACTGTCGACGAGACGGTTCGCGATAATCCGGCGCAGTTCTGACGGATTTCTGCCATCACGGCTACCTCGACCCCCGCTCGTTGACGCGCCCGCAGCGAGCGCTGAGTCCTCGAGTGTTTGCGCCAGCTTCAACATTTGCTGCAACTGTGTCTGCGGCACGTCGGGTTCACCGAGGACGGTTGCCAGTTGCACAAGACAACGTTGACCGTAGGCTACGCCCAGATTGGCCGCAGTTTCCGCCTCAGCGCTCCCTGATGACGCCAGTTGTTCGAGCAGATACAGCCCCTCATCCAGATGAAACGCACCGTCGTCGCCGAAGAGTCCGGCCTCCGCCTTCGCGAGGTGGTGACGGGCCGCATCAAGATCGTCACTCATCGGCTCTGGCCTCGGTCAATGGCGCAACCCGCGGACACCGAGTGCCGCCCGCAAAGCGTCCCTCTTGCAGAAACTGCAATGTTTGAGCGAGCACGACCTTGTCGCGCATCATGAACGTGTGGGTGGCATTGACCTCCAGAAAGGCGCACATGCCGGAAACCCTCGCACTGCGAACCGTCACCTTGCCATCATCAGGCCCAGGCAGTACGGCCGACAGTATCGGGTTCAGGCTGCGAGTGCCGGCGATGACCCCAAGGGGAAAACTAACCGGACCGAGGCGCAGTGGCAGACTGTCATACCCGGTACCGAGTTGCTGACCGGCCGGGCCGTTGATCAGTTTGAATCCCGGAACGTGGCGGAGTTCATCGACCACCTCGCTGCCTTGATTGGGCGGGCCAAGCATGACGACGCGGCCAAGGGGAGGAATGGTTGCGGAAGACAGATACTGTCGCAGAAGAATGCCGCCGAGTGAGTGGGTGACAAAGTGCACCCGACCCTTCTTGGTGCCGCGCCTCGCCTCCTCTACTTCACAGCCACGCAGCCCGTCCTGTATCGCGCGCGTTGCCAGCGCCTCGACCGGCAACTGCCGAGACGGATAGCCCGTGTTCGCTGTCGCAAAACCGGATGCCTCAAGAAATTCCGCCATGGGAGCCATAGAGCCTGCGGTGCGCGCCAGACCGTGCAGCAACACCACGCAATCAGCCTGCACTCCTGCAAGCGGTAGCAAAGCGATGCAAAGCGAAATGGCGCGACAGAACCTCCCCGCCGGCCGCATGAATGTTACAGTTAGCACGCTCTAACGACTCAACTCTGTCATTTCAACCTCGGTCGCCAACGCGTCGTTTGTTTTGGCAACGCCGATCACCCGGGTTATCTCAGTGACAGCAATCTGTAATTGCGGGCGGCGCATATGCAATCGTGCCAACAAGCGCGACACGGCAACTAAGAATGTTGGCCTTAATCGCACTCGTCCGTGCTCGCGTTCCATTCCGTTCTGTTGCACCCGGCACCTCGTTGGCCAAACCCAGGTGAGAGCCTATTCCACTTCGTCGCTTGTGCGAAGAGCCCTCAGCCAGGAGAGTCTTCAGCCCTTTAGCCAAGAGAGCCTTCAGCCCAAAAAGAGCCTTCAGCCCAAAAAGAGCCCTTAGCCAAAAGAGCCCTTAGCCAAGAGAGCCCTTAGCCAGAGGGCCGGTAGCCTGAACGCACCCCTGATGTTCAATATTCGAGTTCCAGAAACTCACCATCGGCGAGCGCGCGATAGCGTGCTGTAAGCGCGTTGAATTCAAGCAGGAGTTCTGACGCAAGCGCCTCGCATGCGGGGGCGTCGTTCCTCCCCAGGGGTGCCAGACCCGGCGTCGCCTCAACATCGATCGACATGCCTTCGAGTTCCAGACCGACGAGTTCGCCGAATTGCGCAACCCGGCACGCGCCGGTCGCGAGCGCACCAACAGCGCGGGCGCAGATCTCGGCAACATACGCCTCGCTCGGCAGCGATCTGATGACCGCCGGGTCCGCGAGATCGCGCGCGGACATGCCGCCCGCCAGATTGCCGAAGTAGCCGCCCTTTAAACCCAGACGGGTCTCGGCCACGAAGTGGGCGACGTCGTGAAACGGCAACGACGGGCCGAGATCGATGCGTTCGCTCGATCCATCGTCACGGTCGCACAGCATCTCGTGGCGCGAACCGCGCGGACGCATCCGTATCAACACCCGCAACAATCCAATTCAATCAGGCAACTCAATCAAGGCAAGCCTTTGCCTGTGCGAGGGATTTCAGGTTGCTCGCAACGAGATGCGACTGTTCGCCCATCAGCGTGTCGGCTGCCCGTATAAATACCGCGTATTGACCTCGGTTTCGTTGCCATCCGGGTCCAGCATAAAGAGTGCCCTGCCCTTGCCGCGCTCGCCCATCGGGCCGCGAAGAAACACCTGACCATCGTTAACGGCGGCAAATACCTCGTCGAACGTTTCCTCGGTAACCGTGAACGCAAAGTGCATGGGGCCGCCGCCCTGATGGCGGCCGCTGCCAGCAAGCTGCAGCACCACATGACTGCGTTCAAGTTGCAGATACGCGCGCTCGGCAGTCTCGCCTACGACGGGAATTCCCAACCGATCCCGGTAGAACGCGAGGGACCTCGCAAGGTCGCTGACGTCGAGAAAGATCTCCTCGATAGCAAAAAAGGTCATGGGCGTTCCGTTAACAGCTTGATTGCCGCACCTTTACTTAAACACTTCGCGAGGGCAAGCGGGGTCTCACCATCGCGGGTCTGCAAAGTCAGATTCGGGTCAAAGCCAAGCGTGCAGCGCAGACGAACCACAGTCCACGCGGCAGTGGGACGCTCGTCCGGCAAGCAAAACGGATCGGCGCGGCAAGGGTGGGGCGACGGCGGCCGTCGAGGCCGTCGGTCAGTCACGCGACGAGGCAGTCCGCACGCACCTCGGCCTACAGAAAGTTCGTCGGTGAATAGGCGCGGCCGAACTTGCTGGCATCTACTTTCTTCATGCTGTCGCTCAGCAACCGATCCGACTTCACCGGACCGTAGCTGTCGCAGAGCGCGATGTAGATGCCGTTCAATGCGCTCTGGTAGTTGCCCGCGTTGAGGGGTGGCGCAACCCGCGCCTTGCCATCCTCGAGGGTCTCGAGCACGGTTCGGGTGAACATGCTGTAGCCAATCAGCCAGAAGACCACGCTTGCCACGCAGACATCCGTGTAGTTCTTCATGATCACGTTCGCGGCATTCTTGGCGCGGGAGAGGCCGGTCTCGAGCAGCGCGAAGCCCGCTTGCATGCAAAACACGAGGCTGCCGCACAGCACGAGCCAGGCGACATTAAGGTCGGCCTAGATCACGACGGCCATGGGCGCCCTGGGCGAACGCCGGAAGCATCGAGGCCACTGCTATGACGGCGGCGAGGACGGCTGCAGCCCTGCGCTGGAAGTCTGATTTCGCTCGTCATCTGATCGCTGCATACCTGTCAATTCCTTTGAATGAGGGACGCGCCCGAACCGTAGGAGATCGCCCTCTCTACCTGCAAGCGCCTCGACAGGTCTACGCGAAAGGTCTACTCGAAAGCGCCACGCAGCAACTCTACCCAGAAACCAAAGGCCGAAGACACAAACCCAAAGGCCCAAAGGCCCAAAGGCCCAAAGGAGAGGTATCAACCGACGTAATCATTCAAGAATAGCAGCGAGTTCTGAGCGCGCATCGATTTCGATGTGGACGTTCCAACAGCGGTCAGAGGAGCCGTATCCGTGCCTTCATCCGCTCACGAAGTTCCCACATGGCGGTACGATTGCTGTCCCACTTGAGGAGATCTGCAGCCTCGTCGTAAGCGCACCACCCGTGCGCGCTATGTTCATCCGAGAGCGTGATCTGTGCGTCGCCGACGTCGATAGCAAAAGCGTATTCCCGAACGATGAAGACGTCGTCTGGCCAACTTGCACTGGCGTCAAAGTGGATCTTCGGCACTGCGGCGATGGAGGACAGAGCGAACGGCTGACCCGCCACGCCAATCTCCTCTGCAGCCTCGCGTGCCGCAGTCTGGCCCGTCGACTCTTCGTCTTCGACGCCGCCCGCGACAAATTGCCAGTACTGACCGGACGCACGCTTCAAGAGCAGATACTGGATGCCGGTCGGGGTTTGCCTGAATGGCACAACCAGCACATTTCTTGGTTGTCGCATAAATCACGCCCCATGCCGTTCGTGATTGCTGCCCCGACAATCGTCCGGAGCAGCCGCTACAAACCCTTCAGGTCAAGCGAACCTGGTTGATGTCACGTCGCCTTGCCAATCGACGCGCCGCTCAGTCGTAGATTGACGCCATGTCGTAAACGCACAAGTCAGCGATCCGGGCATTACCGCCTTGAGCGCGCATGAAGACGTGCGTGCTGTCGTCACGCGTGGGGTACACGCGCGTCGCGACACACTGACGGTCATTGACAAACACTTCAACTATGCTGCGATCGACGAAGATGCGAAGCCGCACCGGCTCATCTCTGTCAATCCGCACCTCCGCAGTCTCTGCTGCGCGTACCGGCACATCACCCACGGACGAAAGTGATGTGTCGAGGCTGATGAGGCTGTTGTTTGGCAACCATACCGGTTTGCCGTCGACGACTGTGCGGTCCCGATGTCCCCGATTCGGGTAGAAACGAATGACCGTCGTCTCCTCCAGGGCGGGGGCGCTGAGCACGCTAATCTGCACCATCTTCGCGTCCTGGACCTCGATCGTGGCCACGATCTCGATCGCATCGCCGCTCGCGGACGGCACCGCAACATCGGTGTTGGCCGGCAACGCAAGGACGACTGGCACCTCGCGCGCCGAGCGCAGCGATTCGATGTCGCCCGCCGGTTTCATCAGCAATTCATCGCGCTCGCCGAGCGACAACTGGCGCGGCAGGCTCATGATCTGGTTCCAGCCGTCACTCTTCCAGCCGGCGTTCACGTTGAAGATCACCATCACATCATCACCCCACGGCGTGGCCGACGGCGCGTGCACGCCGGCAGGTCCTACCGGGCCGAAATTGAACCCGCCGCCGTTGGTAACGACAAACTTCTGTCGCGACGTATCGTAGTTTCCGATCAGGTATTGGCCACCGTTTATATGACTGAAGAAGAGCAAAATATGCTTGTCGCCAATTGGCCAAAAATAGGGGCACGCGCCGTCATCGCCAACGCGGGTGAACCGGTCGTTCTCAACGAATGGGTGCAGATACTCCCAATGCTCAAGATCGCTGGACCGAAACAGGAAGTCCGCCGCCACCGGCTTGTCGCCCGGCCCCTCGTACTGCACGCCTCCGGATAGTGAGTAATAGAAGTCGCCCTGACGCCATATACACGGATCAAACACGCTATAGGGCAGATCGGGACCCATGGGTATAACGGCCTTGTTTGCGACCTTCTGCCAATTGAGGAGTAATGGGTCCGACGAGGTCGCCACCATATTGCCGACCTTCGTACCGTGATACATCGCGATCACGCGATCAGCTTCGACCAACGTACTACCCGAGAAGCAGCACTCCTCGGGGTCTGGATAGATGCAGTAAGGCAGGTCTCGCCAATGGATGAGATCGTCACTGATCGCATGTCCCCAGTGCTGGCGGGTATCTTCCGGCGGATACGCCTGATAGAACAAGTGCCAGCGGTCCTGCCAGTAGCAGAGTCCATTGGGATCATTGAGTACACCTTCCGGATTCACGTAGTGGTAGATCGGGCGGTGCCGGTCTGAGAAATCACGGCGTGCGGCATTCATCCGCGCGAGCAAGGGATTGGCGGCAAGTGCGGCCTCCTGCTCTGGGAGGGTTACCGGGTAGTCAAACTTCGGCACCCTGGAGGTGTATTCCGTCATGCCGCGCCCCTCGCTTTCCTGATTTACGCAATCGTTAACCGCCCACTCGCGGGTTGTTGAAAGTGCTTCCTGCACTTTTTCTTACCACAGCTTCTTACAATAGCTTCTTACCCAGCGAGGGCGACTTGCCGCTAGTCTACCCGAGCCCCTGCCTGCTATGTTTCGTCACTCCGAACAAATCCGATGCGTCTATGCTGCCCTCTGCCCTGCCCGAACTGATCGCCTTCGCAGTCATCGGCTTTCTGCTACTCGGTTTCTTGCTCGGACCACGGATCCGGCTCGATTCGCGCGTCACCTGGGGCTCTGTGCCCGCTGTCCGCAACCTCAAAGACCTTGACGATTGGCTCACGACCAGTGAAGCGCGGGTCCCGTCACTGCGAGCGGGGACCGAGGCGCGCATTGAATGGACGAACCCACAGCAGCCCGGCAGAACGCCCATTGCCTTTCTCTACATCCACGGCTTCTCGGCAAGCTGGCAGGAAACGGCGCCGGTTACGAGCAGACTCGGTCAGCGTTTCGGTGCCAACGTACTGCAAATGCGCGTCGCCGGTCACGGCGGCAGCCCGGGCGACATGCTGGTCGACGCCAACGAATGGTTGCAGAGCGTGGCGGACGCCTGGGAGGTCGCGGCCCAGTTGGGCGAGCGCATCGTCATCGTTGCAACCTCGAACGGGGCACCGCTCGCCCTTTGGCTGAAGCAGCAACCCGGTGTCGCCGAGCACCTCGGTGCGCTTTTGTTCATCGCCCCCAATTTTCGCTTGCGCAATCCCGCCGGTCGCATGCTCACCTGGCCCTGGGCCGACGTGTGGGCAGGTTGGGTGGCACCGAAACAGATTCACTGGGAACTCAACACCGATCTCGAACGACTGGTGTGGACGACCGGGTACAGCATCAAAGCCGTGCAGCAATGTCAGGCACTGCTCGACTGGGTGCAACGCATCCGCTATGACAATGAAGAGACGCCACTGGCTCTGATGTACGTTGCCGCCGACCCCACGGTACATGCTGAATCGGCGATTGCCGTTTTCAACCAGTGGGGGCGCGCATTGCACCCGCCAGTCAGCAAGGAACTGATCGAGATAAAAACGGATGCGCCGGAACACGTGTTTGTCGGAGACGCCAAAGCGCCCGAGCGGACCGATTGGGTGGTCGATCGCCTTCGCCACTTCCTGCTTGCACATGTGATCGCGGACGACGCCCAGAGCGAGAACTGACTCCCGAGCCGACATCCACCCGCAAACATCTACCGACAAGATCCACCAACAACAGCCACCTACCACAGCCACCTACAACATCTACCGACAAGCGTCGTAACGCTTGAACGATAAGCCGCCCAAGAGATAGTCTTTATACGTCGCGCTACGCCTCCGGCAGTGCGCCCTGACCCAACTGTGACGATCGGGAAGCCATGTTTCCAGGCCGCTTCACGCTCTGCCTCAACGCCCGAAACCTGCCCGCGATGCGTCGCTTCTACGAGGCGCTGGGCATGGTCGTGCACATCGATGAGCCGACATCGGTTGTGCTGCACAACGGCGACGCCGGCCTCGCGCTGATGACGATTCTCGATGAACCCTGCCTCAATTTCAGGGGCGCCGACCCCGCCAATGTGCAGGAAGCGATGACCGGCAAGGGCCTCGCGCTTGCAGGGACACCCGCGCGCTACGAGAAGGCCCAATACCGTACGAAGACCGGCGGCAACAACTGGTCCACGACCGATCCCGACGGCAACAACGTGTTCTTCGACACCAACGACGGCGAAGTTGGCACCGAGGGTGCCGCGCTTGCTCTTCAGCAAGTACTGGATGCGACCTCGAAGCAGCTAAGCAATGTTGCCGCGCCCGGCCCGGATCGCGACGCGTTCGCGCGCGTGGTGGACAAATTCATGCCGACCGCGCTGCGCAAGACCACCCGTTACGGACTTCTGTCGCCGCCATCGACGAAACCCGGCGCGTTCGCCGGTAGCTTCACGCTCTGCCTGAAGACAAGCGACACCGCCCGCGCCCGCGAGTTCTATGAAGCCATGGGACTCGCCGTCACTGGCAACAACGATGAGAACTGGGTCCAGATGGGCAACGGCGACTGTCAACTTGCGCTGATGAGTTTCCTTGAGGAGAACTGGCTCAACTTCCGCGGCGTTGACCCATCGCGCATCCAGCGCCAGTTGAGCGATGCGGGTCTGACACCGGAGGGAGATCCGGCGCGATACACCGAGGAAGAATTCGGCGTCCCTGGTGTGCACTGGCAAACAAAGGACCCGGACGGCAACGTCGTCTATTTCGACACGAGCGACCCGGAACTGATCGTCGACGGCGCACCGCCTGCGGTGCGTGCCGTGCTCGAACGCGCACTGCGGCAATTGTCAGACATCAGGGCCGATGACGCCTGCATCGATGCGATTCGTGTGGATGTCCTCAGTCGCTTTAGCGAGTAGCGGATTGTCCGCGACGGTACGCCAGCGAGCTTGGGACCGAGCTGACCCAGAAGTGTGCAGGGAGCACTGCTGGCACCCTGCAGTCAGGGAGATTAGCGAGTTCCTCTCCCAGAACTACCTTCTGGGGCGGGCACTGGCGTGCGGTGTAGGGACGCACCGCCATTTTCTGCAGGCCTCTTTTCTCCAGGAGGTGCGAGGTTTGCTTGCAAACCGACGCCCAAGAATTGTCAGGATGACAATTTGGGACAAGAATTAATGCGTCGATAGCGCCATCGCTTTTTTGTGCGACCCGGTTCAATGCGCAACCGTTGTCGCCGGCCCCTAATATTCGTTAGTCTGCATCTACGACGCTACGCACCCTTACAAGCGCGGCGCACCCATCATCCGGCAGGAGCCCCCATGTCCGCATTGTCTGAATTCCGCAGCGACACCCGTGCCTGGCTCGGCGAGAATTGCCCGGCGTCCATCCGCTCGCCGGCTGTTGAAGATGAAATGGTCTCCGGGGGCAGCAAACACCGGTCGCCAAATCCCGATTCGTATGTGTGGCTTGACCGCATGCACGAAAAGGGCTGGACCGTTCCGAACTGGCCGAAAGAATACGGCGGCGCGGATCTCACGATGGACGAGTACGTGGTCCTGCTCGAAGAGTTGGCCGCCATCAACGCCCGCACGCCGTTGACTGGCATGGGCGTGATGATGATTGGCCCGACACTGCTGGAGTACGGCACCGACGACCAGAAGGCGCGTCACCTGCCGAAGATCGCGTCGGGCGAGATCCGCTGGTGCCAGGGATACAGTGAGCCCGGCTCGGGCTCTGACCTCGCGAGTTTGCAAACCCGCGCCGTCGATAAGGGCGATCACTTTGTCATCAACGGCCAGAAAATCTGGACCTCAGGCGCTAACTTCGCCGACTGGATTTTCTGCCTCACCCGGACCGAACCCCAGGCCCCGAAGCACGAAGGCATCAGCTTTTTGCTCTTTACCATGGACCAGCCCGGGGTCGAGACCCGCCCTATCCGCTTGATCAGCGGATCCTCACCCTTCTGCGAGACGTTCTTCGATGACGCGATCGCGAAGAAAGAGGACCTCATCTTTGAGAAGAATCGCGGCTGGACCGTCGCCAAACGATTGCTGCAGCACGAGCGCTCCGGCATCCACTCGCTCGCCGAGGCGGCGACTGCGAAGGTCCGGACCATCAAAGGCATGAGCCTGCCGCAGGCGGCCGTTCACTATGTGGGTGTCAACGACGGCAAAATCGCCGACCCGGACTTGCGCGACAGCGTCCTCAACCAACAGATGAATTCACGCGCGTTCAACCTGACACAAAGCCGCACGGTGCAGGAGTCGGAGGGCGGCACACCCGGTGCCGCGACCTCAATCTTCAAGTTCTACGGCGCGGACCTGCGCAAAGACCAGCTTGAACTCCAACTCAAGGTGCGCGGCAGTCAATCCCTCGGTTGGGAAGGCGATGCATTCTCCGATGAAGAGCAGGAACTGACTCGAAACTGGTTAGGCTCCAAAGCAGGTTCCATCGCCGGCGGCAGTAACGAGGTGCAGCTCAACATCGTCGCGAAACGGGTGCTGGGCTTGCCCGACTAAACGTCGATCACGGCGACAGTAAATTGTCGCAGGCGTCGGGTCCGCACGCCCCCATCTGTGAGCATGTGAAGCGCAGAGTCAGTGACACAATGATGTCGTTCCAGCCGCCGAAGATGACGTCACGACCAACCCACTCACGTCATCCGCCACCGGAACAGGTGAGCACCTCGCCTGTGACGTAGTCCGACTCGGGAATGCAGAAGAGATAAATGGCGCCTGCGCCGTCGGCAGGTTCGCCGCTCCGACCCAGAGATGCCCGCTGCGCGGCCTGATCTGCCTGGGAACGCGTGAGGCCCACGCGATATTCGCCGTCACCGACGCGGATCCGTGGCGGCTCATCGTCGTACGGCTGGGTCAGACGTGTCTGGATGTGGCCAAACGCGACACAGTTAACGGTGACGTTGTATCGCCCCCACTCCTGAGCCAACGTCTTGGTGACCCCGATGACCGCCGCCTTGCCGGCAGAATACGCAATCTGCGTGGCGGCGCCCCGCGTTCCCGACACCGATGAGATGTTCACGACTTTCCGGCAGGGCACCATCCCTGCGGCCTGCTCGGCTTTCACGACGGGCCGCAACCACGCAAACCATGCCTGCAAAACGCGGAAGGGCGCAGTCGCGTGAATATCGAGCATCGCCTGCCATTGCGCATCCGAGTGGTTATGCATTGCGCCATTCCAGATGTATCCGGCGTTATTTACGATGATATCGATACCACCGTATGCAGCCACGACCGACGTGACCAACGCCGCAGGAAATGAAGGGTCCGTCAGGTCACCTGCAAGTGGCGAGGCCTGCCCATCCGCCGCGTGAATGGCCGCAGCAGTCGCCTCCAGTTCCTGCTCATCCAGATCGGTGATCGCGACGCGTGCACCATCGGCGGCGAGCATGCGTGCCGTCGCTTCCCCAATGCCTCGCCCAGCGCCCGTTACCAATGCGACCTTCCCGTCGAGCTTACCCATTCTCGCCTCCTAAACTGGTACTTTGCCGTCGGCCGCCTGACACGTTGCGTGCCGGTGAACGCGCTCTCGTCCTGTCGGCAGACGCACCAGATCACGCACAATGTGATATCAGCGATTGCGCCGACAGCCACGCGCAGCCGTCCTGCTCACGTTCCGAGCCGTATCATCGCATATTGTCCGAGGGGCCCGCGGCTGACAAACTAGCTAGTTCCTTCGCCGACGACACGCCGGAAGGCCTGTCCAGGGGTACCTTTCCACGCCGGGTTGATCAAAGGCTTATTCGTATGACACACACCGAAGCACCTCCCGCGCCTCGCATCGGCGATACAGTCCGCGTTTTCTGGCAGCCTGGCTGAACCAGTTGTCTCCGTTTGAAGGAGTACCTGACGACCCGTGAGGTCGCATTCGACTCAATTAACGTAGCCGCGGACGCCGACGGCCGCGAGGCTCTCCGCCAACTCGGCTTCCGTTCGGTCCCGGTGCTCGCCCGCGGGGATGTTGGCATCTACGCGCAGGACCTCGCCGATATCAATCGGCTGCTGGACCTGGACGGCGATGTATCACCAACACTGTCGCCGACCGAGTTAATCGAACGTTATTGCCGTGTTCTGGACAAGGCGCTCGGCCTCGCGCTTGCGATCCCCGCAGAGCGTCTGGACGACACCCTTCCGGGCCGCGATCGACGCTACCTTTCGCTTGTTAACCATCTGTTTGCGATTGCCGAGGGATTTGCCACGCTTGCCGAGGGGGCGAACGCAGGGGTGACGTTCACCGACGAACTTGCCCGCGCGGAGCCAGACCCGCAGCGACCCCTCGCCAACTTTCCGGCACTCTGTGCAAACACCACTTCGCGGCTACGCGCATGGCTCGCGACCAACCCCGACGCAGGAACATCGGTGACGACTTATTACGGCAACAAGAGCCTGCACAATGTCCTTGAGCGCTGCACCTGGCATTCAACGCAGCACACGCGGCAACTCATGATGGTGTTATCGATACTTGGCATCGAGCCGGCGAATCCGTTGGATGATGCCGACCTGGCGGGCCTGCCCTTGCCTGCGGACGTGTGGGACTGACTTTCTTTTATTCCAGGAATTGTCATCCTGACAATTCCTGGAAGCCGGTTTGCTAGCACCGCGTGCGGGAACTACCTGCACCTAACATAACCCTACCTAGCCTAATGAACAGGACGGTCCCCCTTCACCGTCACGCGGATACCGGAACGGGACTCCGGGAAATAGTCCCAAACCGCTATGTGCTGCGTGCAGCGGTTGTCCCACATCGCGATGGAGTTGGCCTGCCACTGGAAGCGACAGTGGAACGCCGGACTCTTCACGTGCTCAAACAGCAAACTCAGCAATGTCTGGCTCTCAGCCTGAGTAACTCCGAGTATGCGGCGAGTGAACCCGGTGTTCACAAAGAGCGCTTTGCGGCCCGTCACCGGGTGCGTTCGGATCACGGGGTGCGTCGCCTGCGGATTCTCCCGCTGCGGCTTGTGATCGCCGTAGGCGCCGCTGTAGTTCGAGACGTGTTCTGCCGAGAGGCCGTCCAGCATTTCACGTATTGGTGCCGACAACGCGTCGTACGCTGCATACATATTCGCAAACAGCGTGTCGCCGCCCTGACTCGGCACCCGATGCAGATGCAGGATGCTGCCGAGCGGGGGTTCCTCGTCTGCAGAAACATCAGAATGCCAGCCCGAGCCATTGTTGCGATGGCTGTCTTTGTCGGTGTGAATCTGCATCAATTCCGGATTGTCCCCCACATAAGGCGCGGCCGGATGGATGTGCAATTCTCCGAAGCGTCGACCAAATGTCAGATGTTGTTCCGGCGTCAGGGTCTGCCCGCGAAAGAAAACGACGAGGTGCTGCATCCACGCCTCATGAATCTCCGCAAAACGCGAGTCGGACATCGGCTCTGACAGATCGACGCCGTGGATGATGGCACCAATCGTCGGGCTCAGTGGCTCAATCTCGATCGTTGAATTAGACATGCTTACCCCTGCTTCCTGTTGTCGTCGGTTTCTTGCTGTCGGTTTTCTTATCGTCAGTTTCTTGCCGTCTATTTCTTGCCGTCGGTGTTCTCACAGCTTACACCTAACAGAGTCATCGACCCGTCATGCCTCGCCGATCGCCTTCAACATCCGCTTCAGCGCGAAGTGGCGATAGCTCTCAAGCGCGAGTTCCCCCACCTCATCCCAATCTTCTCTTACTTCAAGGTCAAGGTTGATCCAGCCATTGTGGCCTGTATACGCCGGGACCGTGTAGCGTTTATCCAACGTCAGTCCGGCCTGCCGTTCTGCGCCGACCCACGCTTGAAGGTGCGTGCCGTTTCCATAGTTCGAGACCGTGCAGAAGGTCTTCTTGCCCGCTTTCCACGCGGGCGTGCCAAATTGTTGGCCTTCGACGGTCTCGGGCAATGCCAGGCAGATCTCACGAATCCGGACCAGTCGAGCCTGGTTGTCATCGGTGCAGAGCGGATCGATCTCTTCAATGGTCGGCACGTGATCCGGCGGTTCAATGAAGTCCGGGATCGACACCTGATGCAGCAACGAGTCCGGCACAACCTGGCGATACGCCGACAGCACCACGTGCGCGACCTCCGACCAGGGCATGCCCTGATTAAGGTGCAGTCCCACCCAGCCTCGCGGACCGACATACGGTGGCACGAAAAAGAACCGGGGCCGCGAGTCACAATACATGCCCTGCACTTCTCGACCGACATTAAGCCAGAGCGCTATTCGCTGGTCGCCGTGATGGTTCAGTACGTAGGTCGCGAAGGTCTTCTTGTGCACGCGGAAATCAGGCGATCCCCGGGAGGGGACCTCTTCGGCCTCCGGGAACATAAGACAAACGCTTTTGACAAGCTCGTGAAAGTCAGTCATTGAATAGCCCCTCTTTGCCGAACGTCTTGCGGCAATCAGAGGATTCCAAGTCGATTACCCGCGGTCCGTCATCTGCGTCCGTTAGTCGGGCAAAGCACTGGCGGCTTTTTCTCGCGCGAGATTTCGCTTCTCAAGCCGGGCACGAATGCGCTGATGCCGCTCGCTCGTCACTGGATAGTTCCAGATGAGTGCAGCGGCGACGATTGAAAACACGCTGGGAGCAAGCAGGTAGAGCGCAGACAGCGTGAACAGCGCCGGTTCCGCGTTATCAATCGTCGCGCTGAAGCCCGACAATTCGAGCACAGAGAGCGCGACGAATGCCGCGAGGGCCACCGAGAACTTGTCGGCGATACCCCACAACGCAAAGAAAAGTCCCGCCCGTTTTTTGCCGCTGCGCAGGGTGTCGATGTCGATCACGTCCGCTTTCATGGAAAGCGGCAGTAC
>Ga0114999_10004637_pt1 | contig 16524 bp, 19 predicted proteins | sample ArcticOcean_MG_C_3_FD_89820 | JGI IMG/M metagenome (GOLD analysis project Ga0114999, IMG submission 89820) | Marine microbial communities from western Arctic Ocean - ArcticOcean_MG_CB8_126 | ecosystem: Environmental > Aquatic > Marine > Oceanic | place: Arctic Ocean: Canada Basin | collected...
CTTATAAATACGACCAAGATCAAACAATTCGGCTTTTTGTTCCTCTTCAGTAAGAGCCGTACTTGCTCTTGCGGGTAAACAGGTGTATTTAACATTTTGAGGAAGTGGTCCTGTTTTTTCCTTTTTTATCGTAATGTCATATCCAGTTTTCTGATCTGCTGGGTTTCCATACTCTGGATTAGATGCAAAATCTACAACTTGACGATAAATAGTACTTTTAAGATCAAAAATCTTAACTTTATTATCACTTCTATCAATTATATTACAGATATAAGCAAATTGTGGTTTGTCACTAAAAACATCTGCGCTTAATTCTTTAAAAGGATCTTCGTTAGTGTCTACAAATTTTTCTTCCTCACGTACAAATCGTAGACATTCTAAGGGCATCCTTTTACCCTCTGTAGTGGTAATCCAATAAACATAACGCGGCATAACTTCGCCTATTAATCTAACCTTAGTTTCCCCAATGGGAAGAGTTAATCGTTGGATATCTCGTCGTTCTCCGCCACCCTGTGACGGTGCTTTAGCTTTATCCCAAGCTACCATAGTATTTCTCCTATTCTAAAATGAATTCCAATTTATCAGTTCGTTCTTTGACGAATGTATTTTTCCAATGGTTGGAAGATACATAATTCTTTGGAATGTAGTGGTTTGAGTTGGTTATTGAGCGTTTACTCAATAAATAAAGATATTCTACTTTACTATTAGGATTTATTGTAGTAAATAAAAACTTATTATCCTTAAAGTAACTTTGTTTATCTTTACATTTATAAGTACTAAAAATACAGTTATTTTTAATTACTTTTAGTTTACTAGTTCTAAACAATTGAAAATCTATATTATTAATAAAAAGTTTCTTCATTAATTGTTGACTTGAACTAGCAATAATATTATTATACCCTATTGTTAGAGCATGTGTCAATATCAAGATTGATTCAGGTTGCCCCTTTCCATCTGTCCAAAGTTCTTTCCAGTTAAAATAATACATAATTAATAATAAGGATCAACGTCTGAATTTGGATCATCAATCCCTTCTACTAATTTTACTTCTGGAAAATAATGTTTAATCATACTTTCTACACCCGCTTTTAATGTTTCACTTGACATAGAACACCCACTACAAGCTCCTTTTAAAAATAAATATAAAATTCCATTATCCGCATCCCATTCTCTAAATTCTATACTACCTCCGTGCATAGCAACTTGAGGATTAATTCTAGATTCAAGTAGAATTTCTATTTCTTTTTGAATTGACGATTTCTTTTTATTAAATATATTCATAATATAAATCCTTTTTCCTGATACCAGTTTAAACGATTAAGTTGTTGTTTATATACAATCGTTCCCCGTAATTGAAAATCTTTTATTAAAGGATGTTTTTTATTTGGATGTTCTCTTAATATTCTACCAATTCGCTGTTCTAATTTAATTGGGTTATTACTTGGACAAGTTAAATATAAAGTATCTAATCTATGACAACTAATACCTTCATCAAAAATTTTAGTTGAGAGAATTGCAGTATATTTAATTCCAGCATTTTTTAAAATATCTTTTCTATTTTCTTCTTTAGTTTCACCAATAAGTAATACACTTCCTTTAATTAATTTTTGTAAATTTTTAAGCATATTTACACGGTCTGACAAAATTAATAAACATCTTCCATTAGCAATGTCTTGAGTTGCTACCTCACTAATAAGATTTATATATTCATTTCTTTCAGTAAGTTTATTTAATTGTCTACTCCAATCTCTTTTAGGATCAATAACATTAAATGGAATATCTGTTTTAACTAACTCTACTAATGGGCTGTCTTTTTTACTTAAATCTTGAGCAAAAATTTTATAAGGAGTAAAGTAATCATCTAAAACAATATGTTTTCCATCTTTTCTTTTAGGAGTTGCAGTAACAGCGATTTTAATTTTACAATTAATATTATTTAAAGCATTTGAAAAGAGTTCTGCTGGACAAAGATGTGCTTCATCTACCATTACCATACTAAATTGATTACTTAGTGCTGTTAAATTATTATATATACTTTTATAGATTCCGACTGTAATTTCTTGAATATTAAATTCACCATCACCTATAGTACCTATTGGAATTCCAGGTAATTGCTTATTAAGTTCTTCTTGCCATTGTTTAAATAAAAGTTTAGTATGAACCATAATTAGAGTTGGTACATTGGCTCTTGCTATAATATTACATCCAACATAAGTTTTTCCCCATCCACAAGGAGCCTGAAAAAGACCACTAGTTACTCTTCCTTTTCTTTTAAAAAAAGCATCAGATACTTTTTGTTGTTCTGGTCGTAAAGTCCCGTTAAATTTAAATTTAGTTTTTGCCTCTTTAAAATTACGTTGGTCACTATATTTTTGTATATCTAGTTTATGATAAGCATTACTTGGAATAGTATATAATTCACTTTCTCGATCATAATCGAACCATTCAAATATATCTTTATCTATAATTTCTCTAAATTGAGATTCAAAACGTGCAGGATCACTAATATCTTTTTTAAAGATATACATTTTATTTTGTAAAATTGCGTTTCGAATTTTTATTTTTTCTATCATGCTAATAACTCTCTTAATAAATCTTTTCTTTTAGCATACTTTTTATTTCTAGTACGTTGTAATTAGGATCTTCAACAAAGAATGTTTCTTGTTGATATCTTGTATTATCAAATCTTGTATATGGAGTATCAAGAAACTTAGCTTTAGCCTGCACCCTATCTTTAACCTCATTGTATCTATACAAGGGTAAGTGAATACCAAAATGTGGTACATATACATCTCCCATATCAACACTGTATCTTTCTCTTTCAAGACTTTTTCCATATCGAGGAGATGTTGCATGAAGTGTTAATTCATTACCCCAAAAGTCAATATCTTGCCATTTACCTTCTTCTGACATATCTAACTTGCAACCTAATACTATTTGATACCAAGGTACTGTTACTGATAAATCACCGCCTGCAATTGCTAAATGAAATCGATTACTCAATTAATTAATCCTCTCTTATATAACAGATTTATTTTTTTCAATCATATTAATAATTCTCTAAGTAAGGCTTTCCTTACTAACAATCCATTCTTAATTTGTTCAAAATATTTAGCTCTCGGATCATTATCAAATAATACAGGAATTTCTCCTGCTCGTGGAAGAGGGTGCATAACTATAGCATTACTTGGTAAACTTATTAATTCGTCGTAAGAAAGTTTATAGTCTTCTTTTGATCCTCTTTCTTTTTGAATCCGTGTTACGTATAAAATATCAGTTTGTAAATCTTTTGGAAATATAGAATATTCTATATCGGAATTTTTATAGTATTCTTTAGGTAATTTAAGGCTATCTGGACTAATTAAATTAATTTTAACCTTATAATGTCGTAAAATTTTAATTAAGCTATGAACTGTTCTTCCATTTTTTAAGTCTCCCATTAACGTAACGGTTAACCCATTTATTTTTTTAAATGTTTTCCAGATAGTATAAATATCTAATAAAGTTTGCGTTGGATGTTCTCCATTTCCATCTCCAGCATTAATAATAGGGACAGTAGATACTTCAGCAGCTCTTTTAGCTGCTCCTTTTTCACTATGCCTTAAAACAATAAGATCAACATAGCTACCGATAGTTCGTATTGTATCTTCTAGTGTTTCTCCCTTAGTGACACTAGAATAAGTAACTTCATTAATAGGTAAAACAGAATACCCTAATTGGATAGCTGCACTATGAAAACTTGCACTTGTTCTTGTAGATGGTTCATAAAATAAAGTAGCAATTTGACTTTTTTTAGGGTAGTTTGATTCTATAAATCCATATTTTTCTTTAGATACATTTTCAAAAAGTGTGTGTAACGCTTGATAATCATATTGATCTATAGAAATCAAGTGTTTCATTTCACAGGCCAAATGTACTCTAAATTATCAGGCTCAGTCCATCCATATTTACCATAAAATTCTGGATTTTTTCTAAGTAAATTTGATCTATGACTAGCATGAATCTTTTCGTTACCAAACCAAGGAGGATAATCATCATCATTTAATTCACCTACATCAACAATTTTCATTGTATTTTTATATCCTCTACCTTTCCATAACATAATAGAAAGATTCATATATTCTGTAAGTGCTTTTTCATATCCTCTCCACATTTTAGTTGCAGGATGATTAATCCATCCACCTTTTTCACGTTTCATAGCATTAAGTAATTGCATTGCTTCCACTCGTTGTTTACCTAAACGTCGATAATCCAGGCAGTCTAGTGATAAAACAAAATCATCATAGGGTAAAAATGTTTGCATTATATTTTAATTTCTTTTATAAATTGTTTTTCATGTGTAAATTCTTTAATATACCAAGTATTATTAATACTTACTAGTAAAGCATATAAATCTTTAGATTTAAAATTGTCAATATTGTAAGGTAATTCAAATGGATAAGAGATTCCCTCAATCCATAATAAATTATCATTTTTCTTTTTAACTTGCGCTATTTGCGCTTTAAATTTTTGTTTGCGTCTTAAATTAAAACTTTTTCCGTTAGAATCTAACCCCCATTTTATTTTATCAACTGATTTAATAAGTTGAGATAAAGAAGTAAATGTATAATCAAATACTATTCTAGTTTGTGGGTGAATAGTATCCAATTCTAATAACCTTTCTGAATACTTTTTTCCAAGTAAAGAAATATCATCTAAAATATACATTTTACCGTATTTAAACTTAGTTAAAAGAGCAGAACTTTTAGAAAATGAAATTTTATATGGTTTATTTTTAAGTCCGAAGAAAGGAAATTTTATACCATCAAATTTTGTAGTCACTTAGATCACCCCAACTAGGGCCGATTTCAAAATCTACGCCAATTGGACAATTTGGAATTTCTATTCCTCGTGGTTTTTGTAAAAATCCTTTTACATTAGTTACCCATTCATCAACATAGTTTTCTTGTACTTCTGCCACAATTGAATCATGAACTACAGTAAATGGTATCATAAATTTATCATATTTATTTTCTTTAATCCAATTAATAGTATCAATAACACCTAAAATATTGATGTCACTAGCTACACTTTGTACTAAGAAATTTACTCCACTACGGACAGCATGTTTTGCTACTCCTTTATTTGGGCTTTTACTTTCTGGTAATCGTCTTTTTCTTCCAAAATAACTATAAATATAAGCATTATTCTCAATAATTATGTTAGATTGATCAATCCACATTTTTAATCTAGATGCTTCTCTAAAATATTTAGAGATAAATTGTTTAGCTTGAATAAACGATATATTTGCTGTTTCAGCGACTTTTGCAGGACCTGCTTGATACATTATACCAAAGGTAATTGCCTTTGCATATTGTCGTTGATCTGGATGAAGTGTCTTAACTTCATCAATATTACACGATAAGTTAAATATTTGTTTTGCAACATAAGAATGGAAATCAAGATTTTCAATAAAAGCTCGTTGAAGAAAAGAATCTTTACTTAACGCTGCCGCATAATAAACTTCGGCTGTTTTTAAATCGCATTGTACTATCTGAAAACCTTCTCTGGCTCTAAACAGTTTTTTAATATCCTTATTATCTCTTGGAATATTTTGGTAATTCAGAGTTCCTGAACTACTTAATCTTCCACTTGTTGTTCCATGTACATTAAAAGATGATCTAAGTCGTTGATCTTTATCAAGTCCTTTTAGAATGTTACGAATATAAGTATTACTCAATTTAGTTTTTTCTCGTAAATCTAAAATAGCATCCGATAATGGATGATCTAGCTCTGCTAGAACTTCTTTATCAGTAGATTGTGCTCCTGTAGCTGTCTTTTTAGTAGATCGAAGTTTTAATATCTTAAAAAATACTTCTCTAAGTTGCATGGTACTATTAGGATTAAATGTTTTTTCATATATACGTTCAAATCTTTTAACTGCTTCATCCATTGATATTTCATTAATACATTCTTCAATATCAATTTCATAATTACTGTGGAGATCTTTAGCGTGATTAATACTGATTGGACCACCATTATTCTCTAATTCAGCTAATGATGTTGTTGCTGGTTTAAGAATTTCTTCATATAATTTGCTAAATTTTTCGTTCTCAGAAACTAGAGGATAAAACTTATCATATAATTGAAATGTTCCATCTGCATCTTTACATGCATAAGGAGCTAAAATATCAACTGGTAACATTCCATAATTAAAATCTTCCAGTTTAATTTTATTTTTTCTAGCAAATGTCTTTTTATAATCATCTAATTCTTTTTCATAATCTCCCAGATCAGTAAATCGCAACGCTAATGGCTTTAAACCATGAGTTCCGACTGTTTCTTCCAAACAATAATGAAGAAGCATAGTATCTTCAAATCTGGGAAATTCAAATCCAAATTCATATTTTAGAAAACTCATATCAAATTTAGAATTATGAAATATACAAATTTTTTCTTTAAATATTTGTGCTAATTCTTCAATATATATTTCTGCTACTTCTGCAGTAACATAAATTCCCTCATGACTTTTAGTACTTAAGGCTATACCTAAAACTGCTCCTTTCCTTGGAGATAAAGAGGTTGTTTCAATATCAACTACAAGTTTATCGCTTTTATGTATTGTTTCTAAATATACTTTAAATTCCTCTTGAGTATCAATTACTTTATGATATTTCTCAAATTTTTCTGATTCTATATCACCCTTCTTAACTTTTTCAATCATAGAAAAAGCTTTATGTATATCATCTTGATATTGAGGTTTAAAAATAGTTAATTTAGGATGTATTATAGGAATATACTTTTTTTCAATAAAAACTCCATTATACTTTGTAATTCCTGTCATTCCACAGACATACTTAAGAGCTTCTGCTCCAACAGGACATACTACTTGGTATTTGTCTAATTTTGTTAAATCTAAATCTACATCTTTTTTAAGTATTTTTTCTTTTTCTGTTGAACATAAAAAATAGGTGTCGTATGACCCGATTTTTTTATCATAATCAGATAATATTTTAGTGGGATTTTTTTCGGCTGCCGAAGCAAATATAAATGCAATTGTGTTATTCATATTTTCATTATACTCTAACATTAAGAATTTGACAAGTAGTATTTAATTTCATCTGCGGTTAACGCTCCTGGGTCCATATGTGAAGGTAATTTAACTATTGAAGTTTGAAAATCAAACTTTTCTAATAGACGACTCATTTTTTTAGCTGCTATAAGTCCTGCGGAATCTCCATCCATCATTAACTTTACTGATGTAATTCCTAATTTATCTAATAATTCTATTTTTTTATCTCCAAAATTCTGTGTTCCAAAAGTACAAAGAGTATTGTGATACCCGTGTTGCCAAAGATTTATCATATCAAATAATCCTTCAACTATTATAACTTCTACAGTTGGTTTAAGTTTATCAATTGGAAATAATATATTATTTACGGTAACTCCAGCAGGTCTACGTATATACTTTGGAGTATCTTGATTATTTTTAAATCTATATCTTCCTTCAATAAATCTTAGTTTATTAAATTGGTAAATAGGAATACAAATATAATTAGTTAGTCCGTATTGATCTGTAAAAAAAGCATCAAATTCCGCCATTGTTTCCGCAGAAATATTTTTATATATTCCTTTTGCGGATCGTCTAACTGACGGCATATTAATACTGCCTTTTTCTATTATCTTTTTAATTTTTTGTTTAACTTTTAGTATTCTATAAGGTTGTTTTGTGTCTAGTGTGAGATTAGTACTAATTCCGATACTTTTTAAAAACTTATTTTTTCCACCTTTAAACCCACAACTCCAACAATGAAAAATATTACTATCTATATTATAACTTAAACTTGGATTTTCATCATCATGATTTCCTCCAGTACATTTAATTAGAATTTCACTGGGATTATTAGTTTTGTTATAATCTATTTTATTATTATCGAGTATTTCTAATAATTCTGACATTTATTGCCTATATTGTGGGTGATTTTTATAAGAAGTAGCAGAGTGTCCTCCTACTCTAGCTAATCGTACGCTTCCAATTTCGTCAGTTCCACTATCTTTGTGAAATCGAGGAATAAAATGTATATGAGGCCATAAAATAGTTTGTCCTCCGGCTGTGTGTAAATTCATACCAAGATGATATCCATCAATTATCTTTTTTTGAACCTGAACTTCCCCTTCTTTAAGGGCATTTTCAAAAGCTTCTCTAATATCTTCTGTATTATTAAGTTTAGGTATAAATAACAAATGTCCTGTACAAACAGGATATTTGTCATAAATAGCTAAAGAATTTGTATATTCTTTATAAATTAAATTTTTATCGTTCATAAAGGGAGTATCTTTATAAGATATATAATTATTTATTCCGTAAGTCATTTTCTGTTTCTGTTTTATCTGATCCATATTTAGCAATTCCAAGTGGTTTTTCATTAATAAGATGACTATCTGCTGAGACTACTTTAGTACATTCCCAGTTCATTCCAATATCAAAATTCATAGCTTTTCCATTTCTAATTTTAGTAGTATGAACAATGATTCTATTAGAATCTTCATTTTCATTGGGAGGAAAAAAGTTAAATCCACGATCTGCACTATCTAAAATTCCTTTAGAAAATCTTGCTTCTCCTCCCGCATCTATTTGATAAGGACTAAACATTGTAATATCATATTTACGACTCATTAATTTTAATGCTTCTGCAATAGCTATTTGTGATTTCCAGTCTTTTTGATCATCATATTTAACAATATTAATATAATCTACAACTCCCATTGTAAAATTATTATGTTTACTATTAAACATATTACAATAATGATCAATTCTATTTAAGGAAATAGCAGCATCATCAATAATAAAGAATTGTCGATCTAATTTTTCTGGTTTATTAATTTTAAAGTCTTTTTCAAAACTATCAAAGTCATAATCATTTTTTAATTTAGATAATTTATCTTTAATAAAATCTGTTTTTTTATAGAATGTTTCACATTTACTTTCAGCTATTTGTATTTTTTGAGTATCACTTAATTTATTTTTATAAATATCAAGAAATGGAACATTACTTACAATACTAAGAAGTCTATCTTGAACTTCTTTATATCTCATTTCAATTGTAAAAAAAGCTACAGTACTTCCTTGTATAAATCTTTCAATAGCGCAATTTAAACTAATAATAGATTTTCCAGAACCTCTTCTTCCACCTAATAAAACTAATTCTTGTGTAGCAAATCCACCATTTACTGCATCATATTCAGAACTAAGTCCTGAAGGAAAAAGTCTAAAATCTTGTGATGTAGGAAAAAATTCTAAATCTGCAACATCATAAAGTTCCTCAGAAGTTGGAATAGCATTATTCATGCTTAAGAGATGATCTTGAAATTTATCTATAATTTCAATTTTTTCTAAATCTTCTAGTTCGTCAACAAATTTATCTAAAAATGTAATGGTCTCTTCTCTAACGAAAAAATCTTGTAGTTGACTAACTAAAAAATCATTTTCTACATTAGGTACATTATTATCTTCTCCTAATACTTGGGATTCAAGATATTCTTGTATAGCTTCATCTTTATTAATCATTAACATTTCTTCCACTGATGGAAGATTAAGATGCGCTTTATAAAAATTTTCTATTTTTGAATATAATCCAGTGTTAGCTCCTGTAAAAAATTGAGGAACTAACTTTGTAAAAAAATCATGATTTTGAGTTTCTAAAAGTTTTCTTATAGTGACTTTTTGTAAATCTAGGGCCATTAATTACCGTTTTCATGTCTAATTGGAAAAAGTTGATGTCGAGGGAGTTCTCTGTAGTGACTTTGATCTCCCATAATTGCTATTAAATAAGTTTCTCGTCCATAACGAGCAATATCTTCTTGGTGTCTTGCTATTTCATGTTTCATAGCAAAAGCTTTACATGATCTACCATTAGTGTATTCCCAATAGATATTCCAGTGAACATCTTCTTGGCCTTCAAATTCTTCTCCAAATTTTTTACGAGCTTCTTTAAGAGGAGAAAGTTCAACATAACGAGAACGATAACTTTCACTATGATATTGAATCCACTCTTCATCAAATACATCTTGGATAGTTGCAAACTCACTACTATTGGAAACAAAAACTCTATCTCCAATCTTAAATTTCACTTCTAAATCTTGAATAATATGATCAACTTGTGCTGCCCCTTTCTTTTTTCTTGCTCTTAAGGGTACTCCATGAGCTAAAAGTATCTTTTTAATACGTTGAGGAGTGAGATAAAGTTTCTTTGCAATTGCAGACATACTTTCCCCTTCTTCATAAGAAGAAATTATAATTAATTCTTCATTATGAGTTAAAGATTTATGTCGTGCTTTTGTTTTTAATTCTTTAGTCCGTACTTGTTTTTCTCGAAACTCACTTATAATTGTATCTATTCTTTTTGTATTATAAGCAATCCCTAGATGTTCACAGATTGACTTTTTTGTTTTATTTGTTTTTAACATCCAGATAGCTTGTCTTATTTTAACTTCTGGTATTTCAATAGTTTTAGCCATAGTTTATATTATACTTTATAAAGAGAGGAGTAGTCAAATTAAATATGTTTTTATTCATCATTTTCTTGTAGTTCAGCTACTCTTTTTTCTAAATAATTTTTAACTAATATAAGTGAAGGATCTTGTTTCAGGCTTTGTTCTACCATAACCTGTATAAATCCTAATTCTGATTTTAACCCTGATAGAACTACATATTCATGACTGCTTAGCATAGTATTACCCCTTTTAATTAATCAAAAAAAAACTGATAATTAAAAATTCTTAACTATCAGTTTATATTTTACCTTATAAAAGGCAATTAGTCAATATAGAAATTACATTAATTTGTATATAACTCTTATATTAGTGGGTTATTAAATCGTCATCTGCAAAATAAAGATCAGAAATACTATTTCGTAGTAAACCAGTCTGTGTATAAACATTAGTAAATCCACTTCGAAATATCTTGTTATTTCTATAAATTTTCTCTACTACAAAACTTGTTTCATAAGCAACTAATAATCTTTCAAATTCTAGTTCGCTTTTATTTACGTTAGGATAGAATTTATCTATTAATGTTCCATAATAAGTTAATCTTTCAACTTCAGGAAGTGCTAGTATATAATCTATAGTATTTTCTTTAATATCATAAAGATTCATAAAATATGCTCCTAATGTAAAAGTAAAAAAAAGGCGGCGAATGAACCGCCGCCTTCTTTATGACTTTAAGTAGATTACTCTGCCGATTTCGGCGTATAATCCGAAGCACTTAGCCCACGACGGGTAAGTACAGTCTTAACTCCACGTACAGTCTTGCCAAAATGCTCGGCAAGCTGCTCAACGGTTTGGTCAACCATACCGTCAATTCCTTCATAAGGATCGCTCTTAGAAGCCTTCTTATCTCGTTGCGGTGCCTTAAGACCCATGCTGAGAAGCTTTCCGCGAACGGATGCTACTGTCTTACCGACAGCCTCTGCAATTTCCTCAAGAAAACTATCGCTCTCGACCATAGAACTAATAGTACCCTCTTCCTCGGCGGTGTAGGTCTTAGGTGTAACCTTCTTCTCAGCAGGCTTAATGTGCTGAGTCATCTCTAGTGAAAGAGCCTTGCCATTGATCTGGCGGGCGGTAAATTGACCGTCTGCAAAAGTTTCAGCAATCTCTTCGGCGGTGTTAACGCCAGAATTATCCGAAAGAAATGAACTGAGTGCATCAGTTTCCTCTGTCGAGAAAACTGGGGCAGCCCCAGGCTTCTTCGGTACATCATGACCCAACTTGCGCAACTTCGCCGTTACTGAACGGCGAGGAAACTCAAATTCATCACATAGCTCTTGAATCACCGTTTCGGTAACTCCTGGGCTGGCGGCTGACTCCATACGGGCAACCATTTCGTCTGTATAATCGAACTTACTCATTAAAGTATTTTTCCCTCTATTTTTAGTATTTTAGTTGGTTTTTCGTTTTTTCCAACTCTTTTATGATTATAACTTTATATTCAAGAAAAAGCAAGAATAAAGTTAAATAAATGTGGTACTGGTTAAAGCTTTCCGTTCACTATATCTCCTCGGTTATCCCAATAATTGATAATTTTTATACCTAACTGTTGGGCCTTGGACATTTTGGAACCAGCTGTACTAGTATCCGAAGTAATCAGAGCGTAGCAGTCTTTAGTGACTGTGTTAGTGACTTGAAAATCGAACTCAGTTAATATATTGGAAAGTTCATTTCGTGTCATATCTAGTTTTCCGGTTACGCACACTTTCTTCTGGCTGTGGGATTGGAGAACAGCCTCTACGCTCTGATCCTGTATTAATTGAAGAGGTAGGGTAGTTACCCACTCTTCGTTGACATCTAACCACGCGAGAATGGATTCGACAGTCTTTGGACCGATCCCTGGTATATGTGCTAATTCAATCTCACGCAACCGATTGAACTGTGGGATGTGGGAGACGATTTGTCTCGCGGTTCTTCGTCCTACCCCCGGAATCCCTAATGCGCCTAAAACCATATAATATGGTTTAGACTTAGACTTCTTAATTTCGGCTTGAATCTTTTCCCCGTTTATTCCGAGCGTTCCCCATTCTTGCGACCGATAAAGATCCGTAGGATGGTTTAGCTTTAACTTGGTTATTGACGCGGGACCTAAACCCTTGATTTCAAGAGTTTTAATAAAATGTTCAAGCCCTTTTACTGAGTTATGTTGCGTTTCGTCACTACAGTAAAGCCTTGGGCCGACCCTTCGAAGAGCATAACCAACAGCTTCTTCGGCATGTCTTTGTTCAATTCTGGTACTGGTATTGAAATGGTTTAGAACTCTATTGAACTTTGGAATTACTCCACCAGAGCGTTCAATCTCTATGGTGTCCCCAAGCCCAAGTTTGTGGTCTTGTATAAATCCAATATTGTGAAGAGTTACGCGTCCTATTATGGCACTGTCGATAACTACTGGATCGACTAGTCCTATCGGGTTTACCATTCCTGTGCGCCCAGTTACCCAGATCACGTCTTGTAAAATAGTTTTTGCAGTTAAAGTGCCTCGTTCTTTCAAGGCTACTGCAAATCGTGGATATTTAGATGTGTAACCTAATTGATTACATCTTTTCCAATTATCTATTCTATATACTACACCATCTTGAGGGTATTGTCCACATAAATTTTTATCGAAAATTGTGTGAAAACCCATTTTTTCAATGAGTCCCATACGAATGGTATAATCTAATTCGGTTCCTAATGAATCATGAGCGATAAATCGAATACTTCTAGATTCAAATTCATTTGCATCTTTAAGTCCTAATGCGCCGCTCACATAATTTCTGAAGTTTTCTACTTTATTATCAGTAACACACTCACCTGTAATAATAACATTATTATACTTTCCCATAATATATTCGGGAATACCTTTACAATAAGTCATTAGGTGAGATACATTATCCCCATATTCTCCATTACCTCTTGTAATAGCTCTTTGAAATATACCCTTTTCATAAATAAGAGTTAGATTAGTGCCATCTAGTTTTGGGGTAACAATATTAAATTCCGCATCTATTTCTGATTTTTCATAGACTTTTTTAAGGGAAAATAATTGATAGGGATGTTTAATTTTACCAACATAAGAGCCAACTAAAATAGTTGGGCTATTAGAATCAGCCCATCCTTGAGCTTCTTCTACTGCCTGTAATTTATCATATAGAATATCATATTCCTCATCGCTAATTTCTGAGAGATGCTGATCATAATATTTTCTATTATGTGATAGTACAGTTTCTTTAAGTTCTTGGTAATTCATTATTGCCTCTTTTCAGCTTGATTTCATCATAACATAAAAATTAAGGTTTGAACAACTTTTATTTTTCGAGTCGTTCTTTCAAAGCAGTAACTAAATTAACTAGATTGCTCTTTTTGTTGAGGTTTGTGCCTTCAATTTGGATATCAAGAAGAGATTCAATATCTCGGAGCATAGTTTTTACTGTCATTATCTGACGATTTTCATCACTCCGTGGTTTTTCGTAAATCTTAAGCTGTACTAATTTAGAAATAACAGACCTATATCCTTTACCAAAATGAGTAGCTAAGATAATTACCTCTTTCTCATCTTGTTCTTTATATAGCTTAATTAATTCAGCTTCTTCTTCGTCACTCCATGCTTTTACACTCATGTTTCTTCACTTTCTCCAAAATCAAACGATAACTGGTTGTCTCGTTTGTATTTTTTACTTATTATAGATTCTGCTTCCGTCAGTAACGGTATGATTGAGCTGACTTCATCAGCTAATAATGCGTACCCACTTTTTGTCGGGAACCAGTATCCTGTATCACCATCTAATGCATATTCTCTAATGTGAAGATAAAATATTTCTCTAAATTCGTTGAGAGTTACTTTAACAATATTCCCATTAGCTTTTCTATATGCTTCACCAAGTTCGATATCCATATTTTTTTTATAATTGCCCTTTGCCAATTTATATGATACTATATATTTGCATAAAAAGCAAGTGAATTAAACGGAGTTTAAATCCATTAATTTTATTAATTAACCTTGCTTCTAATGCAATCGCTATGGCATAAGGCCATTCAGCTTGCACAATGTTGCACCACGTAACAATGAAATTGTTTTTCGTAAGTGGCGCGTATTGTGCTTTTTTTATGCTGCTTTGTCAGCGGTAGCTGACATCTCGGGGTAACGCCTATCACTAAATCTTACTGGTATAGATTCTATATCAATTTTATTGATAAGCGTATGGTAGCTGTTTGCTATTACTTCCCACGGATATAAATTTTTATCCGCGTTTCTTAACTTTTCTACAATATCATCTCTCTGAGGATGTTGAATAAGTTGCGTTAATTTGGTTTTTAAATCTTGAATATCTGGTTCTAAAATAACCCCATGACCTCCCATTATCGTTAATGAATCCCCAGGTTTGATTGCAAATACTTCTGGAGAAGTAAGATCTTTAAACATTAAAGCAGAACTAATTCGAATAGCATTATAATCACTAACAAATTCATCAGTCGGGCCTCCAGCTGTAACCATTGGAATACACCCACAGGCCATAGCTCCTTGAACATGCATACCAAAACCTTCGCCTCGATACGGATGAATAAGAATATCATGATCACTGTATAATTTAGACATTTCTTCTTGAGATAGTGTTCTATCAATATACTCAATTTCAGCACATTGTGTTTTATATTCCATTTGAATTACCCTTGAGAGTAAGTCAGTTTGTCCATAAACTTGAGGACTATCTTTAATAATAAGTTTAACATTGTCTTTTTTAGAAGTCGATTCCTGCCAAGCATTTAAAAGTACATCTAATCCTTTTCTATACTGACCATTACCAACGAAAACAAAAGTAAATTTATTAGAATAACTGTATTGTTGAGAAGTTCTATTAGAAGAATTAAAAATACTTGAATCATATCCATTAGCTACTACAGCAGCTTTATAGGGCGATAATCCTGAGTCTAGAAAGTTATTCATTGACCATTGTGATGGAGTTATCAAATAATCTGCAAATTGTTCAAATTTATACTGCCATTCGAAAGGAATTTTAGTATATTCCCAAGGTTGAATATAAACAATCTTAGTTTTATCTAGAGCAGGCCATCTCCACATAGGAGGGTAAGTATGTCTAATTTGAATGTCGGCTTGAACTTCTTTTGCTTCCAACTCTTTAAGAATCTTTAAAGAGTCTTTTTTTACTTTATATTGAGAATCATATTGATCCATTGGTGTAATAGCCAATTCAATATCAGGGTACTTTTCTTTATCTGATAATCTTATTGCTATTTCTCGATTAATAATAGCTAAACTATGATTATCATAAAATTTACCTATAATTTCTACTTGCTTCATTAGTATATTCCTCCTGTATTTTGTTGCATTGCTTGTTCAAAAACAGTTTTAGGAACCTGCACTAAATTAGGCCATTGAGAAGGTTCTCCCAGACCCGAAGTTTTAAAATTTCTCATTTCGTGATAATTCTCCATTGTTACTTTTTTCCACATATCATAAAAAGGATCGCCTTGTTCTGTTAAATCTGCATGACCAATATTATTAATTTTTTGATACAGTTTTTCTTCTGGACGACATAAACTCCAATGTTTAATTCCTAATGGAGTTAAAATAAGTTTGTTTGGTTGGTTTTGAGTTACATTTGTCCAACGTGCATAAACATATGTATTATCTTTATGTGTTGTAAATCCTTGTTTTTCTGTCCTAATAAAAGTACCATCATCATTAGCAATAACTAAGTAATCTTCTTCAAATTCTTTATAAGGTAAAAACCAAGTAAAAGCAAAGTCATACGAATCATAATATTTCTCGGCAATTGGACAAAATCTTTCAAAGAATTCTGGAGCATTAATTAGCTCTTCATCAGCATCAAAACTCATGATCCAATCATGAGTACAATGTGACTTTAAAAAATTTCTTTCATAATTATCGTTTTCAATATAATTATCAGGATTAACATAGAAATTATCTTCAATAATTTCTATTTTGTTATCTCCATCAATTGAACCAAGTTCTTTAAATAATGCTTCTTC
>Ga0114999_10004639_pt1 | contig 16521 bp, 19 predicted proteins | sample ArcticOcean_MG_C_3_FD_89820 | JGI IMG/M metagenome (GOLD analysis project Ga0114999, IMG submission 89820) | Marine microbial communities from western Arctic Ocean - ArcticOcean_MG_CB8_126 | ecosystem: Environmental > Aquatic > Marine > Oceanic | place: Arctic Ocean: Canada Basin | collected...
ATGGTGTGGAGAATATTGCGGCCGTGCCCGGTATTGTTGCCGTGGATGTCACCGGCGCCGGCGATAGTTTTAATGCAGCTTTGGCTGTGGGGTTGGGCGAGGGGCTCGAGTTGGGCGCGGCGGTGGTCCGGGCATGTTGCGCTGGAGCTTATGCAGTGCAATACATGGGGGTGGTCGACGGTTTGCCGACACGGGACGAGCTGGCGGGGTTTATTGAGACGGCGGACTATGGGGAGACGATATGAAGATTTTGCTTGAGGGAGTTCACAGTCAGAAGGACTTGAAAGCGGTAGGAGTCTTCTTACCAGAGAACGTATTGAAGCAGTTTAATATCGAGCTGGCGAAATTTCTCGATTTGGGCCGGGCGCTTTTGCCCGCTATAAAACACGCGACAGAGTCTTTGCGAGAAATTGTCTAAAGTAGATTTATTTTAGCTCAGAATGCTCCTACCCTGCCGCTTCTCCTCGTACCATCGCCTCCAACGCCACGCGTGGACAGATATTCTCGTGGATATAATCCACCAAGTGGGTGGCCAATTTGCGCACCCGCTCTTCCACGTGTTCGTCCAGGCACTTGCCCTCTTCGTCAAAGGCGTCCTGCACCCCCGCGATTGATACCGGCCCCGGCAATACGATAGCGCCTACATGCGAAGCGACGCTGCGCAAATGCTCCAAGGCTTTAATCGCGCCGATCTATCCGGCCGCCACGCCCAAAAGCCCCACCGGCTTGCCTGCAAGCGCCGAAGGGAAGCCCATATTCTCGATCACCAATTTGATAGCCGCTGAGTAGGAACCGTGATACTCGGGCGTCGACAGGATCACCCCTGTTGCCCCCTCGACCAACTCCTGCAAGCGCTCGGCCGAGCCGCTATTCCCCGTGCCGGGCAGCTTGAGATCCATGCCGATCGGATCGATTACCTCGATAGAAATGCCTTCCATCTTTCTCAACTCGTCTGCTACTAGATCTACTGCCATGCCCGTATAGTTTCCCGGTCGCACACTGCCCTTGACCACTACGATGCGAAACCGTTCTTGCTCGCTCATCTGTGCTCTCCTTGTCTAGTTTTAATTATCTATGACTATGGCATTTGATCCAAAAGTGGCAAGGTAGAGTAAAAAAACCGCCGGGACCGAATCCCAGCGGCGGTTGCAATTTTATTCTTATTTGAATAAGATAGGTCGTCTACTAGCTAAAATAGCTATTCCAAAATAAAGGTATAGCGCTGTTCATCCGGCACCATGTACAGCCGCAAGCGATCGTCGATCACCTCGTAAGACGATGTTCCGGCAATCGGCGGATCGAATAAAACTCGCTCTACCTGCAATTCTGCTTGAAAGGTGAAATCCAAAGTTAGTGGTTGATCAAAAACCGCGTTGTCCAAGCCGTCCTTTAAGGACCCTCCTAGTATCGAATGATTTGAGAGAGCCCTCCCTATGTCGATAGCACCTCCTTTTTCGTTGTGCACAAGAATGGATTTAACGCGGCGGCTCCGGTCGGGCCGCAGCGCGTCATTTAAAGACTAAAAAAGTTTGACCGGATTCCTATAAAAAGGCAAAGTGCATATTATAAGGCCAGATAATGAATAGGGCCTTGTAACCATCTAGATAATAGGAGAAAGAAATGACTGTATCTAAAACCCCTGGCGCGGTGCCGCAGATTATCTCGGTAGACAAAATATGGAATCGCGGCACGCACAACGCCTTTACCGATCTAGTGCGTTTCGCCGATCATTGGTGGTGCACTTTTCGCGAGGCGGCGGATCACGGCTGGAGCATCGGCACGGTGCGCGTCATTTGTTCGCAGGACGGCCAAGACTGGGAGTCGGCCGCGGTATTAGAGGAGCAGGAGGTGGACCTGCGCGACCCAAAGCTCTCGGTGACGCCCGACGGACGCCTCATGTTGGTAGCTGGCGCCAGTCTCTATGAGGGCACCGAGTACCGCACCCGGTCGCCGCGTATTGCCTTCTCCGCCGATGGTTATCAGTGGACGCCGCCACAGAAGGTGCTGGCGGAGGACCACTGGTTGTGGCGCGTCACCTGGCACGAAGGGGTAGCCTATAGCGTGTCCAAACTGGGCGAGGGCGATAATCCGCGCCGCGGTTTTCTCTACTCTAGTAGCGATGGGCTCGACTGGCAGTGGATCACCGAGTTTATTTTGCCCAATGATACCTGGACTGCCAGCGAGACCACGCTGCGTTTTTTGCCTGATGGCGAAATGGTGGCGTTGGTGCGCCCGGACTGGATTGGTACTAGTCGGCCGCCTTATAAGGGATGGCAGTGGACGCAGATAAGTCAGCGTCTAGGTGGACCGAATTTCATTCGCTGGCCCGATGGTAGCTTGTGGGCTGGGGCGCGCGGCCGCTCTGCAAAGGGTGAGGCTGCTATGGTTCTGGCTCGTATGACCAAGGATAGTTATGAGCCGGTATTGTGTTTGCCCAGCGGTGGCGATTGTAGTTATCCTGGTATGGTCGAACACGAGGGGGTATTGTGGGTGAGTTATTATTCTTCTCATGAAGAGAAGACGAGTATTTATCTGGCGCGTATTGCAGTGTAGGTGGGGGGGGCTGGCTTAGTCAAGAACGCTGAACTCCTGGCTGTGTCGGACCGTGGTTTCTTCGATGAAGCGCTGGAAGATTTTGAAATTCTTTGAGGTGAAGTGGCGTTGCACGTAGTAGCGGCCTACCACCCGGATCTTTACCTCGTTGGCGAAGGCGATCTTGCGCAGATCGTCGAGGCTTATGGGGTAGATTTCATTTTCATGGGTACTGTTCTGGTACGCCCCGTGGCCGTGACTGGGATAGCTATAGTTTTGGTAGCCGTAGTGGCCGTAGTGTCTGCCCAGGTAGGGAGAAGAGTAGTAGTGGGTGTTGTAGCTGTAAGGGACGTAGTAGCTATAAGGTTGGTAGTAGTACGGTCTGTAATAATTGCTGCGGTTGTAGTGGCGGCTATAGCTGTGATACCCGTAGCCGTGGCCATAGTTGTAATTGTGACGATAGCTGCGGCCATAGTCGGTGGCGTAGAGAACGGCGCTGTCGTCGTTGGATGCGACCTGGACGGGCTCGGCGTGGCGCAGGGACTGTTCTATTTCTAGGATTTTGCCGTAGCTGCTTCCATACCCTTGGTCGGTGCGGGAGTCGGCGCTGTCTAAGGCGGCAAAGGCGACGCGTTCTCCGTCTATCAACATGACCAGGGATTCGCCTTTTTCGATGTTGAGGCGGCTGGAGGCAGTGTAGATCACAGGCCCGCGACAATCATTGGAACAGAATCTTACGCTAAGGCCGCATCTTGGCGATTTTCTACTCGTCAGTTGAGTCCCGAAGTGGCCTAAGCTCTCCTCTGGCAATGGGTTCGGCAAGCGAGAAGGAGTAGTGGCCAAGGAAGTTGATGTTTCGGTTCCCTAGGGGAGAGAGCCGGGCGACGTCCTCGGGGTTGACATCGACGCCTTGAGACCGCAGGTACTCCAAGGCCGCGTTCATGTAGAGTGTGTTCCAGAGTACCAGGACGTTGGTGACCAGCCCGAGCGCTCCGAGTTGTTCTTCCTGTCCCTGGCGGTATTTTTTGCGGACTTCGCCGCGCTTTCCGTGGAAGGTCACTCGGGCAAGCGTGTGCCGACTCTCCTGGCGGTTGAGCTGGGTGAGGATTCGTCTCCGGTACGCCTCGTCGTCAATGTAGTTGAGGATAAAAAAGGGTTTCGAGAGGCGTCCCAGGTCGCCGATGGCTTTTGTGAGCGCCGAAGGTCGGTCACTTCGAAGCAGCGAGCGAATGAGTTCGGACGCGCTCACGGTACCCACCTTGAGGGACCCAGCGACCCGCAACATATCGTCCCAGTTTTTTTCGATTCGGTCGGTCTGGATGCGGTTTCGTGAGAGCTCGTTGAGCGCACTGTAATCTGATTCGGGATCGGTCCGCCAGAGCTTGACGCTTCCCAAGTCGGCCAGACGCGGACTGAACTGGTAGCCGAGAAGTCAGAAAAACCCGAAGACGATATCGCTGGCTCCGGCGGTGTCGCTCATGATCTCCGTCGGTCGAAGGCTGGTCTGCTGCTCGAGGACCCCCTGGAGGATGAAGATCGAGTCGCGGAGCGTCCCCGGAACGACGATCCCGTGAAGGCCAGAGAACTGGTTCGAGGTGAAGTTGTAGTAGGTGATACCGCGTTCTTTCCCAAAGTATTTCGGGTTGTATCCCGCGTTGAGCGTTCGAACCGGCGTCACGAAGCGAAGGCCATCCGCGGAGGCGACCTCGCCTCCGCCCCAGGCTTGCGCGAGGGGAATCGTCGCCTGCGCGTCGACGAGCTTTGCGTTGGCAGGGGTCAGCGTCTCTACGCGAATATAGTTCTGTTGAACCCAGGTGAGTCGGTCACGGGTGAGGGCAGGCCCGTCTCGTTGGACCAGCGGTTCAAGACCGATGTTGCAGGCCTCGGCAAGCAGTACGGCGCAAACGCTCACGGGTAGGTCACTCACGCGTGCGTCACTCTCGCTTAGGTGGGTAAACTCGTTGGCGAAGCCGGTGTGCACATGGATTTCAAGAAGCGCTTCCGGAAGATTTACGCGCGGAAGAAGGGATGCCACGGTTTTGCGGAGTTCGACCAGGCTCTCTGGTTCGGGGAGTTTGTCCAAGCCCGTGAGGATTAGCTGATCACGGCCGTTCTGCGGCTCGATACGGACTGCCGCGTTGTCTTGAAGGTTCCCGGCGATCCGCTTGTAGGTCTCGTCAAGAATACGCGCGAACGCTGTGAGCGTCGCCGTGGCCGTTCTTTCGTGGCCGAGAGACTGGCAGATCTTCGGCCTCATCGATTCCCCTTCTTTTCCTTGAAGGAGCTTGGCGCGCGGGTCACCCCAACGCTCGCTTCCTGGAACAAAGACATCCCGGCGTCTGAGGGCGTCCTGAAGGTTCTTCACTACACAGAGCGTGTACGCACGTCGATCGACGCGGCAATCTTCTCCAAGCACGAGGCGGCGCCATGCTTTCGAGACGACCTCAAGCGGTGCCCCCGACAGGTCTGGCCGACTCTCGCCTTCAATCGATTGCAGGAACTCCACGGCTTGAAGGACCGCCGTCCCGGAAGGAGTGGCCTGAAATTCGACGGTGTTGAGGAGTGCGGGTAGGAAACGTCGCACGCGACGATAGCGGTCGACGAGTTCTTTCTCGTAGCGTTCCGTTTTGGACCGTGCGAGCGATTCGATCGTTGCGATAGCGCGTTCGATCTCGCCCGGCGAGACCCGCGAGAAGGCGGTAGGGCGCACGCTTGGATCCTCGCAGCTTTCATCGAGAAGGACCGTGCAAGCTTCCTTCAACGTCAGCGCTGCGGCATCGAGGTCACGGAGCGTCCGAAGCCGCTCTTTCTTTCCGCTTTTTTCGGCCCCAGCGAGAAGGTCCGTGATCAGCAGATCCAAGAGATCGAGCACGTCGTCGAGCGAGGTAACTTCAAAGAGGCGCGCGAAAGAAAGAAGCGTTGCGATCCTGCGCTCGTCCGGCATACGCGCGATGTTTGGAGCCCACGTGGACGCCGCATAGCGGCCCAACGCTTTCACTCTTGAGGCGGAACGGAACCGAGGTCAAGCCGGCCAGCCCCGAGCGAGCGAAATGCGTCGAATCGCTCGAGCGCATCGACGAGGGACGGCCCACTCACGCGCGTGGGGCTCTGGCGGAGGCGGTCGAGGTGGCTTTGGCGGTCACCGTCTGGAACAACAAGGAGGGCTTCAAGTCGCCTTCGCTGTAGAGCCGTGTGTAGCCGCCAGCAATCGCCAAAGGCGTGTGGCGGTGCGCTCCCGAATCGTGGCGACCAGCCAGGAGGTCGCTATATCAAAGAGCAGGCTCGGGCGTTCGGCGTTGAACCAGGCCCTCAGGTAAAGCCAGCGAAGAAGACGGAAATGATCCGGCTGCGCGGTGAAATCGCGGTACCCGTAGGCATCGCGGATCTCTACTTGATGCTCGTTCCGGGTCGTCCAGCGCTTGAGGTAACGAGAAAGACCATCGGGGTCAGTGATCTCCAGCTGGCCACCCACATACTCGATGACCCTCTTCGGGACGTCCTTCGCGTCGGGAAGAAAGGTTCCAAGGAATCTGAGCGTGGTGAGTTGAAGCGCGAAACCGAGGCGATTGTGATCGCCTCGACGCCTCCCGATGAGAACACGATCGGTGTCATCGAGGTGAAAGTAGCGGGCCAACTGCGTGGGGGAGGGGTCATCCGCAAAGCGTCCGTAAAAGCTTTTCTGCTCCTCGGTCAGAAAATCAACGGGCAATGAAACCTCCTCCCGCGCGGGAGACCGATCAGAAAGAGATCTTATGCGAGGCGCTATCTCGAGTCTGCTTCACGCGCTTGTCGTAAATCTGGGTGGTGGTGACGCTCTTGTGGCCGAGGAGAGTCTGGACGTCGAGGATATCGACGCCGGATTTCAGCAGCAACGTTGCCGTTGTCGCACGGAGGGAGTGCGGCGTGTAGATGCAGCATTCCTCCGTCGTCCCATCGTTCCGTTCGACCCTTTTAACCGCACGTGGCAGGCGCCGGAGATAGCCGAGAATGAGCTGGTACAGGGCCGTGAGCCCGATCGGTCGGTTCCCCAGTTTGTCGCTTCGAGAGTTGAGTCGGGCGCGAAAGAGCGGCCCCGACGTGATCCCGGCGTGCTGAAGGTACTCCTGAAGCGCTTCGGCGAACTCGGCGTGGATACCGATCGTCCGCCGAGATTTGCCGCGACCCTTCTCCCGAATCCGGATCGTCGCGTCCTCGTCTTCCATGTGGAAGTCTTCGACGAGGAGCTTCGTGCCGGTGGCGATCCGAGAACCGGTGAAGAGATAGAACTTCAGGATGGCCCGGTCTCGGTAGTCGAGGACGCTCTCGCCGCTCGGGAATCCCATGAGCTTTCGGGCGTTTCCCGGTGAGAGCGATTTCGTCTCCTCAACGGGTTCCGCCGCCGGCCGCTTGATGAAGTCCTTGTGCGCTGGGTTCTGAACCATGATCGGAAGCTTGGCGGCGGCGGCCGTTTCGCGGAGGAACTGATAGAAACCGCTCACGGACGAAATGCGCCGGTTGAGCGTCTTCGGGGCAAAGTCTTGCTCCTCATCCATGAACGTTCGCCAGTTGCGAACGTCCTGGACGGACGTCTTGAGGAACTCCCAAGATTCCTCCGGCCAGCGAATGCCGAGGTACTCAATGAAGCTCTTGACGTCACGTCGGTAGCAGCGCTGCGTAATGGTAGTTCTCTGAGCGACCTACCCACGCCTCGAACATGGAGGGGATAGAGCGGTAGAAGCTCTCGACCTTCCGGACGACGACGGGCGATTCGTGGCCCGAAACGACCGGCGGAAGCTCAAGGCCCCGGTCTTCGGGAGCACCCGATTTGACGATCTGGGTAGTCGGCATCTTTCTGCATGTCCTCTTCGACTATAGGGGGTCCGACGGGGGGCTACCAGGCTGACGGACGAAGATAATATATTTTATCACCGTTTGTCAAAGGCATCATATCCAGACCCTGAAAACGCGGAAGGGGTGTTCGCGGAAATAAAATCGCCAAATTCAACAGCGGTTAGTCGACGATGGTCTGAAGGCATGCGGGGGCTACTCTACCGCCTTAGCGTAAGAATCCGTTCCAATGATTGTCACGGGCCAAGGACTACTCGAACAACAAACACAGCTTAATCCGAGAGAAATCATGGCGGACGCCGCCGGCGTCAGTGATATGGTCTTTGGCTTATTCTGGCTCTTGGGCTATCAATTCAGTCCCCGGCTGGCGGACGTCGGAGACGCTCGTTTCTGGCGTTTCGACCCTACGGCCGATTATGGGGTGCTTGACGCCATCGCCCGTCATCGCATCAATACGACGTTAATCGAAAGTCATTGGGATGATATGTTGCGGGTCGCCGGGTCGCTAAAACTGGGGATGATCAAAGCGTCGGAATTGCTTCGCTCGTTGTTACACAGCAGCAACCCTTCCACCCTGGCACGCACCATCGGTGAGTTGGGGCGCGTGCCCAAGACGCTGTATTTGCTTTCCTATGTCGATGACGAAACCTATCGTCGCCGGATTCTGACCCAGATTAATCGAGGGGAAAGTCGGCACCAACTGGCCCGTACCACTTTCCACGGCCAACGCGGAGAATTGCGCCAGCGCTACCGCGAAGGCCAGGAAGATCAACTCGGTTCCTTAGGCTTGGTCGTCAATGCGATCGTGCTATGGAACACGATGTACATGCAAGCGGCGGTAACCCATTTGAAAGATCAAAATGTAGAGATCAATTCGCAAGATATCGAACGGCTCTCCCCGCTGGGATTTAAACACATAAACTTCTTGGGGCAGTATGCTTTCAACTTAACCGAAAATATTGCTCGAGGGGAGTTACGTCCCTTCCACAACCCAGAGGAAATCGACGCGGTAATACCTTAGCGGTGGTTTTGGTTCCATTACTACTCACACCGCGTATCGTGCAATGCTACGGCCCGCGCTACGACCTGCTCTACCTCGTTCAGACCACCGAAGGGCTTCTGGAGGTGAAAGTCGAAGACCGATAAGCGGGGATCCGCCGACTCCAGCTCCCAGCCCGTGATCAGCACCGTGCTCACCAGCGGGTCTAAACGCTGCATCTCCTGCACGACCTGATCGCCCGCTAGGCCCGGCAGCCCCAGGTCGACCAGCACCGCATCGTAGCGCCCCGGTGCAAAGCGTGCCAGGGCTTCTTCTCCATTGCTCACGATCTCCATCTCGTGGTCCACCGACAGGAAACGGTCCAATACGTCCTGGACGCCCTTGTCGTCTTCAACCACCAGAAGCCGCCCTTTCTGGCCCGGGGCCCCTCTCCCTGGGGCCCCCCCTTCCTGGGTCTCCGCCTCGACGAGAGGCTCCGTCCAGACGGGTAGCCGCACGGTGAACGTGGTGCCGGCCCCGGGGGCGCTCTCGACCTCAATCTGGCCGCCCCACTGTTGCACCGTGTTGTAACCGGTAGACAAGCCCAGTCCCGAGCCGACGTCCATCTTGGTCGTGAAAAAGGTCTCGAAGACGTGCATACTCGTCGCCTCGTCCATGCCGATGCCCGTATCGCGGCAGGTGAGCTGCACCTCGCCTTCCGCCGGCTGCGTTTCGAGGGTGATGGTGCCGCCTTCCGGCAGGGCGTCCACGGCGTTGAAGAGCAGGTTGGTGAGCAGGTCATGCAGCCTCGACGCGGTCCCCTGGATCGGTGGCACGTCCTGAAGCCGGGTGACGACTTCGATGGCGAGGCCTCTGGATTCGGCTTCGTCCTTCCAGCGCGGACGGGCGGCCTGTACCGCCTCCTGCACCACCTGGTTGACCGGCACCGACTGGAGGCTATCCTCTTCGACGCCGCGCACCGACAGATGCAGGCGATGGACCAGGTCCCTCGCCCGCCGGGCGGAGGCGATGATGTCCCCCACCTCCCGGAGCAGGTCCGGGTCGCCGGTTTTAAGCTGGATGAGTTGCGCCGGGGCCAGGACCCCGGTCAGGATGTTGTTGAGGTTGTGGCTGACGCCGGCGGCCAGCTCGCCCACAGCCCGCAGTCGCTGCGTGCGAATCTGCGCTTTCTCCATCTGCTTGTGCTGGGTGATGTCGCGATAGTACCCGACCCGATCGTAGTACTGGCCCTCCAGACTGCGCAGGGCCGTCGAGTAGCGCTCCAGGGTGCGGCCGTCCTTCATGGCGATCTCGTCGTAGCCGTCCTCGTCGGGGCGGTCGAAGAGATAGCGCATCCGGTCGACAAAGCCCTCGAGGTCGACCGTCTGTTCGGCACTATCGGGCAGGCAGTCCGAGCTAGTTCCCCGTGTCAGCAATTGGGGGGGTATGTTCCACATATCGAGAAAGCGCTGGTTGTAGGAGATCCACCTGCCCTGGCCGTCCACCACCAATATGCCGTCGAGCGTCGCCTCCTGCTGGCTGGTCAGCAGGGCGTTGTGGAAGCTCAAGTCCAGTCGGCTTTCTTCGAGCCGCCTTTCGGTCTCTTTGCGCTCGGCGATCTCGTGCGTCAAAGCGGCCAGATGCTGCTGGCGGATCTTCAGGTCGTCCCAGCGTCGGAAGGCCTCGGAGAGCACCTCCGCTATCCTCTCCAACGAACGGATATCCTTCGCTGAGAAGGCGTCGGGTTCGCCGCTGTTGAGCGCCAGCGTACCGTGCGAGAAGGGCACGTCCAGCACCGAACACACCGGTTGGCGGTAGGACTGATTCATGTATGCGCACTCGTCATACGCGTCCTCCCGGTGCACATCGCGGCGGTAGGACGCTTGGCCCTGACGCCAGACCTTGGCCAGCAACTCGATGCCCAAGGTTTTCCTGCCCAGCTCCAGTTCCTCCCCGGAGACGTCGATGTTGTAACTAACGAAGCTGGGCTCGTCCGGTTCGACGACGATATTGATGCCGCAATGGTCGAAGGGGATGGCCAACTGCTCTAAACCCGCGTGGACGGCCCGGAGTACGTTTTCGATGTCGATGCTGCGCTCCATAGCCCACACCTGCTCGCGCATCGCCACCAATACCGCCTGTTCCGACTCGGCCTGCTCGCGCTCGGCGCTCTCTTCCTGAAGTTGCTCATTGATCGCCTCCAGGTCAGAGGTGCGTGCCTGTACCTGCTGCTCTAAATCCTCCGAGATGCGGCGAAAACGGCCGATTACCAGGACCAGGCCCGACAATCCCAACAGGGACATTCCGGCTATCAGGGCGAAGGTGCCATGCAGCTGGGCACGGGTTTCGGCGCCGAGCTGATCGACAGGGAGAAGAACCTCCAGCACCCCTCTCATATCTCCCGTCTGCCAGTCTTTTTTGGGGGTGTCGGGGTGGGTATTGTGGCAATGGACGCATTCGGTGCGCATTAAATCAGCGGTTGCGTAGCGCAGCGTCCGGCGTCCCTGGAAATCTTCGAACCGGTAAAAGACCTGGCCGGGCTGCTGCTGCAAAGACGACCACGCCGCTGCTGCAAACCCATCCTGGAGGCCCCCCGTCTGCTGCCGCCAGGGGAACGGATAGGGACTGTAGAGCCGCACGAGTATGCCAGAACCTTTTTGACCGATCTGCTCGCCCAGGATCAGGCTCAGGGTCGCCGGCAGCGGGATAGCGCCCTCCCGGTTGGCATAGTCGTGGGCCACTTCGATCCCATAATTCTGTACGCGAGCGACGACTTCGGAGGTATAGAGGGTGCGAAATTCCGCCAGGGCTTCGGAATAGCGGGCGGCGCTTTGCAGGGTCGCTGATTCAACGAGATTGGACGAAAGACGGGTCAGATGCCACAGTACGCTCACGACGCCGACCAAAAACAGGAGGGTCAGGAGGAGGACGGTCCGCTGATAGAGCAAACGATACAGTTTTGAGGTCCGTGGAGGGGAGCCTGCTGCGGCTTGCTTGTGGGTTTCTATAAGGTTGCTCATATCATGCGCCCTTTCATCGACTTCAACGTTTTCAGCTAGAAAGCATTTTTGAGGGGTGTCCCACTCAGGTTACTGGATTTCACCCCTTGGGCTTCTTTTAGGGCCGTCGCAATCTTTGGAACGAAAAGTAACGTCAAGCGGCCATATGGGGGGCAGATACCCCTTTCCCTGGAGAAAATCGGGCCTTATCGAGTAGCTTGCCCGCCGTCTGCCCGCGCCCGGCGCCGCACCAGGGCCCGGGCCACGATCTCTTCCACTTCGTCTATTATAAAGGGCTTCTGCAAGTAGAAATCGACGGCCTCGCGCCGGGCGTCTGCCTCGTCCAGTATCCACCCGGTCATCAACACCGTGACCAGCTGCGGATCCGCCTGCCGCAGCTCCTGCTCCTCCTCGCCGCGCATGGCCTGGTTGAGCCGCTGCACCAGATCTACGGCCTGCGTCACGCGGCAGTGATGATCTCGTCCGCGTCTTGTAGGACCCGGGGATCGTCTGCATGGTGCTTGAGCATCTGCGCCGGCGTCAGGACGCCGACCAGGATATTGTTCAGGTTGTGGCTGGTGCCGGCGGCCATCTGGGCCAGGGGACGCGCAAACGCTCCAGGCGCACCAGCTGGTGCGCCTGTTCTCGGGCTTCGGCGTAAAGGTGGGCGTGCTCTAGTGCGACGGCCACCTGGTCCAGCAAAGGCTGCATCATCTCGATCCGCTGCAGGATTTCTTTCCGGTCCTCTACCTGGCTGCCGGTGGCCAGCACCGCCAGCACCCTCTCGCCCTGCCTGACGGGAATGAAATAGGCCACTTTTTCCCGGCGCTCTTTGGGATTATTGACCCTCCCGTCGAGGCGCTCGTCCCATTCAACCAGGACCTGGAGCTCGCCGGTGCCGCCACCGCGGTGATATTGTCGTCGTCCAGCCCGTAGCTTAAGCCGATCACATCCCCTTGCCTGCTGATCTCACCGACCGGCTTTACGGCCTGCTCTTCGCCGCTGAGGTCCCTCCTCCACTCGAGGTCGTAGCGTATGAAGCTGCGCACCACTTCCACCCGTTGCTTTTCCTGGTCCACCAGAGCGATCATCAGGCTGCGAAAAACCCCGGTGGTGATGATCTGGGTGGCCAGAATATCCAGGAGACCGTCCAGATCCAGGGAGGACAGGGTCGCCCGGCCGATCGCCTGGAAGGCGTTCAGCAGGCGGTCCTTCTCGCGCAACGCGGCGTTGGTCCGCTCCAGTTCGGTCGTGTGCCTGGCCAGTTCCACCTCCAACTGGTGCTTGTCCAGGGCCACTTCTAGGGTGGTCTGCAATTCCCGTTCGCTATAGGATTTAATCAGATAGCCGAACGGCGCGGTCTGCCGGGCCCGGTCCAGGGTGGACCGGGCGGAATGGGCCGTCAGAAAGACCACCGGAATATTGCAGCGCTGGCGTATCTGCGCCGGCGCCTCCACCCCGTCCAACGCTCCTTCCAGGTGAATATCCATCAGCGCCAGATCTGGAAGTATGCGGTCGGCTTGCTGCACCGCCGCCTCGCCCGAGGAGACGATGCTGACGACCTCGTAGCCCAGCTTCTCCAGCTTGTCGCTCAGATGGGCGACGACGCCTTCGTCTTCGACGAGCAGAATCCGCGGCCTCATCGCGCGACATTTTCCCCTTCTCTACCCCTAGATCCAGGGCGATCTCCGTGCCTCTGGGTCTGTTCCTTGAGCTGACGCTATAGCACCGTAATGTGGCCTTCATAACGCCTATTTTCCACCTGGTAATCGCGCATCCGGATATTATCGTGAATGAGCTTGGTGGAAAGAAGATCCACGATATTCCGGTAGACCTTGGCCTGCATAGCCAGGTCGTTCCGGAGCATATGATCGAAGTAGGATTTCTGGATAACGAGCAGATGGCTCCGCTCGACCACCTCTACGGTGGCCGAGCGGGGCTGTCCGGTGATAACGCCCATTTCACCCACCGTGGTCACCGGTTCCATCGTGGCCACCTGCAGACCCTCGGCGGTCACGATGGCCAGTGCGCCAGAAAGAAGGATGTACAGCTCATCGCTGGGCGTGTTACTCGTGCATACGTTATCCTTGGGTTGGTACGTCCTGGAGATACACCGGCTCAACACCGTGTTGATCTGGGTAGGAGACAGGCCGTTGAAAACCGGAATCTTTTTGAGGACCTGAATCAGGGTTTTATTCGCCTCGGGAGGTATAGGTATATTCCCTTTATCTTCTAGGCTTCACGCCGTGGTATCCCCTTCGGCCGCGGCTAACCTCAAAGGCCGCGAAGTGTCAAAGGGGTTAGGTCTCTTGAACACCTCATTCTTTGCCGCTGTTGATCGAGGCATGCTTTAAGTTCGATGGTAGGCACCTAGATCGGCCAGGATCGAATCCACATCCATTTCCCCACGCGCTTGCGGCAGGTTTTCATAAATACGACCGAATTTGATGACCAGCCGAATAGGTTCAATAAAAGTCTAGAGGATTTCGAGATCCGGTGCACGAATCGGCGCTTGATCGGACGCTCGTTCCACTTGAATGACCCCTTCATCCATACCGATGGGTACGCTACGATCGGTATCAGGTACAGAAAACGGCTTCCAGCAAGGTAACTCCGCATCGGACATTTCTACCCCTCCAGCCCCTCCAGCCTGTGGCACTAATTGGCCGCGCTCATCGGCCAGATAAACCACCCAGCGCTCGAGATTCAGTACCTGCGTGATGACCGTACCGACAAAGGTCAATCCCCCTCTAATATCGGAAGCGTGGGTGGCAATATACCGGTGTATTTCATTCAGCCCGGCCAGCTGCTTCGTTCTTTCCGCGACTGTTTCCTCCAGTTCGATAACATAGCGTCTATTCTCCTGAACGAGATGATGCCGCTCGATGGCCCGCTCAACGGCCGGGAACAACAGGTCCAACTCTACGGGCTTTGTCAAAAAATCATAGGCACCTGCTCTAATGCTCTCCACAGCCTCCTCTACGGACGCATATCCCGTCAAAATAATAACGACTCTATCTTCATCGATAGCATGGATCCGTCGTATGAGTTCGTGCCCATTCATCTGGGGCATCTTCAGATCTACGATCACGAGATCAAAGCATTGTTCCCCAAGAAGCGCTAGCGCTTCTTGGCCACCCCCTGCCGTAGTGACGGCATAGTTACCTATGGCAAGCAGTCTTTGCAATACACTGCGCACGCATTCCTCATCGTCAACGACTAAGATGTTTTCTTGAGTGGTCTTCATCATACCTTCCTTTCAGGGTCACCTTCGCTATGCCAAATCCATTTTTAGTTGCGTGGTTTCCTCTTCTTCCACTAACGAAAACGTGACTCGTTCCGCATTTTTCTGGACCGTCATCTTGTGTCCCCCTATTCGTATACGAGTATCTCCGGAAATCTTACCCGGTACGATAATGCGTGCGGCCCACGCTAATTCTTGAAGTAGGGCACTCCCTTCTTCTTTTTCTACCACCGCTTTCTTACAACGCATTAACAGTTCTATCAATTTCTTTATGGACGTAAGGACGGTCTTTCTTTGTCCTCCTTGCGACTTCTGAAGACGCTCTTTAATCTCCAGCGTATCGGTACTCTCTAAGTTGAGAATCTGCATGAGTCGATTAATCATCACTTGATCTATATCAAGACCCTTTTGAAGGGTTGATACTTTTTTGAGTAAGGCGAACTCAACACCGGCTATCAAATACGTAGCACTCGCGGTATTTGATCCCACATTCTGGGCTCGAATTTGTTGAACAGCTACGACGGCTCCCCCTATGATAGCCCCACTCTTTCGTCCGGTCTGCTGTGGATTGAAAACCGTTACCGATCCCCCCGCGCGAACGGACGCATTGAGAATATAACTCCCCGCCGTCAAATCTTCTTTTAAATGCACCGTTGCTCCACTAATGTATTTCGTATGTATCGATCCACCCGACTCAATCTGCGTGTCTACTCCAGCAATACCGTGTTGTACTACTAGACTACCTCCGGCTCGAATCCGTACTTTATTCTCTACATGACCTTCAATGACAACACTCCCCTCCGCCGTTACATTAAATCCTGATTTTATGGAACCCCTAACGTGTACAGTACCCGGATAAAGAATATCACCCGTACTATAATCAACGTTTCCGTGTACTTCTCGTACGGGATAGACCGCTAATCTTATTTCTTGTCGCGTCTTCGTCTCGGTTGCTACACTGCGATGAAGAATATCTAATCCGCCCTTAGCTTCCGAAAAAAATTGATCCGGATGTCCCTTCCTCTGCTCAAGACGTATCTTTTCACCGCCTTTTACATAGATATCTTGACCATCTTCAGCGGGCGTCTCTTGGCCGTTGACGTCCATGCCCCTAATGCCTTTAGTAGCGGGCACTCGGGTGCCTATTAATTGATGCTCGCTAATAGGCGGCGTTAAATTAAGCTCCTTAAAATCTATGGAACCATCTTTTCGAAGGGTACCGGGTCGCGACTCCACATCAAGAGCAAACTCAAGGCGACCATCCGTTCCTGACTGGGCGGTTTTTCCCTGGGCAAGGGGAATAAGGATCTCGGTGGGAAGACCATGTTTTACCTTTTCACAAAACATTTCAATCGCTTTATAATCAAATCCATATTGAACCGATGCATGTTCCAACAGCTTTTGTATCTGTTCGAAGGAAGGAATACAGGGCGCTCCCAACGGGAGGATATTCACCAAATACACCTCCATATGATCTTTCGAAATCCAAATGGGAAGCAGTACCGAGATACGATTCCTCGTGGCCGCTACATAGCCGTAGATTTCGGAAGAAAACGTCTTTCCATCTTCCGAAACGCTTACAAAATCACCGACTTCCAGTTCTTCATCTTCGGCTTCTTCGGGAAGGACTTCTTCCCCAAAAATATCAGAGCCTATCGTCCCTTGAATAGCGGGTTGTTGCGTTGCTAAGGATTCTCCTGCAGCGACGGCTTTAGTGGCAAATCCTGGCACGCCATCTATTATATGTTCTACGGTTTCCGCTCGCTTCAATAGCCGTTGAACCTGCTCCGTATGTTGGGCTTCTTGAAGATTAAACGAAAATTGCATAATACACGACAAAACTAATCTGTTCGGATTTCATAGGGATGAATCAACAACCCTACACAATCCCAGAAGGCTTCTAAGTTCTTTTGTATGTTGAGCAAGATATACTGTAACTG